>Ga0172367_10005682_pt1 | contig 14980 bp, 15 predicted proteins | sample Lak10m_FD_114542 | JGI IMG/M metagenome (GOLD analysis project Ga0172367, IMG submission 114542) | Freshwater microbial communities from Kabuno Bay, South-Kivu, Congo - kab_022012_10m | ecosystem: Environmental > Aquatic > Freshwater > Lake | place: Democratic Republic of the Congo: South-Kivu... | reverse complement strand
CCCCTTTTGCCATCCTGTAGACAACTTACTAAAAAAAGGGGTAAGAGTCATCTCTACAACTCTTCCACATCATGAAAACAATGCAAGACCTTACGGTATTCAAGAAATTTGGGAAAAAGACAAACACAGACTTAGACAATTTATTAAACAATTACAACTAAGCGTCAAAGAATTAAAAAAACACTATCCTCCTCCCTATGGAGCCATGGGTCTTTCTCGCGGCGCATTTATCGCTCTACACCTAGCAAGTGAATGTACCGAGGTAACAACTATTTGTTGCTTTGCTCCAATGCTATCGCTGAAAGATGATCTAGAGCTTTCTTTACCAACCCTTGACTCAAAGCTTTTGTCCAAAACTATTCATATTTATATCGGCGATAACGATACATTAGTCAATACCAGTAAAGTGATTGCATTTGGTCATAAAATCAAAGCTAAGGTAACTCTTTACCCATCTATTGGTCGAAACGGTCATGGAACCCCAGATGAGCAATTTGAAGAAGGGGCCACATGGCTATGGATCAATCTATAAACCCTACCGATATTTTTGTCCTCTGCGGAGAATTAAGCGGGGATAAACTAGGCTTTGATCTATTAAAGGATCTTTGTAACACTTATAAAGTCGAAGGGGTGCTTGGCCCCCATCTTAGCACTTTACACATCAAAAAGCTCCTTCCAATGGAACATCTTTCTTTTATCGGCATAAAGGCACCCATCAGCTCGCTTCGAAAGATTTTAAAGTCAGTAAAAGTGATCAGAGAGCACATAAAAAAAACTCAGCCTAAAATAGTCCTTCTTATCGATGCCCCTGATTTGAATCTAAGACTTGCTAAAAAGCTGCGTAAAGATGGTTTTAGTGGAAAGCTTATCCAATTGGTGTGTCCAACGATCTGGGCATGGCGTCCTAAAAGAAAGGCGATCCTTGAAACATACTATGACCACCTATTGTGCCTCTTCCCTCATGAAAAAGAGCTCTTCAAAAACTCCCCCCTTTCCGTCTCTTATATTGGCCATCCTCTACGATCTATTCATCCAAAAGATCCTACAAAGCATAAAAACATCATCGCTGTTTTCCCTGGATCTAGAAAAAGTGAAATTAGCAGCCACCTTCCTACCTATCTAAAGGCCTGTGAATCCTTTCCAACCTATAAAATTCATGTAAGTGTAGCAAACATCTCTCTTTTGCCCCTGATAAAAAAATATACTGAAGGAAAGCAGGTAACTTTATGCATGCCAGATGAGAAGGAAACTTTAATTCAAGAGGCTACCTTTGCACTTGCAAAAACTGGCACGATAAATTTAGAGCTTGCCCTGCATCATCTTCCACAAATCAGCTCTTATAGACTATCTAAACTTGAACAAATCATCTTTGACCATATCTTTGGGCTCCATCTTTCCCATTATAGCCTTCCTAATATCCTTATGAAAAAGCGAGTGATCCCAGAACTGATTGCCCCCTTTGCCTCCTTAAAAAACATTAAACAAGAGCTATGTAACCTTGTCAATGATCCCTATATCTTACAATCTATGCAAAGAGATTATACCGAACTTTCCTTTAAAATCAAAAATAGTGTAACAGAAGATGGATCAACTATCCTTACAAAAAGCTTACTGTAACAACGTTTTTTAAAAATATGTTTAATATATATCAATATTGATAATTATCAATGGAATTTTTTATTATTTACCTATTTTTTTATAGATTATCTACTCAAAACGATTCAAAAAATGGTTTCTTGATTGAAAATGGAGTTTCATGTAATATGTCTGCCATCATGGATGAATTAGAATTATATATAGATCGTTTACGTCAGGGAGAGTACAAAGACTTTTCTTTGAAGACTGGTCCAAAGCTTATGGAAGCTGACGATCATGAAGCGATATTTGAAGATGATATTGTCGCAAATGGTGCTGCAACCATCTCAAGTGAACATTTAATTCTAAATATATCTATAGAAACAAAAGGTAAAACTTACTGCAAAATCTGTAATGAGCCTATCGAACATACAATCCATATAGAAGAAAACCATGTCTGTTTTTCATTACAAGATATGAAAAGTGGCGTGTTTTCTTTAGGTCCTTATATTCGAGAGACAATTTTTTTAAACCTTCCTAAATATAGTGAATGTGAAGGCTTGTGTCCAGAAAGAGCGGTGATTAATAAATATTTAAACAATAGCGGAAATCCCTCATAAGGATTTGTAAGGAGCGACAATGGCAGTCCCAAAAAAGAAGATCTCAAATTCACGAAGAAAAAAACGTCGTGCACACGATTTCAAAACACCTAAGACTTATAACACTTGTTCAAATTGTAATAACTTTGTAGCCTCTCACCATGTATGCCAAAGCTGTGGGTTCTATAAAGGTGTATCAATGAAGAAGATGGAAGTATAAATTAGATTTAGTAGTTTAAAAAAACATCTTATGGAAATTAAATTCCTGATGCTTTATAATGGATAATCTAAATTTAACAATCTTATGGATTTAATATGAAAGAAATCCTTATTAACGTCGAATCTAAAGAGCTTCGTGTAGCCAAGTTAAAGAACAAAAAGCTTACAGATCTTATCGTCGAAAGGAAAAAAAGTCGCCAAATTACGGGAAATATTTACCGTGGTGTAGTGAAAAACATCCTCAAAAACATTCAATCTGCGTTCATTGATATTGGCGAAGGTGAAAATGGCTTTGTGCACATCACAGACGTGATGGAAAATACACAAAAGTTTCAAGAAATGTTTGATATGGACTTTGAGCACTCAAGCAAAACGGCAGGTCCTGAAGAAACTGACATTTCTAAAATTTTAAAAACTGGTCAGACTGTCCTTGTTCAAGTCGTAAAGGAACCAATCGGTACAAAAGGGGCACGTCTTACCTCCAACGTTTCCATTGCAGGCAGGTTTTTAGTCCTTATTCCAAACAGTCCACATAGAGGTGTTTCGAAAAAAATTACAGATAGTAAGTCTCGCACGCGATTAAAGAATTTAATTCAAGCATTTGAAATGCCCTCAGATATGGGGCTTATTTGTAGAACCTCCTGTGTAAATGCCACCACCGATCAACTCATTGATGAAGCTCATGAATTAATTGAAAATTGGGAAAAAACCAGGCAAGAATTTGAAAAATCAAAAGGGGTGGCTCTTTTATACCAAGAATCAGATGTGGTAAAGCGCACCTTAATCAAAGCTCTTGATAAAGATGTAAGTAGGGTTCTTGTCGATGACATGGCTACTTACAATATGCTTTGTTCTATGGAACAAAAATACCGTGGTCCAGAAAGTAAACTAAAAGTAGAGTATTACAGAGATAAATTTCCTATTTTTAAACGTTTTGGTGTTGAAAAGGAAATTGAAAAAGCTGCAAACAGAAAGATATGGTTACCAAGCGGCGGATACTTATTTTTTGAAAGAACAGAGGCCATGTATACAGTTGACGTAAACTCAGGGCGCGGTCAAAACAAAAGTGATGGCGGCAAAGATGTCGAAGAGGCAATTGTCCATGTAAATATGGAGGCGGCCGATGAAATTGCAAGGCAACTATCGATCCGAAATATTGGCGGTCTTGTCATCTGCGATTTCATAGATATGAGATTTAGAAAAAATGGCAAACGTGTTCTTGATCGTTTAAAGGCCGCTTTAAAAGAAGATTCTGCAAAAATCACTATTTTAGGAATGAGTGAATTCGGCTTAGTGGAAATGACAAGGCAAAGAAGTAGAGAATCTTTAACGCAAACTATGTATACAGAATGCCCTTACTGCTACGGTAAAGGGTTAGTAAAAAACTTTGAAAGTGCCTCTATTGATTTGGAAAGAGCTATTTCTGAGCTTGTTCATGTGGGGGAAAATTATGCTCTCGAAATTTCTGTTCATCCTTCTTTTGATGAGTTTTTAAATAAAGACGATAAGGCCTATTTAATCTCCACGTTTGAAGCGGCTAATGCCAAACTTTCTTTTAAAGTTAATGATACACTTCATATCAGTGAATTTGAAATCTATAACTCAACAAATGGAAAATTGCTTGAAGTCTGAAATACGTAATATCTTAGAAAATGAGAGAGGAAATCTTACCGAGCAGGTATACTTTCATCTTGTAGCTCTTTTTGAAGGTTTTGCAGACGTTGCCTTTGAAAAAAACCTCCCTCTTGATGAAATCAAAAAAATCTTACATAAATATATTTCATTGATAAAGCAAGAGCTTACCACACCTTCAGTATTTGGTATTTATCATAAGCAAGAAACTTCCCCCATCGATTTTTATTCCTTCGCAATAGAATTTTTCAGACCTTTTGTAAATGAAAATGAGTGCAATGTTTTAGGTAAAGACCACATCAAAGAAATCATTGGAATGTTAGAAAAGGGCGAAAATGTAATCCTTCTTGCCAATCATCAAACTGAGGCAGATCCCACACTACTTGGTATTTTGTTAGATGATGAGTATCCTGGGTTGATTAGGAATATGACAGCCATTGCTGGAGCAAGGGTGACAAGCGATCCTGTGGTTACCCCAATGACCAAGGGACAAAATATCATATGTGTCTATTCCAAAAGGTATTTTGATCACCATCCTGAACAAATGAAGCAAATGCAGCAACATAATTCCTCTGCCATGATCCAGCTTAGACACCTGCTCAGTGAGGGTGGAAAGCTCATTTATATAGCTCCATCTGGTGGCAGGGATCGAAAAAATGAAGAGGGAATCTTATCCCCTGCTCAGTTTAACCCTGATAGTATTGAACTTATGCGAATTGTTGGCGAAAAAGCGGAGAAACCGACTCATTTTTTCCCACTTGCCATGTATACCTACCCCGTACTTCCTCCCCCTGAAAAAATAAAAAAAGAAATTGGCGAAGAAAGAAAATTATGTCATTCTTCAATACATATCGCTTTTGGAAAGAAGATTCACATGAATCACCCTTCTCAAGAGGAAAAAAAGGATAAAGAGTTATTCAGAGTAAAGCAGGCTTCCTCTATTTACAAAGAGGTGGTCGCTCTTTATAACAGCATTACAACCTAACTAAAAGGGGCTCGAGATGAAAATAAAAAAGGCAATCTATGTAATTTTATTACCATTTATGCTCATTACAGCAAATAGTTATGCATCCGTTGCTGACAAAAGTATCTCTCAAACAGTTGTTGATAAAAACCCCTTAAAAATCTTAACCCCTTCCTTAAAAAACATTGAAACAAGAAAGCTCATCCTTTCTAATGAGATTGAAGTTTTTTTAATCTCTGATACTGAGGCAAGACAATCCTCTGCAGCAATGGCAGTAAATGTTGGGCAATGGAATGATCCTGAAGCTTATCCTGGGATGGCTCATTTTTGTGAGCATATGCTTTTTATGGGATCAAAAAAATATCCGAATGAAAATTACTTTACTCAACTAATTCATGATCATGGTGGCACAAATAATGCTTACACAAAAACTGATCGTACCGTGTATATGTACTCCATTGATAATGATTATTTAGACCTTTCTTTAGACGTATTTTCAAGATTTTTTATTGACCCCCTCCTATCAGAAAATTGTATTGACCGAGAGCTCTTGGCCGTAAATCAAGAGTATAATAAAAACAGAGAAAATGATAACTGGAGAGGCTGGTATATTTTTAAAACCGAAGGAAATCCCTCTCATCCCAATGCTAGAGATGGTTGTGGAAATCAAGATACATTAAAAATCATCGGCAGAGATAATCTTGAAAAATGGTACAAAGAGCATTACAAATCAAATGGCATGCATCTTGTCGTTTATTCTAATAAGGACTTAGATACATTAACCGCACTTGTGGAAAAATGCTTTTGTGAAGTAGAGCATTCAAAAGAGACCACCGCCCCTATCCCTTATAAGAAAATTTCCTCCCCTAATCAAGAAGGTCATATGACCTATATTGAGCCTGTAAAAGATCTAAAGACATTAACCATCACATGGGAAATTCCTGCAGGTTATGCAAGTGATTTAGACAAAAAAACGTATTCATTAATTGCTTATGCACTTTCTCATCGAATGAAGGGTGGATTATATTATCAGCTGAAAAAGGAGGGGCTGATTGAAGAGTTAAGTTCAGATTCCTGGCACTTAAGTAAAAATCACCTTCTTTTATCGATAAATATGGACTTAACTGCCGAAGGGGTCCAAAAGACAGATCATATTCTTTACACATTTTTTCAAGGCCTAAATAAACTAAAGCAAAGCAACCTCCCCTCTCACATCTATGATGATATAAAGTCGGTTTTAACTACCTCTTATAAATGGCAGTCACGAAAAAATCCTTTTGAAATCACTAAAATATGTGCCGATTCTATGATCGATGAACCTCTTGCTACCTTTCCTTACAAATCAGTGATGATCTCAGATTTTGATTTAAAAACATCAAGAGAGCTTCTATCTTACTTAACCCCTTACAACGCTATGTACTCTCTTACTGCCCCCGCTGATGCATCTCATAGAATTGCCACAAAGTCCGAAAAATGGATGGGAGCTAAGTTTTCAACAAGTAAAATGAGTGAAGACTTATTGCATAGCTTTGCAAATGCTTCTTTGCATAAAGATATTGGACTACCAAATCCAAACCCTTATATCTCTAAACATCAAGATCTTTTATGCATGAGTCCAACAGAACACCTTCTTGATCCAGTTCTTATTGCAAGTGAGGAATCTGCCACTTGTTACTATTGGCAAGATACACATTACTTAGTGCCAAAATCGCAAATTTTCATAAGAATTAAGTCCCCAGAGATTAATGACTCAGCTAAGTCCATTTGCCTAAATGATTTATTTGCTACCTATCTTTCAAATCAAATGGCATCACTTATTTCTGAGGGTGTATTTGCCGATATTAAGACAAAAATTTATGCAGCAGAACTTGGTTTAAACCTAACAGTAAGCGGTTATGACGATAAAATTGGCAGCTATATGATGTCTTTTCTCTCTGGATTAAAGTCTGCTTATCCAACCGCCACTGATTTTTCTCTTATCAAAGAACAGATGTTATCTGAATGTAAAAGTGAGGCTTCGGATATGCCTTATTTACAAGCAATGAATTTACTGACAAGTATCATCACAAATACCACGTTAGATCAACAAACTAGATTAAAAACGTTAGAGTCAATCACATTAGAAGATTTTCAGCGATTTCAAAAAAGTATATTTGAAGAAAATTTTTTAAAGGTATTTATTAGTGGCAATATTGATAAAGAAGGAGCCTTACTCCACTTTTCTGAGATCAAGGGTACCCTATCGGCTAAACCATACAACACACAAAGTCATTACACCTCTTCCTATAGACCTTTTTACTCTCAAACTTCGATGCCAAAAAAAGTGACTGTAGAATCATCTACCTCTGGAAACTCTACAGTGTTACTTATTGATGAAGGAGATTTTTCCTATGATAAGTATGCATCCTCAAAAATATTTTCCACGATCATAAAGGAGGCCTTTTTCTCAGAGCTTCGCTCAAAGCAGCAAACAGGTTATATTACCGGTTCTGTCGGCAAAGAATTGAATGGAAAGATGTTGCAATATTTCATTGTGCAATCAACCACTCATTATCCTGAAGAATTGCTAGCACGTTATGAACTCTTTTTAGAAAACTATAGCAAATCTATGGAAGATAATATCAGTAAGGATCGTTTTGAAAAGATAAAAAGCTCTATTATCAAAAATATTGCCCTTCCAACAGAAGATCTTGAAACCTATGCTTCCGCGCGCTTTGAGCTTGCCTATACTTATGATGCAGAATTTGATCGTGGCCAAAAGCTCATCTCTGCGTTAGAGCAATTATCCTATGAAACATTTATAAGCGATGCAAGAGCATTTATCTCAAGGGAAAATGCAAAACGTCTTGCCGTCCTTGTCAATGGAACAAGTTTTGACAATAAATCATTTAGCTACAAAGAAACCAATAAAGAGGAGCTTGCCTTAATCAAAAGATGATGATCCCTAGTTATATTTTTTTAGCCACAGCAATTTATGCAATCATTGGTGGACCGTCAGCGGGAAAAACTTCCATCATCAACGAACTTAAAAAATGTGGAGAAGTGACTGTAGAAGAAGCTGCGACAGTTCACATTTTAGATTGTCAAAAGAATGGGGATAAAGAGCCTTGGTTAAAAGATGGCTTTCAAACATCAATATACAACCTACAAGTTGCATATGAAAATAAAGCTCTTTCAACAAAGCCAAAAAACATTTTTTGTGATAGGGGTCTGTTAGACTCTCTTGTCTATCTCAAAATAATGAAAAAGGAAAATACAGAGGAATTTAAATACATTACTGAGAGCATTCTCTCAAAAGATATCAAAAATTACTACACAAAAATTTTTTATATAGAGCCTTATATCAAGGAATCCTTTGTCCTTTCAAAATCTGTCGTTAGAAGAGAGACTACAAATGAGGCATTAACTATTGGTGCTTCGTTAAAATCCCTTTACGAACAGTATTTTACAGTAATCACAGTTCCAGGGAATCTCTCTGCAAAAGAGCGTGCAGAGTTCATCCTTTCTCATATTTCCCCTAAATCTTAAGATTATGGTAGACTTGGTCTATGTCATCTATATCTTCGATAAATTCAATCAAGGCTAGGTTACTCTCCTTATCCTCATCATTGCATTCAATAAGGACATTAGGAGCAAACTCTAAGAGAGGTTCGTTTACCTTATAACCTTTGAGCTCTAAGGCATCTTTTACTTTATAAAGATCCTCAGGGGCTGTAGTAATAATATAAACCTCATCATCTTCTTCATTGAAATCTTTAGCACCAGCATTTAACGCTTCTTCAAAAAGGGTCTCGCTATCTATCCCCTCTTTTGCAATTTGAAACACCCCAAGGTACTCAAAGTTAAACACCACACTTCCTGGGGTAGAGATGGTTCCCCCCTTTTTGTTGGTTGCAATGCGCATATCTGAAGCAGTACGGTTTTTATTATCAGTAAGTGCTTTACAAATAATTCCTACCCCCCCATGACCGTAAACTTCATAGATCACCTCATCAAAGTTTGTCTGATCTTTCGACTGCGCCTTTTTAATATTTCTTTCAATATTTTCACTAGGTAGGTTAATGGCTTTTGCTCGAGTAATGGCAAGTCGAAGTAGTGGATTTGTTTTTGGATCCCCTCCCCCCTGTTTTACAGCCACAATGATCTCTTTAGTCACTGTTGAGAAGGCTTTTCCTTTTTTAGCATCTGCACGTGCCTTTTTATGTTTGATATTTGCCCATTTACTATGTCCTGCCATCTACCCATTCCTCCGAATTAAATCTGTATTTCTCGTAAATCAAGTTGCATTTGTATTTTCTTTTTTTTCTTTTCCGTGCATTGTTCACGCATAAACTTTTCATGCACAGCATAATCTTTAAACCCTAATCTTTTATAAAGAGAGTAAGCAGGATTTCCTTCATACATTTCAAGATGAAGGTTTATAATCCCATAGGTATGTTTTGCTTCTTTCATCAAGTGCTGAATAAGCTTTGTCCCTATACCTTTACCACGATATTTATCCCCTACAACAATGGCAAATAATGATTGCTTTGCAAGCTTTTCAAACGTATTTACATATAAAATGGCAAAACCTGCAGGTTTGTGATTCACCTCAACAGTATAAGCTTGTCCTTTCCGGGCATAGTAGAGCCAAATCTTTATCGCTTCATTTACCTCTGACATATTGCTCATAGGGAAATACTCAAGAACAGATGGATCCATTAAGTATTGAGATAAAAAATATAAATCGGCCTCGACTAACGTTCTGATCACTGGCTCTAACATTTCTTTACTCATTATTTAAAGCTCCATTTCATACACAAGACGTGCTTTTAATTTTCCAAACAGTTCCACAAAATTATCTTGTTGAAAAACCAATTTGTACCCACCCTGCTTTAATAAAGGTTCGATACAACACCCTTCAAAAATTTCAAAATGCATCGAATCTAATTTAAATTTTGTTTTCGCTAGATGATTAATATTTTTTAGTAATGATTTACCCACACCTTTTCTTCGAAATTCCTTTTTCACAATCATGTAAGCCATCGCAAGGTGGGCAACTTTTACATAGGGCATTAAAAAAATAGTTACCATCCCAATAATTTCCCCTTTATAAATAGCGGTTAAACTACAGTTGTACCTTGCAAATCCTGCCCAGTTTCTAACGAAAATATTAATATCTGATTCAGAAGAAGGAGGGTACCATACTCTTGTCCCCTCATCCAAAAGTTGCTCTTTTAAAAATGGTTCATCTGTTAATTCAGAAAATCGCAAATCGTAATCTGGATCGTCGGTAAATAGCTGCTTTTCCCTATTAGTTTCTTTTGTCACTGCCGCCCCTTAATTTTAAATAGGCATGGATAAACGGATCAATATCCCCATCAAGAACTTTTCTTGTATCTCCATCTTCATATTTTGTTCGTGGATCTTTTACCAACGTGTAGGGATGTAACACATAATTTCGTATTTGACTGCCCCAAGAGATCTCTTTTTTTTCTCCTGCTAAATTGGCAATTTCCTCCCGCTTTTGCTCTAATTTTTGCTGATAAATCTTAGACTTAAGCATCTTTAAGCAAAGATCGCGATTTTTAATCTGGGAGCGCTCTTGTTGGCAAGAGGTAACAATCCCTGTTGGAATATGTGTCATCCGAACCGCAGAATCGGTGGTATTAATGTGCTGACCACCTGCACCTGAGGCTCTAAAGGTATCCACACGAATATCTTCTGGGGAAATGTCAATTTCAATATTTTCAGAAATAATTGGGGTAGCATCAACCGATGCAAAGCTTGTATGCCTTTTGGCATTACTATCAAATGGGGAAATACGAATAAGACGATGCACTCCTGCTTCGGCAAATAAATAGCCATATGCATAAGGCCCTTCCACTTTAATTGTCATATTTTTGATGCCTGCGACATCTCCGGCAAGTTCACTTAAAATTTCAGTCTTCCAACCACGCCTTTCTGCATAGCGAAGATACATCCTTGAAAGCATTAAAGCCCAATCACATGACTCTGTTCCCCCAGCTCCTGCATTAATACTTAAAAAGCAGTCTAATTTATCCTCATCTCTTGTAAACATACGGCGGATTTCAAGCTCTTCTAAAGTCTTTTCCCCTGCAGATAATTCACGCTCAAGCTCATCCATAAGCTCTTGATCTTTTGCAGCTTCAATGTCAGGATACATAGATTCAATGCTACTTGAGAGTGAAAGTAATCGAGAAAGAGGGGTCACCCATGATTTTAGTTCAGAAATTCTCTTCACTGTGATTTCAGCATCCCCTTTGCTTTCCCAAAAGCTCTCCTCCATCATCTTATCTTCTAAAAGCTTAAGTTCCTCTGTTTTTGATGGGTAGTCAAAGATACCTCCCCATACCAGAAACCTTCTCTTTGAAGATTTTAATATCCTTAGATAGATTCTCTCTCATGGGTAAACCTTTTTTATTACTAAATAATAGCAAAGAATCACCTAAAAGCCAAGAAACAATCTCTATTTTTGTACATTGAGTGACTTTATGAAAATAAATTCCTTAAGAGGGTATTTTATATCTAATTTACTGTTAAGCTTATACACACCTAATTTGGAATTAATTCTATATCTTGTTGACGAATAAATAAAACCCTGGCAAACAAGAAGTAAGAGTTATATTTTATATTTAATCAAATCTTTACTATTCAGGAGATACAAATGGCAAAGAAAGCAGCAGCGGCTAATTCAGCTTTTATGAAAAAATTAACACTCAGTCCAGAACTGCAAGCAGTTGTTGGAAAAGGTCCTATGCCTAGAACTGAGATTACAAAAAAATTATGGGTCTACATCAAGAAGCATAACCTTCAAGATCCAGATAATATGAGAAATATTAAACCAGATGAAAAACTAGAAAAAGTTTTTGGCAGCAAAAAAGCAATTTCTATGTTTAAAATGCCAGGTCATATCAACAAACACGTTGAATAGACAACCCCCTTCATGATATAATCTCCTAAGAAATTAGGAGATTTTTTTGATTAAAATTAAGTTCACCATTTCATATGATGGAACTTGTTACTTTGGTTGGCAAAGACAGCCCAATAAGCATTCAGTTCAAGAAGAAATAGAAAAGGTGTTAAGTAAAATATTTAATGAAGAAATAGGTATACATGGAGCTGGACGAACAGATCGAGGAGTTCACGCCAAAGGTCAAGTGGCCTCTGCTACCCTACCAAGAAGAGTCGCTCTTACTAAGTTACTAAAATCAATCAATTCAATGCTTCCTAGAGATATCCTTATTTTTGATCTAGAAGAAGCTCAGCCTAATTTTCATGCAAGGTTTAGTGCAAAAGGAAAAATTTATAGTTACCATATCTATACAAAAACCCTCCTTGACCCCTTCAAAAGAAATACGTGTTATCACCATCCTTATCCACTAGATTTATCTTTAATGAAACAAGCAATACCCATTTTTATTGGGAGAAAGGATTTTTCTTCTTTTGCCAATTTTCTAGGTAAGAGTACTAAAGCTCCCTCCCCCATAAAAACCATCTATAGCATCACTCTTGAAGAAACAACCGATGGGTGTATTCTTAGATTTCACGGAGATGGATTCCTCTATAAAATGGTAAGAAATATTACCGGAGCGCTACTTGACATTGGGGGTAACCATATTTCTATCTCTGAATTAGAAACCATTTTGGAAGAAAAGAAAAATACCCATGGACTCTATCAAGCCCCCGCTCATGGTCTCTTTCTTGAAACTGTGCAATATGATTGAATTAAATGTTCCAAGCACGTATACTTGCAGGAACAGAAAAAGGCCGATGTGGCGGAATGGTAGACGCGGAAGACTCAAAATCTTCTCTTGGCAACAAGGTGCTGGTTCGAGTCCAGTCATCGGTAATGTTTGATACCTATTTTGGAAATAAAGAGCTTGTATGCTTTGATTTTGATGGGCTCTTAATTGATACAGAGCCACTTCATCACCTTGCCTATACCGATGTTTTAGCTCATCTTAATTTTCCATTGCCCCTTACTTTTGAAGAATACTGTGCTATCGCCCATTCAAAAAACAGAAATCTGTTTGCCGAAACTGTAAAAGCCACGCATCCTCACTTTACTATGCCCTGGGAAACTCTTAGAGCCTATAAAACAAATCGGTATCGAGAGCTGTTAACCGAAGGTTTAATCAAGCCGATGGAAGGGGCTATGGCTCTTGTAAAAAAACTCCATGATCATAAGATAGGCACCTGTATTGTTACCAATTCTTATCGAAGTGATGTGGAATTAATTGCCAAAACCCTACCCTTTATTCATGACATCCCCCTTATTTTAGCAAGAGAAGATTACCTCAAGCCAAAACCGTCCCCTGATGGATACTTAAAAGCACTTCAATTGTGTAACACTCATCCAGATCTAGCCATTGGGTTAGAAGATAGCGAAAAAGGGATGGATGCTTTACAAGCTGCGGCTATACCTGCATTATTAATCAATCAGAGCTCTGAAATCACCTCTTTGAAGGATTTAATGTCTGATAAAACCATGAAATGACTTATCCCAATCTAAGGTAATAGCCTCCTGTTTATCCTCATCATATCTTACATCTACAGAAACAACAGGGTGATGCTTCCCCCCTAAGATAGAATGCTCCCCTTCTTTATTGATCATTACGTGAAATTGTTTACTTGTATATAGGGTCGAGCCGTCTGCCTCTTTAACCTTTTGAAATGTTTCATTAGGATATAACTCCATAATCTTTTCAATGATTTCCTCTGGTTGCTTTTCTAATCCCTCTATCGTAAAATCAGCCTTACAGCCCATCATATATCTTGAAATCTTTGACTGCCCTTTCACTACATAATTATGATGCTTAGGACATCTATGCCCTGAGGTGACCACTACTTTTTTATCAAAAGAGTTTTGCACTCTATTTAATAATGTAATGAGCGCTGGATAGATAAACTCCTCCCCATCTTGATAAGGAAGACCATGATCATGCAATCCACCACAATCTTCAAAAACCTTATCCCCTGATTTTATGGGTGTTGCATCCTTTGATCCCTTACATCGTAACGTATTGATTGTAATCTTAGGATACTTTGTCTCATTTTCCCAAGGATATAGTTGCCTTGCTGCAAGTTCAAGAGGGTCTATATGATAAATTTTTTCTGAAGATAAACGATAAATCTTTTCGCAACTTAGATTGTTCTTCATCCTCTGCTTTTGACTCCTTTCATCAGCTGTAGAGCAGGCTATTAATAAGAGAAACACTATCATTATATTTTTTTTCATACCTTACATAATGGCAAAAAACTTCTTTCAAAACAAGGGTTTCTTATAAAAATAAATTAATTATGATTTAATTATGTAATGTTATATATGAAAAATAACAATACTTAATCAAGTCTTTATATGAAGAGTGTGTTAGTTATAGATGGGTCCTCTGCGTACCTTGATGCTATTAAAGAGCTCACTGATTTGCATTTTCTTGAGTTAAAATGGACTAAAAAGGGAGCCTCTGGGCTAGATATGCTTAAAGCACAACCCTTTGATGTGGTTTTTATTGAACTCTCCCTTTCTGACATGGATGGCCGTGATGTAATTGCCAACATCCATGAAATGAACCTTCCTATTCAAATCATTGTCCTTACCGAAGTCAAACATGTGGTTAAATTAAGTGATTCGCTCCGTTTTGGTATTTACGATTTTATGATCAAACCACTTGACAAACATAAACTTGAAAATATCTTTAACAAACTATTGTTAGAGAAAAAAAGTGAGGAAAAAAAAGCACCTTCTTTCATCTTTGAAAGCGATGTGATGAAAAAGCTGATTGCTGAGGTTCGATTAATTGCCTCTTGTGGGGCAAACGTTTTCATTCATGGTGAGTCAGGCTGTGGTAAAGAAGAGATTGCTAAAATGATTCACTCTTTATCTCCACGAAAACAAAAACCTTTTATAAAAGTAAACTGTGCAGCCATTCCAGACACTTTAGTTGAATCTGAATTTTTTGGTCATGAAAAGGGAGCCTTTACTGGAGCT
>Ga0172367_10005681_pt1 | contig 14982 bp, 14 predicted proteins | sample Lak10m_FD_114542 | JGI IMG/M metagenome (GOLD analysis project Ga0172367, IMG submission 114542) | Freshwater microbial communities from Kabuno Bay, South-Kivu, Congo - kab_022012_10m | ecosystem: Environmental > Aquatic > Freshwater > Lake | place: Democratic Republic of the Congo: South-Kivu... | reverse complement strand
GCGAGCACTGCATCACCGGTTCCGATTCATCTGCTGGATGATCTCGCCCGAATCCCTGTCGCACTTGCAATGGCGCTTGGCTTGGTTGCCGTCTGGAAAGCAACCGATCGATTCGCACGACGCCGTGAGGCACAGCCCGTGGATCCGCTGGGCCTTGGGCCACGGGCCTCTGCTTTCGGGAAAACACTCGGCGACTGTGCGCTGCTGCTCACGATTGCTGCGCTGGGTCTGGTCTACCCCCTGCATCAGCTGGGAACCACCAGCATTGAACTATTGCTTCAGGCCTTGCTGCTGTGGGCGCTTGCCACCGCTGCCGAGACACCGAAACGTTCCGGAATTCAGGTCGCATTGATTGTCTTTGCCAGCCTGATGACGCACGGCATCGGACTGGCGCTGACTCAAATCATTGCAGTGACCTGCGTATTGCTCTGGGTGCAGCCCTTACAGCGTATTCGACAGGCCTTTGTGTTGCGCTGGCTGCTTGTCGGGTCGGGACTGGTGGCACTCTGGACGCTGATGGCATTTTTCACGCTGCCGTTTTCAAGAATCAGTCAATGGTGGCTCGGGGGGGTTTCGGACTGGTGGATCATCGATAAATCGATTGCTGAACACACCATCTTGGGCAGCATTGAGCCCTGGCTGCGCGAATCCCTATGGCGCTGGTGGCCGATTTGGCCGATTGCGATTTTCGGTCTGCTGTCCGTTCGACACATCCGGCTATCGCGCGCACCCCACTGGTCCGTGCCGCTGATCCTTGCGGCAGTGTCCATCTTGCTCGGCCTGCTGGGCCCTTCGCACTGGGAGGTTCATCATTTCGCACCCATGATTCCGCTGGCCATGATTGCTGCATTCGGCCTACTCTCCCTGCCGCGGCCGATTGTCAATCTTGTGGACTGGTTTGCAGTGGCCTTATTCACCGCTGCAGGAAGTTTTGTCTGGCTCTACTGGACCGCATTGAATTTCGGATTTCCCGCGACCTTGGCGGCCAGGGTTCCGCTTCGGGCGCCCGGCATCGCCGGTACTGCAAATTTCTACGAGATTGCCATCGGACTGCTTGCCACTGTGGCGTGGATCGGGCTTGTGCTGTGGCGAATCCAGCGGGCCGAGGCCCGGCTATGGCGGCCTGTGGCGCTGAGCAGTGGCGGTGTGCTGCTGCTGTGGAGCCTGCTGACGACGCTCTGGCTTCCTGCGATTGATCGTATTCAAGGACAACGCGTCTTGGCGGAGTCTCTGGAGCGCGGCTGGCAGCAGGCCGCTGCCGCAAAGCCTGCCATTGAATCCGAGACGGCCTGCGTGGGGTTATCCGAGCAGTCGACAGCCTTAAATGCAATGGCATTGGCCCTCAGTCGACTGCCATTGTCATCTGATCCGCAGTGTCGGTGGAAGTTAGGCGTTGTTGGAGACACCGCTCAAGAATCCGATATCGCGTCGTCAACCCCACAGTGGAAGATCGTCTGGCGAAGTGGTGCTGAAGATCGGCCGGGACGTCAGCGCATCCTGCTGCTCGAACGCGCTCCATGACCCGCGCGCGCGATGTTTTTGCGCTAGGCTGGCCCATCTTGGTGGGCCAAATCGCAGTGCTGGGTAACGGCGTCATCGACACCATCATGGCTGGCCAACGCTCTGCCGAGGACCTTGCCGTCATTGGGCTGGGTGCAGCGATTTACATCAGTGTTTTTGTAGCGTTTCGCGGTGTGCTGATGGGGCTGACGCCCATCGCAGCCGGCCATTTTGGCGCGGGCCGTCTTTCGGAGATTGGTGATGATGTTGGCCAGGCGGCCTGGGTGGCACTCATTCTGGCTGCCATCGGTATTCCGCTCTTGTGGTGGAGCGATCCCTGGCTGGGACTCACCCAGCCAGATCCCAGTCTGCACACACCACTGACCCAGTATCTGCAGATCATCGCCTTAGCGATGCCCTCAACGCTGCTGTACAGCGTGTTCTTTACTCTCAATAGCGCGACCTCCCGGCCGGCAGTCACCATGACGATTAACCTTGTCATGCTGACCGTGAAATGGCCATTGAATCTTGTGTTCATGGATGGCATTGATGGCCTCATCGATCCGATGGGTGCGGTAGGGTGCGCAGTATCGACTGCCGTGCTGTCCTGGATCTCCCTCGCCGTTGCACTGCTCGTGCTGCTGATCGACCGCCGCTACCGTGATTTTCATGTCCGATTGCGGCAGCCCGTATTTGGAAAAATCTCTGAGTTGTTGCGCATCGGATTTCCGATCGGGGCAGGCTATCTCATCGAGGTGACATCCTTTACCCTGATGGCCCTGCTGATCGGACGCTTTGGCACGATTGCAAGCGCCAGCCATCAGGTCGCCGCAAATCTCGCCACACTGATTTTTATGATGCCATTGGCCTTGTCCAATGCCACCAGCATTCTTGCCGCCCAGTCCATCGGTGCCGGCGACGAGGCCAAGGCCCGGGCCTGGATCTGGGCGGGCATGCGGCTGGTGATGGGAATTGCTGCGGTTGTCGTCATCGTGCTGCTGACGCTACAAGATTCTCTTGCCCAGCTGTATGCCGAAGATCCATTGGTTCAGCAGTTTGCGCGGGTGCTGATTGCCTATGCGGCCATCTGCCATATGCTCGACGCGCTGCAGTGCCTGCTGTATTCCTCGCTGCGCGCCTGGAGAATCACCTTCACGCCAATGCTGGTCTACGGCATCAGCCTCTGGGGCTTTGGCGTGGGTGGCGGCTGGTGGTTTGCCCATACACTTTTTGCACCCGGCCCCTCAGCACCAGAAGGATTCTGGATGGGGAACTTTCTTGGGCTTCTGGCGGCCTGCATTGGCCTGGGACTACTCTTACGGCGCCGATTTCTCAATCCAGTTGTGGCGATAAAAGCGTAACTCTTCGATCGATTCCTGAATATCTGCCAAGGCGGTGTGGGCGCCCTGTTTCTCAAAGCCCTTCATCGCCGATGGATTCCAGCGACGGCAGAGCTCCTTGATCGTGCTGACATCAATATTGCGATAGTGGAAAAAAGACTCCAGCTGCGGCAGGTAACGCTGCATGAAACGCCGATCTTGATGCACGGTATTGCCACACATGGGCGACTTTCCGGGCGGCACATAGCCCCGGATAAAGTCGAGTAACAGTGCGCTGGCCTGCGACTCCGTTGTTGTCGAGGCCCGCACCTTATCGATTAGGCCTGATTTACCGTGGGTACTTTTGTTCCAGGCATCCATACCATCCAGGACGCTATCTGGTTGATGCAAGACCACCACGGGCGCAATCGCCAAGACGGTGAGCTGGGGGTCGGTGATGACCATGGCCACTTCCAGGATCCGATCGGCCTCGGGGTTCAGGCCGCTCATTTCCATGTCGACCCAAACCAGATTGAGTTCATTGGTTACTGACATAGCCTGTAATGATCGCACAGGCTAAGATCCGGCCTATGCTTGCTCGCCCGACTTCGCTGCTTTGCTACGCCACATGCAGGCAAGACTCTTAAGCCATCATGGCCGACAGGCCTGGGTAATCGATGAGCAAGGCCAGCATCACTTATGTGTTTATAAGGGCCGGGACCAAGAGCCCATGACCAACGACTGGGTCGAAATCGATACGACACTCACGCCAGCAGTCATTACCGGGCTGCTGCCCAGAAATAACGCCCTATACCGCAGCGAGGCCCACCGCACCAAAGCATTGGCCGCCAATGTCGATCAGGCCATGATCGTGATCTCAGGGGATCCACTCTTTTCAGACGAGCTGCTCGCACGCATGATCTGCGCCAGCGTTGCCGAAGGCATCTCTGGGCTGGTCATACTCAATAAAATCGATCTCTCTGAGTCAACACAGCGGGCTCGACAGCAGCTCAGTGTTTTTGCCGAATGCCTGCGCTTACTCGACTGGAAGCTGCTGGAGCTTGCTGCCAAACCGAAGGCGCCAGGCTTTGCGCCCACTGGCAAGGCCGAATTGATTGCCCAGCTTGAGCGCAAAACCACGGTGGTGCTGGGCCAATCAGGCATGGGAAAAAGCAGTCTGCTGAACTGGCTTGTGCCCGAATTCAATGCACAGACGCAAGAAATCTCTCAGGCCCTTCAAACGGGCCGCCACACCACGACCGCATCGCGCATGGTGGCAGCCCATGAGGGCTGGCTCATCGATACGCCAGGCTTTCAGCTCTTTGGGCTGCATCATCTTTCTGAAAGTCAACTGGCGCTTGGATTTCCGGAGTGGGCCCTGGCCCAGGGGACCGCAGGCCGATGCCGATTCGCGAATTGCCATCATGACAATGAGCCGGACTGCTTGATCAAACAGGCAATTGCAGACGGCGGTCTGCCGGCCCGCCGACTGGCGCTATGGCATCACTTGATTAGAGCCAGCTGACGCTCAAGTGCCAGCGCTGGGGCTGGCCCGAAACGATACAGTTTTGAATGCTGTTGCGAGTGGTTTCAAAGTCAGTGATGGTCTGCTGGCCGGGCTTCAGCAGCTGGCAGCCAACACGAAAATGATCCAGGTTGTAGACATCACTGACATTTCTCACCTGAAGCATAAAACTCTCTGACGATTTCTTTCCTCGGGAGAAATAACAGTTCGACCAGATTGTGCCCACCTGCATGCGTTCCATGGCGCTGAACTCAAGCCCAACCCCTTGAAACCCAATGTCGAAAATCCGCGGCTCTACCACCGCGCTAAAGGAGCCTGAGATCACCAAATCGAGGGTGCGATCTGCAGGCGCCGGCACGCGAAAACTCTCGCGACGCTGGATGGCAACCACCTCGGTCGGAAAATCAGAGGTCACGAGGTCATAGGAGCCGAACTTCACATTGGGTGCGATGAACTGCAATTTGTATTGATCGGCAGTGATCACCACCCAGAGATGCTGGGATTCCTTAATTGCCTTTGGGACATCCGTGCCCTCGGGCAGGGAAAACGCTAGGCCCACCACCGGATCGGCCTCAACGCATTTCAGGGCCAACCGCTTGGAGAAGTCTTTCAGTGGCATGAGGCCCGCCGTGACTCCTGAATTAAATTCCCGGACGACGGTCCGCTCGGCCGGCCGGGGCTCCAGCTTGAATTGCTCCAGGACCTTGGCATCAAGCTCGGGGGGATAGGTTCGAAAGGCCACAACAACCCTCTTTGAAGGTGAAATTTATTGAGGATTCCATTTTAGGGCATCCCGTTTTGCCGCTAAAATTCGGGATCCCTAGACCCAGCGGGGGCGGAGCGAGCGATTGAAAACGGGCGGGACGCCAAGACTGAAAATTCTGGTGAGCAACCAGAAGGGAGGCGTTGGTAAGAGTTCACTGAGCGCGAATCTGGCCGCCTATTTCGCGATAGAGCGGCAGATGAGCACGCTCTTGATCGACCTGGATCGTCAGGGCACCTCGTCGCAGTGGATCAAAAATGCCGTTCATGTCGACCGGCTCAAGTATGACCATGCCAGCCACCTGATCCAGGGCGCCAATCGCCTCGGAATCTTCAACGCCCGCTGCCATGTCCGGGATGCCTCTAACGTCCACGAGGTCGTCATTACCGATGTCACGTGGTCGCCTGCGGTGGGCTATGAGCTGCTTGAGATCTTCGATCTGTGGATTGTCCCCACCTCGTTATCCGAGCTTGAGCTCTTGTCCACGATTGCACTGCTTGGGGATCTGAAGCCCGCCTTGGATCGGCCGCGGTCGCCCCGGCTGCTGATCACCCCCAATAAGATTCATCCCTTTCAGCGCAAATTCGACTCCATGGCAGCACAGCGCTTTCCGGTGCCATTTCTTTTAACGCCGCCGGTGCTGGCCGCCAAAGACTTTGAATCGCTGTATCAGCGTGATTACATCGTGAGCGCCGGAAAAGATGATGTCAAAGAGCGCTTCCTTACCTTTTGCGAGGCGGTATGGCAAGCCAGCCAGATTTCCGTATTCGAGGCCCACACCATGCGGGCCCGCTCGGATTGGAATAGAGGCACGGCGTCAGCACCGCCCTCGGCACTGCCGGAAATCTCCAGAGTGCCCGAGATGATTAAGGCGGACACGCCCGATGAGACCGCGTTGTAACCCCCCGCCCTTTTAGTCCATTTCGATTCTCGAGAGATCCAATGTTTAAAGCGCTTTTTCAATTTCTCTTTGGCAGCAAAAAGAAAAAAGCTGATCCCATGGCCGCCCAAAACGACATGGTCTACGAGGTCCGCAACCAATTTGAAAAAGGCCTGCGGGAAGCGCTGAAAAAAGCCCACGGTGATAAATCCAAACAAATTGCTGAGATCGCCACCAACTACGTGTTTGACTTTGGCGAATTCGGATTTGATTTCTCTGAAGGCAAAGACCTAAAAAAAATCGTCGGTGCGGAGTTGGTCAATATCTGCAACTACGACATCGCAGATCCGCTCAAGCTACTGCGGGCCATGGTGCATCGGGCGCTGCAGCTGAAAAAAACCGGCCAAATTTATGAAGATCACATGCGGGACCTCTGGATCCTCTGCCTGGTGCCCATCGGGCCGCTCACGCCGCCCGACTCATTTTTCCCCGGCACGGCCGGACACATGAACTTTGTCAAACGGCTGCGGCTGGTAGAAATCACCGACCGCCAAGCCGAAAATGCACAACGGGTCTGGAAAGACCCCCATCTGAAAGCCATTCTTGAGGCCTGGCTCACCGCCCACCATGATTAAGTGGGCTTAACGCGGTAGATCAAAAGCTGCGTTTCGCGTTCGTCATCAACCTGCAGCACCTGGCTGGGCTCGACGCCGGGCACTCGAAAGCTATTGGAAATCAAAATTGTTCCGGGCTGCATTTCCTGGCAGGCCTTCTGCCATAGCTTCGGCATGGGCTCCGTGGATAGAAATGCATACACCGCCGCATACGGTGATAAATCCAGATCCCAGAAGTTACCCCGAATCAAACGAACATTAGAGAGCCCCGCTGCCTTCAAATGTGCGCGAAGAAATGGCAGCCAGGCTGCCTCAATCCCGTCAAAAAAGTGTTGGGGATGCCTTTTTGCCAACCCAATCGGCATGCTGCCCGTGCCAGCGCCGAAATCCAACACCCGGGCATCAGGCCGCTGGGCGAACACCTCGCGGGCCAGGAGTTCTGAGACCGCTTCGATGGTGGGCTCGCTGGATAAAAACAGGGGCACCCGGCTTCTCACGGTCGGGCCAAACACCAAGACAAAAATTAAAAATGCGGCCAGATACCAGCCGCTGTGAATCTGCAGGCTATTGGCTGCTGCCACCGCAATCGGAAACAGTGCATGAATCCATAGCCACCAGCGATCGGATGCCATCCAATGCGCAATCAAAGCCGCGCCGCAGGCCTGCCCGATAATCGCAAGCCAGACTCGCGGCGGATCGCCAAAGATGCCCAGTGCCAACGCGCCCAGCACCAAAGCCATCGCGAGAATTTGAGAAAGAAGTGCTTTGGAGAGTGGCCCGAGGCGAATCACGCCGCCGTCTCAAGCTGTGGGAGTGTGCCGATTTCCGGCAAATCGGCTTCGTCTTTGGTGCCGCGCTTTAATTCATAGGCCCAGGCCAAGACCTTGGCCACCGCCTCAAAGAGCTGCTCGGGAACCGGATCACCAATTTCCAATCGTGAGTACATCAGCCGCGCAAGCGGCGGTATCCGCGCAATCGGTACCTGGTGCTCCTTGGCCACATCCTGAATTCGCAAGGCAAGGGCATCCAGGCCCTTGGCGACGACCACTGGCGCAGCCATGGTGGCCTGGTCATACCGCAAGGCAATCGAATAGTGATCTGGGTTGGCGACCACCACATCGGCCCGCTCGATGGCCGACATCATCCGACTCTGGGCGATCTGCCGCTGTCGCTGCCGCAGCTTGGCCCGAATCTCGGGCGAGCCTTCCATTTCTTTCATTTCCTGCTTGACTTCTTCGCGGCTCATGCGCATCTGACGCATAAAATTAAAACGCTGGAACACCGCATCGCCTACCGCGATCAATATCAAAGGAATCAACAGCAGCAAGGCGCCATTAAAAATAAGCTGGCTGGTATTCACCACCGCCAGATTGAAATCCTGATTCACCAGCGTGGAGACATTGCCCAACAGCGCTATCAGATAGGCCATGCCAACGCCCAAGACCAGAAATGCTTTTAAGATGGTCTTCACCAGCTCCACTGCGGTCGGCAAGGAGAGAAGCCGGCCGATACCCGCAATCGGATTAAGCCGATTGCCTTGGAACTTAAATGCGAAGACCGGGCGTAGGCCCGAGAGGCTGAGGGGCGCAAAAATCGCCACCAAGAGCACCGGCACAAGCAGTATGACAAGTAGGCCGATAAAGCCGAGTACCGAGCCGGAAAGCCAGGCCATCACGGTATCGGCCCAGCGGTCGGGGTTGGAAAACGTCAGCCCATCGCGCACCATGACCACCATCTGCCGGACCAAGACCGGGCCCGCAGAAAATATAAACATCATGAAAATGATCAGCAGCCCGAGTGTGGTGAGATCACGAGACTGGGCGAACTGTCCTTCCTCGCGGGCCTTTTGTAATCGCCGCTCGGTGGGGTCTAGGGTCTTATTTTCCTGAAACTCTTCTTCCGCCATAACGGAAGTTTAGCTTAGGCCTCGGGATTCTTTTTCAAAAGATCGTAAACGCGATCGGCCTGCTCTCGGTCCGCGGGGTTCATCTTCTGCCAGACCCGTTGGGCGGCGATTTTTCCGGCCGTGCTCTCCGCCAGCCGATACCAGGCATATGCCCGAGGAAGATCCTGAGGAATGCCCTCGCCTGACTCGTACATCAGCGCATACTTGTAGCGGCCAATCGGATCGCCCGTGAGCGCCGCGCGTCGATACCAGGTGAAGGCGAGGATGGTGTTTTTCTCGGCATTGACGCCGTTTTCAAAACGGCCACCAATTTCCACCATCGCGGTTGCGTTTCCGCTATTGGCTGATGCAAGCATCCATTGGCCGCCTAATGTGGGGTTGATCGCTGTGCCAATGCCCTGCAGATACATCAGCGCCACTTCATACTGGGCCCGTGAATTGCCCTCTCGCGCCAAGCGCTCGAGGATTTCAAGGGCCTCAGTGAAGCGGCCCACCTCATAGGCGCGTCGCGCGGTCTGATAGTCCGAGCACGCCACTAGCCCCGAAAACAACGGTAGCAGCAACAGCAGTCGGGCGTATCGCTTCATCAAGCGTTATTTTTTCGGAATCACTGGCGGTGCGATCGCGGCAGGCGGCGGCAGGGGCGGCGCCGGAGGGGCGGCAGCCGGTGCGGCTGCATTTTGGGCCACCGCTGTCGGTGCTGCTGCGGGCGCACCTGCTGCCGGCGCCTGTGCGGCTGCGGTTCCTTCTGCAGCGGCCACAGGAGCGGCAGGCTCGGGCTCTTTGTAGCTTGCGCCAAGATCACCGCCTACGGCACGGGCAAAACTACCGAGATAGCGTCGGCCCAGATCGGGATAGTAAGGGGCAGCGGCCAAATAGCCTTTCGAGCGCAGGCAGACCGACTTATTGGTCGAATCCTCGCATTCCGCGACCGCGCCCAATCGATTGACCTCGAACTGCTCACCAAGGAAAAATAAAAAAACCACGAATCCGAGTGGAAAGACCAAAAAGAGCATGGTCTTTTTCAGAATCACAGAGAGTTTCTCAAGTATCGGAGCCATCGCAGTTCCTTTCGTTATTGGGCCGGCTTCGCGGCTGCAGCCGATGCTGAACCGGCCGCTGTGTTGCTACTGATCGGCCGCCAAAGATTAGGCGGCTGTTGGGAAAACAATCGGGCATGCATCTCGATAATCATTGGGCTCTGGGGGTGGCCATTGCGCAGCATGGCGGTATAGGCCCGAACGGCTTGATCCCGATGGCCTGCGATGTAGTACTCGCGAGAGGCGCAGTAATAAAACACGAGCGCCTTGGACTCGAGATTGCCCATCTTTTCGTACTCAAGAATATCGCCCATCAGCATGCAGGAGTCCGCGCGGTGGGCATAGGCAGCCGGGTGAAGAAACTCCTTGGCCTTGCGCCTTTCGCGGTCGGATGCTTCGAGGAATTTTCGGCCGGCTTCAAGATAGCGCTCATCTTTATGGCCAGCATAGATGCGGAATTCTTCGTCAAAACGCTTGGCCTCATCAAAGGCCATGAGTCCTGCGTAGTAAGCAGCATCGTGATTGCCGCTTTTTGCCCAACCCTCGATGGATTTACGGATATTGTGGGCTGCTTCGATGTGACGAAAATAATCGCTTTCGTCGCTGATGCAGCTGCTGCTGCGAATACAGGCAGCACCTTTCGCTGCCTTGCCACGCTCCACTAAATACTGACGATGCCAGTGCGTGAAATCGGCAAAGCTCGGCACGCCGGGCGCAGCCGGTTTTGCTGCAGCCGGTTTTTCTGCAGCCGCGCTGACGGCGGCCGGGGCTGCGGCCGGGGCGCCTGCCTGTGGCGCCTTTGCGGGCTGAGCAGAAAACGCCGCTGAACTGACCGCCCATAGACAGGCCACACTGACATGCAGCGATCGCGAACAGAAATGGGATGGCAGATACTTGATCATAGCCAGGTCTTATTTTTTCGGCGGCGCCCCAGCGGCGGCTGGTCCGAGCTGAGGCCGCGGTGGCAACACGAGCACAGGCGTGCGGCCACTCTGATCCGAGGAGGCGGGTGCAGCCCCTGCTGCCTGTGCGGGCGCCGCGGCGGCCGGCTGGCCAGCTGCTGTCGGACGGGCTGCGGCAGCGGGAGCCGCTTTCGCCGGGGCCTGTCCTTTTTCGAGGGCAGCCGGTGCAGGAGACGGTCCCGCTGGCTTCGCAGAAGGCAGGCCGCCCGCAGTTTTGTTTTGCACTGTAATCGAGATGCGTCGATTCAATGGATCGTTGGGATTACTTGGGTTTAAGCGAATCGTGTCGGCAAAGCCCACGACCTGAGAAACATTGCCCTCTTGCAGGCCCCCACGCACCATTTCGCGGCGTGCTGAATTGGCACGCTCAGTTGATAGCTCCCAGTTGGTATAGCCGGCGGGTCCGTTGCCGTACTTCAGGCCATCGGTGTGGCCCTCAATGCGGACCAGGTTGGGCATATCTTTCAGAACGCTGCCGATTAGCCGAAGCAGATTGACGGCGTAAGGGGCCATCTCTGCCCCACCCACCGTAAACATCGCGCGATTTTTCTCATCCACAATCTGAATCCGCATGCCTTCGGCTGAGATATCCATAAAGACCTGATTGCGGGTCTTGGCAAGCTCGGGGTCTGACTGCATTTTTTCCTGAATCTGGCCCTTGGCTTCCTGCATGGCAAGGGTGTTCAGCCTCAGTCGCTCGTCTTCTTCAATCCGCGAATCACTGATGCGGCGCTGGGCGGTATCGGCATCCGCATTGGACTCCACACCAATGGTACGGAAGATCTGCGGGCCGCCGCCTTTGATAATTGAATTCTGATCGCCAGAGCCCTGGCCGCCCTCCAGCGTAAGCCGAAGCGGGTTTTGAAAATAAGCCGAAATACCTGCGAGATCGCCCGATGTGGTAGAGCCGAGTACCCACATGAGCAAGAAAAACGCCATCATCGCAGTCACGAAGTCTGCGTAGGCAATTTTCCAGACCCCACCGCCATGCCCGCCAACCACTTTCTTGACGCGCTTGACGATGATTGGTTCTTGATCTTTCTTCTCGGCCACTTCCGTTCTTTCAGCTCATTGAGTTTAGAGTTCGCTGCAGCTGGGGATTACTTGCCCTTGACTGCCTTGGTTTCCTCGTCCAGCTCCTTAAATGTCGGACGCATATCTGAAAAGAGCACCTTGCGGCCAAACTCCACAGCAGCCTGCGGCGGAAAGCCATTCAGACTTGCCAGAAGCACCGCCTTCACGGCCAAGAAGGTTTTCGATTCGACTTCTTCGTTTTGCTCTAAGGCGCTCGAGATCGGGCCGGTTACAGAGTAAGACATCAAAATCCCAAGAAAGGTCCCCACCAGCGCGGCACCAATCAGTTTTCCGAGCTCAGCAGGTGGCAGGCCGATTGAGCCCATCACCATCACCACACCCATCACCGCCGCCACAATTCCGAAGGCGGGAAAGGCGTCAGCCATTTTTCCAATAATCGTGACCGGGACGTGGGCCTCTGCATGGTGGGTCTCCAGTTCCTGCTCCATCAAGGCCTCGACCTGCTGAATATTCAAAGAGCCACCGAGCATCATGCGCAGGTAGTCACAGATAAACTCAGTCAAGTGATGGTCGTGGGCAATGCTGGGGTATTTCTCGAACAGCGGGCTTGAATGGGGCTCTTCGATATCGGCCTCAAGTGACATCAATCCATCACGACGAATCTTCTGCAAAATCTCAAATAGCAAACAAAGCAGATCCAAGCACTTGCGCTTGGTGGCCGAGGGCGATTTAAAGGCCTTCGGGATCGCTGCCATGGTGGCTTTCAGATTTCGGCCGGTGTTACTGGCAATCAGATAGCCCACTGCCAAGCCCACAATACTGAGCACCTCAGTGGGCTGCCAGAGCACAAGAATATTTCCGCCGTGCAAGGAATACCCAAGCAACGCGCAGCCGAGACCAACGATAACTCCTATTCCCCAAAGCATGATCGTGTCCTTTTCTTCATCCTGACGGGCAGCCCCATTCTCACATCAATCGTTGAAATAAATTCGATGATTCCAGACGCGCAAAAATCGAGCGCGCCGCCTCCAATAAAGTCTGCGTCCGAACCAGGCCGGCCGAGGCTTCGGCGATATCGGTATCCAAAAGCCGGGACCGATGGGCCTCCAGCTCGGTGGCCTTGATCTCCAAGGCGGCCTTGGCCGCATCCACCTGAGCACCGAGGACACCCGCACGCACCTGGTATTTCAAGACCTGGTCCGTGGCCGCGTTGAGATTTGCGATTTTGCCTGTGAAATCGGACTCCAGGGTGCCCGATACGGCCGCCCGCTCTAATGACTCAACAAATGCCCGGGCATCGGCCAGGACATCTCGCGAGGTGGCGGTGGTATTACCCAATGCCTCACGAAAACTAATGCCCTCCGGCACCCAAATGCCTGGCTCGATCTCGATCTGCTTAACCTTAGGGTCAACGCGGAAATTGATCTTGTTATTGGTCCGCAAATCAGCGGGATCGCCCACCAGGTCAAGCGAGAGGTCATAAAAATTGGTCGGGCTGCCGGCTGCGTTCGAAAAATTAATTCGTGTGGTCTTCGTGGCTGCATCGTAGGCCAGCCCGCCATTGGCCACTGTCGCTGTTTTCACCGCCGCACCGTTTACCGTGAGGGTCGCGGCCGTGAGTTCTTTGGCTCCGGAGACCACCTGCACATCATCGACATAGACGGAAGTCGTGGCGCTCGCAATGCCATCAACAGCAGAATCGACGGTCGCGGACTCCACCTTGAGCCGATAACGGCCGTCTTTCGTGACGGTATGGGTTAGCGCGGCCCACGTTGGTGTCGAGGACGGCGCCCCGGCAGTTGATGACAACAATACCGTCGACTCATTGGTATCGATATTGACCAGCGACACAGTCACCTTGGCCAACTCGGTGCTCGTTGCCGCCCAGCGAAAGCTCACTGTATCTGCAATGCGGCCGGTTGTTGTATTGGACGCAAAAAGCTGTACGGGCTCATTCGAGAGCAACACGGGCCCGGCCACGCTGGCTGCTCCCGCCGTTGCAGTCGCCGAGACGCCGGTCGATTTCAATAACAGTGATCGCCCGGAATCAAAACGTGTTTGTGTCGAGAAATCCACCGTATTGGTGGCCGCGGTCACCGTGGTATTGGTGCCCGCAGTCGCTGTGAGGGACGCGGTCCATCCATTGACCAACGCGCTCGACCCCTGATAGGTCACACCCGTCTTTTCAAAATTTCCATTGATAAACTGATCGCCCTTGCTTAACTCCACTGCATAGGCGCCGTCCGCATGTATTTTCGCAGTCGGACTCAGCCGTACCGTGACGGGGTTGGCCTTAAAGCGCATCTCCGTCATCAAATCTGGGCTACCCGTGATGGCGATCTCCAGATTCATAAAGGCATCGGGCTGCTGGGGAAACTTCAAAATGCCATTTTTATAAACGCCCACATAGTAGCTGCTGGTGCTGCCATCGGGGCCCTTGCCCTCGATCTGCATCCTCGCCTCGGTGATCGTCTCCCCCGCCCCGATCGATCGGGTGGAGAATTTATCGATCAAATAAGTACCTGCTTTCTGGAAGACCGCATCGGCAGCGATTGTGGCAGAGCTGACCTCCGTCACATTGGCCCTCACCTCTGCCCGAACTGCAGATCCAGTTGAGGAGTTCTCCACAACTGAGGCGGTAAACGGCACGCCTGGTTTTTTGGCTTCCAGCGTGATGATGCCCGAAGAGGCGGTGGCCGTTACCGCAGTATTGCCTGCATTGTTCGCAGCCGATGTGAATTGAGTTGCAATATTGGTCGCAATTGAAGTCGCAGTATCGCCTGCGACCGTGATGTACTGCAGACGTACACCGTTGACGGTGAACTCGACGATCTCATTTGGGCCATAAGCACCACTGAATGTGATGGAGTCCTTCTGGGCAACCGATGCACTGCCCGTTGCCGTAATTTTGGGCTGGTCCAGCCGGGCGACATTGGTGGTATCGAGCAGATATCGCTCATCATTGGTGTCCATCGCCACCGCCTGCTGGGCCAACAGATCGTAGGCAGCACGGGCCTTCTGGGCCAAAGACTGCAAACCGATCTTGCCAATTGCTGCATCACGGGCCTGTACCCCCATTTGCTGCATTTCGGATAAGGCATCGTGCATGCCGCCCAGCTGGGCATCCGCGAGGGCCATTCGGGTGGCAACGAAATCCTGATTGGCCTTGAGCATCGCGTATTTGGATTTATCAAACTGAATTTCGACGCCGCGGGCGATCGCCACCGCCCCCTCGCTGGCCTTGACATATTTTTTGCCAGATGAGATCTGCTGCTGCCACTTCATCGCCTCGACCGACTGCTTCTGGATCGAGTTAATGGCGGCATCGAGAAGCTGATGGCTGCTGACTCTCATTGGCCTTTATTCCTAGCGGGAGATCATGGCCAACAGGGTCTCAAAAATCTGATTCCCTGTCTGAATGATCTTCGAAGAGGCGGC
>Ga0172367_10005680_pt1 | contig 14983 bp, 9 predicted proteins | sample Lak10m_FD_114542 | JGI IMG/M metagenome (GOLD analysis project Ga0172367, IMG submission 114542) | Freshwater microbial communities from Kabuno Bay, South-Kivu, Congo - kab_022012_10m | ecosystem: Environmental > Aquatic > Freshwater > Lake | place: Democratic Republic of the Congo: South-Kivu... | reverse complement strand
TGGCGACTTGGGGTCCGTGAACCTGCGCCCATGAGCATGCGCCGCTGATCGCGCGGTATCGATGCCGGCGCATGTTCCAGGCCAGCGCCTGCCTAGATGCAACGACAGAACCCCCGGAGGTGCGCTTCCACGCAACTCCGAGGGCTTGCCTAGCGCCACGCCGGCCGCTTGTAGAGGGCTGGATGACGACCGCGAAGTCAGGGCAGGATCACGCTGTCGATCACGTGGATCACGCCGTTGCCGGCCAGGATGTCGGCCGAGGTGATCGTGGCCTTGTCGATCTTCGCCACGCCATCGACGACTTGGATGGCGGCCGACTTGCCTTGCAAGGTGGCCACTTCCTTGAGTCCGACCACATCCTTGGCGAGCTTGCGTCCCGCGACCACGTGGTACTTGAGGATGCCGGCGAGGCGCTCCTTGTTCTCGGGCTTGAGCAGCTCCTCGACGGTGCCCGCGGGCAACTTGGCGAAGGCCGCATCAGTGGGAGCGAACACGGTCAGGGCATCCTTGCCGCTGAGCGCATCGACCAGGCCGGCGGCCTTGGCGGCGGCGAGCAGCGTGCCGAAGGTGCCAGCGCCCGCGGCCGTTTCGACGATGTTCTTGCGCGGCATGACGACCGCGTCGATGACATGGATGACTCCGTTGGAGCAATCGATGTCGGCCTTGACGACCGTCGCGCCATCGACCTGCAGGGCGGTCTGCTTGTCGCCGCGCTCCACGACCTGCAGGCGCAGGGCTTGGCCTTGGACGGTGCCGGCGAAGTCGACCTTCACGGCATCTTTGCTCATCACCTTGCCGGGCACGACGTGGTAGGTGAGCAGGTCGGCTAGTTGTTGCTTGTTCTCGGGCTTGAGCAGGCCTTCCACGGTGCCCTTCGGCAGCTTGGCGAAGGCTTCATCGCTGGGCGCGAAGACGGTGAACGGCCCGGGTCCCTTGAGGGTCTCGACGAGCCCGGCCGCCTGGGCCGCGGCGACCAGCGTCTTGAACGAACCGGCGCCGACCGCGGTGTCGACGACGTCCTTGCGCGATTCGGCCGTGGTCTTGGCATCGGCGTGGACTGCGGAATGGACCAACGGTGCGACGAGGCCCGCGATGAGGGCGAGGGTGAGGATCTTCTTCATGCCGCTGCCTACGCTCGGCGCCATGGAGACGGATTGACCGCGAGACGAGGAACTGTGTAAGGACCCGGTGCGCGCGGGCGGTTCGATCGGCCTCGCGCGGCTGGGGCTCGCCCGCCCGTCGAGAGGGCCTGCGCCGCCTGGAACCGGGCAAGCCGCCAGTGCGCAGGCCCCATGCTGCTCTCGCGGGGCCCGGGTCGAAGGGCGCGACATCCTCGACGGGAGCGCGTCGACGTCATGTCGCGTTCACATCGCCGCGATGGCGCTCTCGACGGCGCTCCTCAGTTCCGCGTCGTCGCTGGCCAAGAGCTTCACGAGGTCCGGCAGGGCGGTGCGGGCCTTGATCGCGGCGAGCGCGCGCACCGCGCCCAGCACGACTGCCCGGTCGTCCGAGCGCAGCAGCTCGACGAGGCGCGTCGTCGTCGAGGCCTGCTGGCTGGCGGCCTGCCTCCACAGTTCGAACTCCTCGAGCGCCTCGCGCTGTTCGCGGAAGACCTTCATCGCCGCCTGCGCGGCCGTGCGCACGTCTAGCGACGAGCTGCGCAGCGCGGCGCCGATCACCGGGAGCGCGGGTTCATGCAAGGTGCGTTGGAAGACCTCCAGCGCGGCGAGCACGCCGCCTCCCTCGTCGTTCGCGACGACCTGCGGCACCAGCTCGACGAGCATGGCCAGCTGGCCAGACGTCGGTGCGCGACGTCCCTGCGCGACGTCCTCCGGCAGGATGACGAGTCGAGCCACGCAAGCCGGCGAGGCCTTGGCCGCGGCGGCGCGGATGATCGCGACGCCCTCGTCGTTCGGCAGGTGCTGCGCAAGGATGCTCAGCTTCGCCACCAGCTGGTAGGCTTCGTCGCGGCCCGCGGCGGTCGCCTCCACAGCACGGTCAAGCTGTTTGGACAGCAGCGCGTTGGTGGCCGCCGCGTCCTCGGCATGGGCGCGCTCCACGAGTTCGCGACCCACCTTCGCCACGCGCGTGCTGCCCTCCGCCAGCAACTCGAGGCAACGCGGCAGCAGTTCCTTGACCGCGCTGGCGCCCGTGCCGGCGTAGACGTTCAGCGCTTCCACGATGTACCGGTCGTTCGGACCCGCCTTCGCCAGCCAGTCGCCGAGCGGCCTCGCCGTGGTCGGCAGGGAACCAGCGGACAGCAGCGCTCCGCGTGCCCGGAGCATGCGCCCCTGCACGGGGCGGAAGGCGACCGGCCACATGACGTTGCGCTGGGCGGGCGTGCGCAGTGCTTGCGCGAGGGCGACGGCCTCGCTCAGGCGCTCCGCACGGACCACGTCGTCCAGGTCGCCGTTCTCGCGCCCGTCCATCAGCGTCGCGATCTTGCCCAGAAGCGAGAGCTCCGCAGGCCCGTCCTCGCGCGCAGCCACGAGCGTCGCCAGTTCGATCAACGACTGCGCTTCGCGCGGGTCGGCGCTCAAGAAGTTCGGCAGCAGCTTCATCTCCACGCTGGCCAAGCCCGTCTGGTCGAGCGCTCCATCGCGCACGTAGGCGCAAGCCGTGACGATGCGATCGAGGTCGTTGGTGGCGTGCAAGGCGTCCAAGAAGAGCGGCAGGCGCGTGGCGCGGGCCAGCGCGTGCATCCGCTGGTCGAGTTCGGGTCCGTACACCCAGCTGCGCTTGCCGCCTTCGCGCGGCAGCAGCCGCGGCGGCATCTGCCCCATCAGCGAAGCCGACAGGGAGCGCACGCGCGGGTTCTTCGAGGCGACGTGCAGTTCCACGGCGGCTTCGAACCCGGCCATGCCTTCGGCGTTGATGATCCGCCCGGCGTTCAACTCACCGAACACGAGCTCGGCTTGGACGCCGTTCGTATCCTGCTCGGCGAGAGCCCATGCGGCGCGCCAATCGTTGCGTGCGAGCCAGTCGATGCCCTCGCGGCCGCCGCGCAGCGCAGTGGCGCGCGCCAACTGCGCTGCGCCGGGGTCGTCGCTCTGCAAGGCGGTGGAAACGGCCAGCTCGCGGATGGTCTCGACCGGATCGTTCGACGCGGCCAGCAGCACGTCGAGGCGCCTGCTGTCGACAGCCGCGACCACCTTGTGGCGGAACACGGGATCGCTCGAACCCAGGGCGGCGATGAGCGCCTTGTCCGAGGCGGGCGTGCGGATCAAGGCCAGCGTCGACACCGCGAGCAGCGGATCGTTCACGTATGTGTAGGAGCCTTCACGGTGGACGACGGCGATCGACTCGCCTGCGCGGGTGACGACGCACTGCGCGAGCAGCGGCATGATGCGGTCGCCGTACAGCGCGAGGCTGCGGCTACGCTCGGCACGGTCGCCGCCGTTCAGCAGCTGCACGATGCCGACCGGCAGCTCCTGCTCGGTCTGCGCCTTGGCCGGCGCCTTGCCGGTGCGCGCGAGCAGAGCGTCGAGCGCGAGTTGCGCCTCTCCGGCCGTCTTCGTGTCGCCGGCCGCGCGGGCGGCCTCGAGCGCGGCGCGATAGCCGGCCTCGGCGGCGGCCGAGTCGCGTTGGACGCTGTCGGCGTAGTGCGCGGCTTCCAGCTTCGCGCGCGGCGACGAGTTCTGCGCCTGCAGCGGTGCCGCAAGCAGCAACGAGACGGCGAGCGCGGCAGGCCAGCAACGGAACGGGACGAGGTGACGGGCGTGATCGATTCGGACGTGAGACATGGCGTTAGCCTCCTTGGCCCCATCTGACGACCAGGCCGCCGGGATCTTGTCACGGGCGCGCCACGCAGTTGTCAAACGTTGTCAAACCCGCCGCGGGCGCTCCTCGGCTGCGGACGGCGCGTTCAGGGTTCGAGCCGGTACCCGATGCCGAACGCGGTCAGGAGGTGCCGCGGCTGCGCAGGGTCGCGCTCGACCTTCTGGCGCAGCTTGACCATGTGCTGGTCGACGGTGCGCGTCGTCGGGAAGCGCTCGTGCCCCCACACCACCTTGAGGAAGCGTTCGCGCGAGACCGGACGCCCGCGTTCGCGCCACAGCAGCTTGAGCATGTCGACTTCGCGCAGCGACAACTCTTCGGCGCGGCCGTCGAGCGTCGCGCGCATGGCCCGCAGGTCGATCGCCGCCGGGCCGATGGCGAGCTCGTCCGGCTCGTCGTCCTGCGCGGCTTTGCGCCGCAACTGCGCGCGCACGCGGGCCAGCAACTCGCCGAGGCTGAACGGCTTCGTGACGTAGTCGTCGGCACCTAGATCGAGACCTTGGATCTTGTCGATCTCCTGGCTCTTCGAAGTCAGCATGACGACCGGCACCGTGCGTCCATCGCGGCGCAGTCGGGCCAGTACCTCGAACCCGGACTGCTTCGGCAGCATCACGTCGAGCAAGACGAGATCCGCCGCCGCCGTCTGCAGGCATCGCAGCGCTTCCGCCCCATCGCGCGCGACGACGACCTCGTAGCCTTCGCGTCCCAGCGCGTACTGCAAGCCGACGACGAGCGCCTCTTCGTCCTCGACCACTAGGATGCGTTGCTTGGTAGCCATGGGCTGCGCCTCAAGCAGACTCCAGCGGCAGCTCGAGCCAGAAGCACGAACCGCCGCCCTCGCGCGGCTCGCAGCCTGCCGTGCCGCCATGGGCCGCTGCAACACCGCGCACCAGCGCCAGCCCGAGGCCTACACCGGGGCGCTCGCGCACCAGCTCGTCGCCGAGGCGCTTGAACGGCAGGAACACCGCCTCGCGCTCCGCTTCCGGCACGCCCTTGCCGCGGTCGAGCACTTCGACGCGCACGCGGCCGTCGCGCACTCTCGCCGCCACGTCGACGCCGCCCTCCGCGGAGCCGTACTTGGTGGCGTTGTCCAGCAGTTCGGACACGGCGCCGACGAGCGCCGCGTGATCGCCGCGCACGACGAGGTTCGCGTCCGGCGGCGCGACCCCGACACGGTGTCCGCGTTCGACCGCGAGCGCGGCCACCGCTTGCGCCGCTTCCTGCAGCAGCGCGGCGACGCCGACGGGGCGCAGGTCCGCGGCTTCCAGGCCGTGCTCTAGGCGCGAGTAGCGCAGGATCGCGTCGACGAGCTTGGCAAGGCGGTCGGACTCGCGCACCACGCGACCGCCGAACTCGCTGGCGGCTGACGGTTCCATGCCGCCGCGCTCGATGAGCTCGGCGAGCAGGCGGATCGAAGCCAGCGGCGTCTTCAGTTCGTGCGTCACCGCGGCCACGAACTGCTCGCGTTCGCGCACGCTGCGCTGCTCGCGGCGCAGCGCGCGCCATGTGGCCCAGCCGGCGCCTGCGGCGGCCAGCAGCGCGCCGATGGTCAGCGCGGCGATGGCCAGGAAGCGGCGCTGCTCGGCCGCGACGCGTTCCGCCGACAAGCGTCCGTGGATGCGCAGCGACCAGCCTTCGAGCGCACCGCCCAGCAGCTCGCTCGCCATGGCCGTTTCCTCGGCGGGCGCGGAGCCGAGCACGGTGCGACCGTCGGGCGCATGCAGCGTGGCCGCAAGGCCCAGCTCGTCCCAGCCGCCGCGTGCGGCCTGCTCCAGCGTCGAGGAAGCAAGGCGGTCAAGCTCGAGCGCCCAGCCGCTCCAGCCTTCCGGCGTGCGACGCGCGACGACGATCACGCTCGCCGAGTCGGCTTGCACCGCCAACGGATCCGGTGGCAAGTGGAACAGGCGCGCCCCGCTGCCGCCGCGCGTGAGCCATTCGGAGACGCCGTCCGGCCACGCGGCTTGCAGGCGCAACGGTCGCGTCGCCTCGACGGCGGCCTCGCGCATTTCGGCAGCGAACGCAGGTGTGCGAGCGGCGCTGCGCTCCTCCAAGCGCGCTGCCAGCGCAGCGTTGGCCGTGTCGTCCAGGTTGGAGCGTCCGCCAAGCGCGTCGGCATGCAGTCGTTGCAAGCCGTCGAGGGGATCGCCTTGCAAACGCAGTAGTTCGCCGCGCGCAGCATGGGCGTGCAACAACCCGCGTGCGTCGCGCGTGGCAGGGTAGCTGGCGATCACCGTCTCCAGGCACGTACGTGCCGCGTCGAGGTCGCCGCGCCGCTCCGCCTTGGCTGCTTGGGCCAAGAGCGCCCATGCGGCGAGTTCGGGCCGCGGCGCAAGCTGGGCGATCGCCGCCAAACGCTCGGCGACGCGCGCCTCTTCGCCCGCGCTTTCCAAGCTCGACAGTTCGCGCTCGAGATCGGCTTGCATCGCATCGACCAGCGGATCAGCGGCGCTGCGCATGATCGCTGCGGGCTCCAGCAAGTCGCCGTCGGGCCCGGCGTTCCACGTCAAGGCTTGCGGTCGCGCTTCGATGCCGGCCGCGTCGTCCGCCAGCTGGCGCGCGACGCCGCGCGCTACGCCGTTCAACTGCTCGGCGTGCCGGATGCGCGCGAGGTTCGTCTCTTCGGCGAGCGAGCGCAGCCCCAGCGCGGCCACCACCGCCATGGCGGCGAGGCCTGCGGCCATGGACCAACCGTAACCGCCCGCCCGACGCATGCGGGGACGATACCACGGCGACGCAGGCGCGCTCGCACTCGTCAAGTGCCGCAGAAGGTCTGGTAGCCGCGGAGGCTCGGAGGCGGCGGCTCCGCGTAGCGCGCATGCTCGGGCGCGAGCTCGCAGGGCGAGCGCAGCACGGCCAGCAGCTCGTGGAGCGGCCCGAGGTCGTTGCGCCGCTCGGCCGCGTACAGCGCTTCTTCGACACGATGGTTGCGCGCGATGACGGCCGGATTGACGGAGCGCATCGCGGCGCGCGCGCCGGCGAGATCGCGTCCTTCGCGCGCGAGCCGCGCTTGCCAGCGTGCCGACCACGCGTCGAAGGCGGGATCGACGGAGAGGGCGAGCGGCAGCCCTTCGCCCGTGGACAAGGCCCGGAAGGCGAGAGTCCAATCGGCCTTGGCCGCGTGCAGGCGCGCCAGCAAGTCGTCGACGAGCGCGCGGTCGCCTTCCTCGACAGAGCCCAGTCCGAGCTTGGCGCGCATGCCCGCCAACCACTCGCGCTCGTGGACCACGCGGTACTCCTCGAGCACCGCGTGCGCGGCTTCGATCGCCTCCGCTTCCTTGGTGGCGAGCAAGGGCAGCAGCGCCTCGGCGAGCCGCGCGAGGTTCCATTGGGCGATGGCGGGTTGGTGCGAGTAGCGGTAGCGTCCAGCCTGGTCGATCGAGCTGAACACCGTGTCGGGATCGTAGGCGTCCATGAACGCGCACGGCCCGTAGTCGATCGTCTCGCCCGAGATGCTCGTGTTGTCGGTGTTCATCACGCCGTGGATGAAACCGACGAGCTGCCAGCGCGCGACCAAGCGTGCTTGGCGCAGGCACACGGCGCGCAGGAACGCCAGATGCGGCCGCGGCGCATCGAGCAACTCGGGATCGTGGCGCGCGATGGCGTAGTCGCAAAGCGCGCGCACCAGGTGTCCGTGCCACGCCGCGGCGTACTGGAAGGTGCCCACGCGCAAGTGGCTGGACGCGACGCGGGTCAGCACGGCGCCGGGTGGCATGCCCTCGCGCATCACGGGCTCGCCCGTGGCGACGACGGCCAAGGCGCGCGTCGTGGGGATGCCGAGCGCGTGCATGGCTTCGCCCACGATCAACTCGCGCAGCATCGGTCCCAGCGCGGCGCGCCCATCGCCGCGCCGCGAGTAGCTCGTCTCGCCCGAGCCCTTGAAGGCGATGTCGAAGAGCCGTCCCTCGGGGGTGCGCTGCTCGCCGAGCAGCAGCGCGCGGCCGTCGCCGAGCATGGCGAAGTGCCCGAACTGGTGGCCGGCATAGGCCTGGGCGATCGGCTTGGCTCCTGGTGGAAGCTCCTGCCCGGAGAAGAGTCGCGCCATTCGTTCCTTGGACTCGCCGGCCAAGTCGAGGCCCAACTCGCCGGCCAAGGGCTCGTTGAAGGCCACGACGCGCGGCGCGCGGAACACAGCCGGCGTGGCACGTTCGTGGAAGGCGTCGGGCAGTTGCGCGTAGCTGGACTCGAGTCGCCACATGGAGCGAGGCATTCTAGTCCGCGCGCGGGTGACTACGACCTTCCGCCGCGCGCCTTGCCCGCTCGTCCGGCGCGCGCGCGCTCCATGGCGAGGTTCTCGAGGCAGCGCGCGGCCAGCGCGGTCCAGCCCGTCTGGTGGCTCGCGCCGAGGCCCTTGCCCGTGTCGCCATGGAAGTACTCGTGGAACAGCACCAGGTCCTTCCAGCCGGGACTGCGCGCGTAGCGCTGGTCGTCGCCGTGGCACGGCCGCCTGCCGTCGGTTCCGGGCAGGAACAGGCTCGCCAGCCGTCGTTCGATCTCGAACGAAGCTTCGCGCAGGTCGACGCGTCGTCCCGAGCCCTTGCCGATCTCCACCGTCGCGCTCGGTCCGTAGTGGTGGTGGTAGCGGCGCAGCGCCTCGGCGAGCAGGTAGTTCAACGGGAACCACACCGGACCGCGCCAATTCGAGTTGCCGCCGAAGATGCGGTGCTTCGTCTCGGCCGGCTCGTACTCGGCGCGGAAGTCCTCGCCGGCGATGCGCAACGCGAAGGGCGCCCTCTCGTGGGCCTTCGACAGCGAGCGCACGCCGTGCGGCGAGAGCAGCTCGGACTCGTCGAACACGCGCTCGAGCACGCGCAGCAGCCGTTGCCGCGAGGGGATCGCCAGCAGTCCGCGCCCAGTCGCGGGATCGCGCTCGAAGTACGAGATGCCCTCGGCGAGGTCGCGCCGATTGGCGAGGAACCACTCGATGCGCTTGCGCATGCGCGGCAACCGTTCGACGGACGCTTCGTCGACCACGGCGCAGGCGATCAACGGCACGAGCCCGACCATCGACCGCACGCGCAACGGCACGGGCCGTCCGTCGAGCAGCATGACGTCGTGGTAGTAGCCGTCGTGTTCGTCCCACAGGCCCTTGCCGCCGAGCTTGTTCATCGCGTCGCAGATGCCGACGAAGTGCTCGAAGAACTTGCTGGCGACATCCTCGTAGGCGTCGTCCTCCTGCGCCAGCTCGACCGCCATGCCCAGCATGTTCAGGCAGAAGAACGCCATCCAAGCGGTGCCGTCGGCCTGCATCAGTTGTCCGCCGCCTGGCAACGGACGCGAGCGATCGAAGATCCCGATGTTGTCGAGCCCGAGGAAGCCACCAGAGAAGATGTTGCGGCCATCGGGGTCCTTGCGGTTGACCCACCAAGTGAAGTTCAGCAGCAGCTTGTGGAAGGCGCGCGCCAAGAACTTGCGATCGCGCTTGCCGCGCGCCGCGGTGCTCTTGTACACGCGCCAACAAGCCCACGCGTGCACCGGCGGGTTCACGTCGGCGAACTGGAACTCGTAGGCCGGCAGCGCGCCGTTGGGCGCCATGTACCACTCGCGCAGGAACAACAAGAGCTGGTCCTTGGCGAACTGCGGGTCGACGCGCGCCATGGCGACCATGTGGAAGGCGCTGTCCCAGGCGGCGAACCACGGGTACTCCCACGTGTCGGGCATCGACAACACGTCGCGCGCGTGGAAGTGGCGCCACTCGTGGTTGCGGCCGGTCTTGCGGGCCTCCGGCGGGCGCGGTTGGGCCTCGTCGCCCTGCAACCAGGCATCGACGGCGTAGTGGTAGAACTGCTTCGACCACAAGAGGCCGGCGTAGGCCTGGCGCGCGACCAACCGCTCCTCGGGGGCTAGCGGCGCGTGCTCGAGCGCATCGTAGTAGGCGTCGTGTTCCTGCTTGCGGGCGGCGAAGGCGCGACGAAAGCCCGGGCCGAAGCGTGCGCGTGGCGCGTCCTCTGTCGGCCGCAGGCGCAGGCGCAGCTCGCGCGACTCGCCGCCCTCCAGTTCGACCACCAGGTGGAAGGCCGCCTTGGTGCCGTGCTCGGCCGGATTGACGACGCCCGCGCGCCCCTCGACCACGTGCTCGTGGAAGGCGTCCTTGACGTACGGAGCGGCGTTCTCCGCCTCGTACAGCTTGCGCGCGTTCGTCTCGTTCTCGGTGAAGAGCAGCGCGAGGCGCGCGCCGGGCGCGTCGTCGAGCGACAACTCGTAGCGCCCGAGCGTCGGCTCGTCGAGGCGGATGCGCCGTTCGCCCTCGCGCTTGAGGCGCGGCCGCGCGTCGCAGCCCTCTTCGCGGCAACCCCACGACCAGGTGTTGCGGAACCACACCGTCGGCAAGAGGTGCAGCACGGCGCGTTCGCGCCCGCGGTTCGTGGCCACGATGCGCACCAAGGTGTCGTCCGGCCCGGCCTTGGCGTAGCAGACCTCGATGTCGAAGTAGCGGTCGTCGGAATACACGCCGGTGTCGACCAGCTCGTACTCCGGCTCGCCCTTGGTCCGCCGCCGATTGGTGGCGCGCAGATCCTCGTAGGGGAACGCGTCCTGCGGGTACTTGTACAAGGCCTTGCACCACGAGTGCGTCGGCGTCGACTCGAGGAAGTAGTACTCCTCCTTCACGTCCTCGCCGTGGTTGCCTTCGTGGTGGACGAGGCCGAACAGGCGCTCCTTGAGGAACGGATCGCGGCCGTTCCACAAGGCGATCGAGAAGCAGATGCGGCACTGGCGGTCGGTCCAGCCGAGCAATCCGTCCTCGCCCCAGCGGTAGGCGCGGCTGCGCGCGTCTTCGTGCGTGAAGTACGACCAGCAGTCGCCGTCCTCCGAATAGTCCTCGCGCACCGTGCCCCACTGCCGCGCGGCCAGATAGGGGCCGAAGCGCTTCCAGTTGGCCTCGCGCGCCGCGTCGGCCGCCAGCCGGCGCGCTTCGGGGTTGGTGCTGCGTGCCATGCGTGCGCCCACTCTAGCTCGCGGCCAAGCTGGAACAACGCGATGGATGGCCGGAGTCGCGCGCTATGCTCCGCGCATGAGCTTCGTCGACTCCAAGGGCGCGGTCCGCTTCGCCGCGGACAAGATGCAGAAGGTCAACCTGTTCGAGACGGCGCACATGTTCTGCGACGTCTACTGCCTCGAACCCGGGCAGGCGCAGAAGACCCACGCGCATGCCGACGCGACCAAGTTCTACTTCGTGCTCGAAGGCCGCGTGCGCGCCACCTTGGGTTTCGAGACGCGCGAGATCGGCCCGGGCGAGCTGTGCTGGTCGGCGCCCGGCGAGCCGCACGGCGTGGAGAACGCCTCGGATGCGCGCGCGGTGCTGCTGGTGGCGATGGGGCCGAACCCCAATCGCTGACTCGCGCGCCTCACTGCGCGAGGCCACGGCGCGTGGCGAGATAGATGGCGAAGCTGCCGAGCCAATGCGAGCCCTCGTAGGGCGCTTCCAGCACGGCGGCGAGCCCCGCCGCGCGGTGTTCGCGCGCGGCGCGGCGCAACGCGGGCAAGCGTGGATCGTCCTTGGCGAGCGCCGCGGCGACACCTTCGAGCATCCACGCCCGGCTCAAGTTGAGCCCGTCTAGGTGGGCCAGCTTGCCATCGGCCTTGTCGGTGACGATCGCGGGGTCCAGCCAAGCCGTCTCGGCCTCGCGGGGGATGTCCGGCAGCGCCTGCCGCAACCACGCCGCGTACTCGTCCTGTGGCAGCACGCGCCGCATCAGGTCGGCCACGGCCAGTCCCGGTGACAAGAAATCTTGACCAGAGGGCTCGAAGCGCAGCGGCCAGGCGCGATCGCCCATGTGGTGCGCGCGCGCCCGATCGTCGACCAGCGCCACGAAATCCTTGTCGCCCGCCACCACGGCCCAGTCGCGCGCCAACCCCAGCGCGAAGGCCGACTGGCTGTGCTCTCCCGTGCGGATCGGATGCGACAACTTGGGCAGCCACTCGCGCAGGCGCAGGGCGCAGGCCGACTCCAGCGGCTCCAAGGCTCCCGACCAAGCGCGCGCGTCGGGGTCGTCCCACTGCCGCAGCTCGGCCGCCAACTGCAGGAGCCACGCCAAGCCATAGGGCCGCTCGAAGGTCGCGCGCCCCGGCGCCGAGAGGTAGGCGACCTCGGCGGCGATGTTCGCGCTCGTCAAGCTCTTGGCCAACGCCGCGCGGATCTCGCCGGCGCCCTCCACGCCAGGCCACGTGCGCAGCACGCGCGCGAGCATCCAATGCCCATGCACGGCCGAGTGCCAGTCGAAGCAACCATGGAAGGCCGGCGTCAACTTGCTCGGCGGCGCGACATCGTCCTTCGAGTTGAGCACATGCGCGATCTTGTTGGGGTACTCCTTGTGGACGCAGCCGAGCGCCAAGCGCGCATAGGGCGCCACCGTGCGCGCGTCGAGTTCGAGCCTTTCCTGCGCCGCCGCGCTCCCTTGCGCGCGAGGGACGAGCACCGGATCCGCAGGCGTGCAAAGGACCGCGCCGACGATCGCGAGGGTGCCGAGCATGCCACGATTCCAACACAGTCGCGCCCTGGTCCCAAGCCTCCCGACGGTGGTGTCGCCCTGCGGACCGGCGAGCATTCGCGGGATTCTCCGTGGAATCGAGCGTCTCGAAGCGCTTGGAGCACGGAGGCGCCCTCCTCCAGTCGCCCCTCGATCCTTCCGACCACGAGAGCCACGTCCCATGCGCCTTGCCGCCACCGTCCACCTCGCCGCTTCGTTGTTGGCCCTTTGCTGCGCCGCGGGTTGTTCCGAGGCGCCTCCCACGCACGCATCGACGGCCGCCGAGGCCGAAGTCCACGCCACCGCCCTCGAGCGGTGGGTCCATCCGAGCGGCTTGGTGTCCTTCGTCCTGCCCGCGGGTTGGGCGGTGGCCAAGGCGACCAACGAGCTCGTCGCCATCGACCCGGCCGTGTCGTCCGAGCCGGGCTTCGTGGGTTCGATCAGCATCGCCTTCGCCCAGCTGGCGCCAGACGAACGGGGCTTGCCGCTGGAAAGCCTGCACGCCGTCTACGAGCGCGGCTTGCACGCCTCCTTGCCGAAGCAAGGCATCGCCATCCTCGGCCGCGAAGGTGATGCCGAGGTCGTGGGTCCAGGTGCGATCCGCGGCCGTTGGAAGGCTCGCTCCGAGCTTGGACCGCTGCTGCTGGACACGGTCATCCACGCCGAGGATGGCTGCTATGCGACGGTCGACCTGATGTGCCTCGACTCCGCGCGATCGCGCTTCGCGGCCGGCATGGATCTGCTGGCCACGGGGCTGGCGCTCGACGCGGCGGCCATCCGGCGCGTCGCGCTCGAGGCACGGCCTTCCACTCCCGACATCTGCGCCGACTACGAGCTGGCGCAGGCCGTGTGGCAAGCCGAGGAGGAGCGCTACAGCGCGGAGATCGAATACTGGCAGCGGATGCAGGGCAACTTCCCGGGCAACGACCTGCCCATGCCCGCGGACAAGGACATGCAGCTCTACCTGCGCGCCGAGAACCTGCGCCTGCGTTGCGCGGCGGCACGCCAGGCCACCGGCGGACGCTAGCGCGAGGCGCGCGGTGTTGGCCGCGTCGAGCGTGACGCAGGCTTGGCGGCTAGGATGCCTCGGTGCACCCGTTCCTCCTCGCTTGCCTTGTCGGCTTGCCCGCCTCGACCGAACGTCCCGTCGTCGGTTGGATCGACGCGCTCGAAGAGGCTGGCCGCGCCGTGGTCGCGCGGTCCGCGACCGAGCGCGGCGCGGAGCGCGAGACGCGTTGGCGCGAGTTCGCGCGCGCTTGGCCGGTGGCGGCCGATTGGTTGCTGCAGGATCTCGGCACCGAGGCGCCGGGCCTGCTCGAGTTCGAGCGTCGACTCGATCTCGCCAGGCGCGCCGCGCTGCGCGCGGGCTCTTCGCGCCAGCACGATGAAGCCCACGCCGCGTTGCGCGACTACGACGCGGCGGCCACTGCGCGGCGCGCGCGGCGCGTCGGAAAGGCCTTGGCGGAGTGGGGTCCGATCGCCTTCACCGAAGGCCACACGGTGCACATGAGCTTCATCGGCTACACCGAGGGCTTGAGCGACGCGCGCGCCGAGCGCTTCTTCAAGCCGGGCGCGCGTCTCGCCGTGCTGGAGTTCGCGTCGGGGTCCACCCGCGCCACGCGTCGCGTGCTGCTCGACGATCCGCACGGGATGTTGCGCGACGTCGACCTCTCGTTCGATCGCGAGGAGCTTGTCTTCGCCTGGAAGCGCTCCGACCGCCTCGACGACTACCACATCCACGAGCTGCGGCTGGCCGACGGCGCCTTGCGGCAACTGACCAGCGGCCTCGGCCGCGCGGATTACGAACCCGCCTGCCTGCCCGATGGCGACATCGTGTTCACCTCGACGCGCCCGGAGCAGAGCGTGCCGTGCTGGTGGACGGAGATCAGCAACCTGTACCGCATGGATCGCGATGGACGGTACATGCGACGCCTCGCGGTGGATCAGGTGCACGCGCTGTATCCAGCGCTGCTCTCCGACGGACGACTCGCCTACACGCGTTGGGACTACAGCGACCGCGGCCAGAACTACCCGCACCCGGTCTTCACGATGAGGCCGGATGGGCAGGACCAGCGCGTGCACTACGGCGGCAACTCCTGGTTCCCGACATCGCTGCTGCACACGCGCGGCGTGCCTGGCTCGAACAAGACCATGTCCATCGCCGCGGGACACCACACCTTGCAGCAAGGCAAGCTCGTGGTGCTCGACACCGACAAGGGACGCGACGAAGGGGTCGGCATGGAGTTCATCGCGCCGCGCCGGGAAGTGCCCTACGAGCGCGTCGATGTCGCCATGCAGGACGGCGAGCTCTTCCGGTATCCGTTCCCCTTGTCGGAGACGCAGCTCTACGCCAGCTACCGGCCCGCCTTCGGCATGGAGCGCTTCGGCTTGTACTGGTTGAACGCCGATGGCGAGCGGGAGTTGCTGCACGCCGACCCGGAACTGGATGTCGCGCGCATGGTGCCCTTGGGCAAGAAGCCGCCGGCGCGGACGATCGCCGACACGGTCGATTACGAGCGTGGCACGGGCGTCTACTACGTGCACGATGTGTACCGTGGCACGGGCCTCGAAGGCGTGCCGCGCGGCGCGGCGAAGGCGATCCGCGTGGTCGAGCTCGACTACCGAGCCGCGGGTGTCGGTCAGACCTACAACCACGGCGAGGGCGGCGGCTCGTTGAACAGCGCGCCGGTGGCGGTGGCCAACGGCACCTGGGACGTGAAGCGCATCCTAGGCGACGCCGA
>Ga0172367_10005679_pt1 | contig 14985 bp, 10 predicted proteins | sample Lak10m_FD_114542 | JGI IMG/M metagenome (GOLD analysis project Ga0172367, IMG submission 114542) | Freshwater microbial communities from Kabuno Bay, South-Kivu, Congo - kab_022012_10m | ecosystem: Environmental > Aquatic > Freshwater > Lake | place: Democratic Republic of the Congo: South-Kivu... | reverse complement strand
CTCAGGGCTCGGACAAAAACTTTCAACCCACAACTTTCAACTCACAACTTTCAATTTCTAACTTCTAACTTTCAACTTAAGTGAACATCGAACAAAGCATTGAACTTTTAAAAAACGGAGGAACACTACTCTACCCTACCGATACAATCTGGGGTTTAGGGTGTGATGCAACGAATGAAACCGCATGTCAGAAGATTATTGACATGAAGAATCGTCCTGAAAGCAAAAGCTTTATTGTATTGGTTGACGGATTTCAAATGCTAGAGAAATATGTGCCTGATTTCCATCCTGTGTGTTACGATCTGGCAGATCTTGCGGATAAACCATTGACCATCATCTATCCAACCAGCAGAGAATTGGCGCCTTCAGTAATTGCCTCGGACGGTTCTATCGGTATTCGCATAACCAAAGACCCGGCATGCCTGAAACTCATACGAGGAATGAGAAAGCCTTTAGTAAGTACTTCAGCGAATTTGTCAGGCGAGTCCATTCCAACCACCTTTCAGGAAATACATCCTTCCATTCTTAAGAATGTAGACGGCATCCTTGAATTACGCCAAACAGAAAAGCTCGATCAACCATCTCAAATCATAAAGATTGGACTCGATGGTAGCGTGAAGGTGATCCGAAGTTAAATTGAAATCCTGATCTAAATTCTATCTTTGCAGCCGCATGCAACAGAATTACGCTGAATACCTTAAACATCCTGTTTTCAAAGTCGCTGCACAAATTGTGCAGGAGCAGCAACTTGAAGCGTATGTCATTGGCGGATGGGTGCGTGACTTGTTACTCGAACGACCGAGCAAGGATATTGATATCGTTGTTGTAGGAAATGGACTGGATTTGGCCAATGCATGTGCCGAGAAACTTCGGGTTAAAAAAGTATCGCTTTTTAAAACCTACGGTACCGCTCAATTCAAATACAAAGATCTGGATGTCGAGTTTGTGGGTGCCCGGAAAGAATCCTACAGTCCTGATTCTCGCAAACCGTCCGTTGAAGCTGGCACCTTGAGAGATGATCAATTGCGTCGTGATCTTACGATCAATGCGCTTGCAATCAGCTTGAATCCCAATAATTATGGCGCACTTGTCGATCCGTTCAACGGACTTGCAGATCTCGAAAAAGGGATCATTCGAACACCGCTTGACCCAACGACGACCTACAGCGACGACCCATTGCGCATGATGCGGGCCATTCGGTTTGCTTCTCAATTGGGTTTCAAAATAGAAGCCGAAAGTCTTCAGGCGATCTATGATCAAGCGCAGCGATTGGAAATCATTTCGAGGGAACGGATCATGGATGAGCTTAATAAGATCATTTTAAGTCAACAACCTTCTCGCGGTTTCAATTTGCTCTTCAACACCAAACTATTGCATCAGTTCTTTCCTGAAATGGTCAATTTACATGGCATTGAAACCATTAATGGAAAATCGCATAAAGACAACTTCTATCATACGCTTGAGGTACTTGATAACGTTGCCGAAAAGAGTAATGACCTGTGGCTGCGCTGGTCTGCGATCATGCATGACATTGCCAAACCGCCCACAAAGCGTTTTGATAGTGAAATTGGCTGGACATTCCACGGTCATGAAGAATTGGGAGCACGAATGACTCCGAAGATCTTCACGCGATTAAAGTTACCGTTGGACCACAAAATGAAATTCGTACAGAAACTGGTGCGCTTGCATTTAAGGCCAATTGCACTGGTTAAAGGTTCCGTTACGGATTCTGCCATTCGACGTCTGTTAAGCGAGGCAGGCGATGACATCGATGACCTGATGGTACTTTGCAATGCGGATATTACCTCTAAAAACGAATTCAAAGTCAAGAAGTACAAAAAGAACTTTGAGATCGTCATGTCAAAATTAAAGGCTGTTGAGGAGAAAGATCGAATCCGCAATTTTCAACCACCTGTTTCCGGTGAGATGATCATGCATGCCTTTCAATTAGGTCCGTGTGCCGAGATCGGAATCATGAAAGCAAGGATCAAAGAAGCCATTCTGGAAGGCATCATTCCAAATGAAAATGAAGCAGCGGTTACCTATATGTTAAAGATCGCGGAAGAATTAGGCCTCAAACTGATCCATAAACCTGAATTCACGAAATAACCTTATTTTTACCCTTAAGAACCAAAAACCATTCACATCATGGCAGGGCTTAAATTCCGTGTATTATTAGACAGCGAAAAGGATGCAGAGATCTTCAGAGACATCCTGATCCGGGATACGGACCATTTTGAATCCTTTTACAATGCCATTGTACGTTCCTTCCGTTTCGAAGGTGATCAGATGGCCAGTTTCTATGTGTCCAATGATCAGTGGGATAAAGGTCACGAGATCAGTTTGATGGACATGACTTACGATGACGATTCAGTGGATTCGCCCGCTGCTGTCATGAAGAATGCCGTAATCAAGGATTTTCTTGAAGAACCGGACCAGAAGTTCATTCTTGTTTATGACTTCATGCGTATGTGGATCTTCCTGATCGAGCTTATCGGCTATGAAAAAGAAGGACCTGAACATCCGGAAGTCTTACTTTCAGTGGGAATGGCTCCACCGGAGGATTCTCGTTCTGCAGGTGATAATGAGCAAATGTTTAACGGCGACCTTGACGAGGAGGACGAGGATGAATTCGGATTCAATGAGTTTGATGACGACCTCGAAGATGATGACCTTGCCGGTTACGACGAATACGAATACTAATGACCGAAAAATACGGAGATCCGATCGGAGAGGCGATCCTGGCTTACGCTGCCTCAAAAAAACCGGGAGATATCATTGTCAGTTCTGACATTTGCGATGATGACATCATTCCAATGGAGGTGCTTTTCAGGAACTATGATGAAATGCCAGAACTGGAAAAAGCCGCACTCGACCTTGTGAAAGGGAAAGTGCTTGATGTTGGCGCAGGTGCAGGAGCACATGCTCTTGAGCTCATGGATCGCGGTTTTCAGGTGGAAGCGATAGATCTGTCAGCGGGCGCTGTATCCTATATGAAAACCAAAGGAATCAATGCCAGAACTGCTAATTTCTTTGATCTCAAGGAGGAAAAATACGACACACTGCTCATGCTCATGAACGGTATCGGTATTGCCGGAAAACTATCCAATCTCGAAAAATCGTTGCGTCATGCCAAATCTCTATTGAACAAAGGCGGCAGAATTCTCTGCGATTCCTCCGACATCAAGTATTTATATGAGGACGAAGATGGTTCCATGTGGGTAGATCTGAATACTGAATACTATGGAAACTTCAGGTTTCAAATGAAATACAACAAAGAAAAAGGACCGTGGTTCAATTGGCTTTACGTTGATTTCGACAACCTATTCAAAGCGGCAAAAAATGTTGGTCTAAAAGCTCGTCGCGTTTATGAACAAGAAGATCATTACCTTGCAGAATTAACTTTCTGATGCGATTTTTACTGCTGTTTATTTCCCTTGCTTCTTTGGGGTTTGCTTTCAGTCAGTCTGAAACAACTAATCGAGTTTTTCCTTTCCCGATGCAAGATCAGGCGTTGCTTTGGAAGATCGAAGGAAAAGGACTTCAAAAGCCCGCTTACCTTTTTGGCACGATGCACCTGATTGAAAAAGAATATTTCTTTTTCCCGGATAAATTAAAGAAGCTCGTAGAAAAAAGTGAGCAGCTGATCATGGAATTGCCGGGAATACCGAATCAACAGGAGGCTATGAAATACATCCAACTTCAGGATGGCTCCTTCTTTGATTTCTTCACGCCACAGCAAACTGACTCCATTCTAAATTGGGCGAAGACTGAAATTCACATGAATGAAGCACAGTTCAGAGGGGTTATGACTAGGATGAAACCCTTTGTGGCCGTACAATTGTCTACCCAAATGCATTTCTTCGGAAAAACAGAATCCTATGAAATGACGTTGGAAAAGCTCGCGAAGGAAAATCAAATCGAAGTGAAAGGACTCGAAACAGCAGAAGAGCAAATGAGTCTTTTTGACGGATTGAGTAAATCTGATCAAACGGAAATGGTCATGGAGGTCGTTCGAAAACCACAGGATCAGTTTGCAGAAACAAAAGAATTAGAAAAGCTTTATACAAGACAACTGATCGATTCTCTCTACCTGCTCATAGTAGAATCCGAGGGCACGATAGCTTCAGAAAACAACCGTTTTATCGATGACAGAAACGCCAAGTGGATCCCGATGATTGAGGCTTTCATTCAAGACAAAAAGAGTTTTATCGCTGTTGGTGCAGGACATCTCGGCGGACCAAAAGGACTGATCCGTTTATTACAGCAGAAAGGATATCAACTAACTCCAGTAAAACTTTAGCATGATCACAAGACACCTTTTTCCCTTTCTGACTCTCGTTTTATTGATGACTTCCTGTCACACCTACAACGATCAGGATAAAGAACAATTCGATCAGAAGATTCAATCGTATTTAAAAAAGAAACACATCACTTGCAAGCGCAGCGATTCGGGATTGTATTACAAGATCATCGAACCCGGCAATGGTGATTACATCAAATTTCAGGATGAGGTGACTTTTACGTACCACGGAACACTGATCGATGGTACCGTATTCGACGATCAGACGAAACCAGTTTCGTTCAAAGTTCGCGAGCTGATAGCGGCATGGAAGGAGATCATGCTGGAATTGAAACCCGGAGCAAAAGCTTTTCTGGTTGCACCGCCACAACTGGGCTATGGCGATCACCAACTGGATGACATTCCGCAGCACTCTATCCTGATCTATGACATCGAGATCAAAGAGGTGAAATAATTTCCAAATAATATCGCGTAGCTCTTTGCACTACCAATTCAAAATTCTATTTTTGGTGACGAAAATTAATCGTTACTAATACCACCAGGATGAGTGTACTCGTAAATAAAGATTCCAAAGTCATTGTACAAGGTTTCACAGGAAGTGAAGGAACGTTCCACGCCGGTCAAATGATCGAATACGGAACAAACGTTGTTGGAGGAGTTACTCCGGGAAAAGGAGGAAGCACACACCTGGATCGTCCGGTTTTTAATACGGTTGCTGATGCGGTGAGCACAACAGGAGCTGATGTTTCTATCATTTTCGTTCCACCTGCATTTGCTGCAGATGCCATCATGGAAGCAGCTGAAGCTGGAATTAAAGTGATCGTTTGTATTACTGAAGGAATTCCGGTAAAAGATATGGTTGTGGCACGTGAATACATCAAAGGATTCAATTGCCGTTTGATCGGACCAAACTGTCCGGGAGTTATCACAGCCGGCGAAGCAAAAGTGGGTATCATGCCAGGCTTTGTTTTCAAAAAAGGAAAGATCGGTATCGTTTCGAAATCCGGAACATTGACTTATGAAGCAGCGGATCAGGTAGCGAAAGCAGGACTGGGAATTACAACTGCCATCGGCATCGGTGGTGACCCTATTATTGGAACAACGACACGTGAAGCGGTAGAAATGCTGATGAACGATCCCGAAACAGAAGGTATCATCATGATCGGTGAGATTGGTGGAAACTTGGAAGCAATTGCTGCACGCTGGATTAAGGAAAACGCAAAGAAACCGGTAGTTGGATTCATTGCAGGTGAAACTGCTCCTAAAGGACGTACAATGGGTCACGCAGGTGCCATTGTTGGTGGAGCCGACGATACCGCTGAAGCGAAAAAACGAATCATGCGTGAGTGTGGTATTCACGTTGTTGATTCTCCTGCACACATTGGCGCAAAAATGGCTGAAGTACTTGGAGTGACAGCTTAAAAAAAATACTTTTCTTTAAAAAAGCCTGCAAGCGCAGGCTTTTTTTGTGCTTATAAAAAACATTTTTTCAGATTCAAAAAGAATGTCTTAATTTTGCACCGCGTTTAAAAACCAACAAGAACACTTTCAACTGATTACTGCGTTTCTGTTCGTTTTTAACCCAATTACTAATTTCTTAACTTAAACAAAGAACTATGAGAAAAATCTTATTGTTTTCTTTCTTGTCTTTGAGTGTGCAACTTGCTTTTGGACAACGTCCTGTAAAAGCTCTTCACTCAACAGAAGGATCGAATGTAAAAGCGATTCGTGCTGCGGTAGACAGAGAAAATCGTGTAAAAAACATGAACTGTATCGATACAGTTCGCTATCCCTTGCTTAAAGAACAGTTATTAACTGACTCCACAAGTGGACAATACTACACTTTCAGTATCTGGAACGCAGATACAGAGGCATTTTCTCAAAAATTCACCTATTCCGGTACTGGCCTTTCTATTACTGGCGTAGAATTTTTTGGAGCAAATTTCATTGATGCAGTTAATGCTCTTGGAACCGCATCCATTACAGTCCGTGCGCGAATCATGAGTGTAAATGCGTCAAATAATCCAACTGGAGGTGCCTTGGCAACAGGAACAACTACAGTAACGAGCACCACTCCTGGTTTCTATTATGTCAACTTTGGAACACCCTATTCACCAACAGGAAACTACGCTGTAGTTATAGACGTTACGAGTGCAGATGGAATTCTTGACATGTGGACCAATGATGCCTTTTCAGGTCAAGTTCAAGATGAAAACCTATCACGATTCAAGTCCGGATATTATCCAAACTCTCTTGGTGCTTGGGTAAGTATTCCAACATTGACAACAGGCGACGCAGCGAATTTCCCGTCCAATGGTATTGCACCAGATCCTGCTTATGATTTTGAGCCCTTTGTAGCACCAATTGTATCCTATGCCATTACTTCAACAGCCACAGTAGCTGCTGACCCTGTATGTTTAGGAACGGCACAAACGTTTACAGGTACCGCAGGACCAACTAACATCCTATCTGATAGAATGTACAACTACAATGCCTTTGCACAGTACTTTTTAGGTGCGGCAAGTGATTCTACATACGTTTGGGATACTGGTGATCCTTCGCCTTATATCTGGTCGACAAATGCAAGTTATACGTATCCTGCTTCTGGTGCCTATACTCCGGCATTTATTGTACTCGGTGGATTCTGGAATTCATGTCTTGATTTCGCTACAGATGCGATTGTAGTCAATGAACCATCTACGGCGCCTACCTCAATCACTGGAACGACTTCCATTTGTTCTGGTGGTACTACAGTTTTAACGGCTACAGGCGGAACGGCTGGAACCGGATCGTCTTACGAGTGGGGAACTGGTTCTGTTGTAGGATCGAATGTTATCGCAGGAGAAACAACAAGTACCTATACAACTCCAGCCTTAAGCACCACTACAACATATTGGGTAAGAAGAAAAGATACAGCACCTTGTAACACCACAACCGGTGGAGCTACTGTAACCGTTACTGTGGCCACACCTTCAACGGCACCAACAGTTATCGGTGGCACAACGACAGTTTGTAGCGGTGCTACAGCTTCTTTAACTGCAACCGGAGGTCTTCCAGGTACCAACTGTACGTATGAGTGGGGAACAGGTGCCGTGGGTACCAATGTAATTGCCGGAGCAACTACACAAACTCTGACTACATCAGCTCTTACATCTACCACTACATTCTGGGCAAGACGAATAGACGGTGCGCCATGTTCAAACGTAACGGCTGAAGCGACAGTGACTGTTACCGTAAACGCATTACCTACTGTTTCTGCTTCTACAACAAACGCAGCAATTTGTGGATTAACATCTACAACGCTTAACGCTTCTGGCGCGACAAACTACACTTGGGACAACAGTGCGGGAACAGGTGCGTCTGTTTCAGTATCGCCGGCATCTAATACGACCTATACTGTAACAGGAACGGACAACAATGGTTGTACAAACACTTCAAGTGTGGCAATTACAGTTACACCGGCTCAAGATGCGACATTTAGTTATGGAACATCAACCGTATGTGCTACAGGTAGCAATGTCACACCTACAGTTACAACACCTGGAGGAACATTTGCTACTACAGGTGCATTGTCTTTCGTGAGTACGTCAACTGGTGAAATCAACGTTTCTGCTACACCTGCGGGATCTTATACGATCACTTACACGACCGCAGGGACTTGTCCTGGAACAGCGTCTGCAACGATGAACATTACTACATCAGCGATCTCAGGTTTCAGTTATTCACCAAATTCGGTTTGTGCGGGAAATACATCTACAATCGATCCAACGTTTGTTACCGGTGGAACACCTGGAACTTTCACTGTTAGTTCACCTAACTTAGTCGTTTCTGGTTCAGGAACAGTTCTTCCAAGTTTGTCACAGCCGGGAACGTATACCGTAACCAATTCCATCGCAGCATCAGGTTCTTGTCCTGGATCAGTTAGTACCACTACGTTTACAATTACTTCAGGTCCGGCACCTTCCATTACATCTGTTGCAGCACTTTGTTCAACTGACAACGCTGTCACATTAAGTGCAACGCCAGTTGGAGGTACGTTCTCAGGCACAGGTGTAAGTGGCACAACATTCAGTCCAACGGCAGGAAGTTCAGTAGTAACATACACTGTAACTGACGGAAGTGGTTGTACTGGTTCAAACACGATCTCTATTACAGTCACTACAACACCAGCTCCGCAATTCGGATCTGTCCCTTCACCTTTATGTTCTTCTGCAGGATCTGTCACCTTGAATGCTACACCTATCGGTGGAACTTACAGTGGTACAGGAGTTTCAGGTAATACTTTCAACCCTTCTCAGGCTAATGTTGGTTCGAACAATATCTCGTACACATTAACTACAAATGGATGTACAGGTGGGACTATAACGGCAATCGTAGTTAATGCTCCTCCTACACCATCTATTTCACCGGTTGGAAGTGTGTGTAACAATGCAGGAAACGTTACCCTTGTTGCAACACCAGCAGGAGGAACTTTCGCAGGAACTGGTGTTACAGGTAATGTTTTCAATGTTTCTCAAGCGCCTGGTCCCTACAACGTTTATTACACTTATACAGATGGAAATGGATGTACAGGTAACGCCGGTACTTCAATAACAATTCTTGCTGCACCAACTGCTTCATTTGCTGCTTTGAACCCTATCTGTCTTCAAGATGGTTCGATAAATCTTGCAGGTGGCGCTCCATCTGGGGGTACTTACAGCGGAACAGGTGTTTCAGGAGGTATGTTCGATCCAGCTGTTTCTGGTGCAGGAACCTTTACTATCGACTATATCTACACCGCTGCAAATGGTTGTTCTGACAACGCAAGTAATACAATTACTGTAAATGACTGTGCAGGAATTGAAGAATTAGAGGCTATAGCTGTTACGGTTGCACCAAACCCTGCTTCGTCTGAATTCAAAATCATTGGCACTTCTGATATGATCAACATCATTTCATTCGTTATCATGAGTGAAGACGGTAAATTGGTTAAAGGTGCTCAAACGATTTCAGCAAACGAAACAGTGGTGAACACAGAAGCTTTTGCTAACGGTGTTTATTTCATTCAATTCTTCTCTACAGAAGGAGTTACCGTGAAAAAACTGATCGTTCGTAAGTAAAGAATAGAATCAAATAATAATACGAAAATGCCGGAGCTTAGCTTCCGGCATTTTTTGTTTGCAAAATTGACATTTATCGAGGTGGAGAATAATTCTATCTTTGTATAAATGCTGTATGCCATTGTAGATATTGAAACGACAGGGGGAAGTCCGAAGGCTTCCAAGATCACCGAAATTGCGATCTACAAGCATAATGGCACAGAGATTATTGACGAATTCATTACACTAATCAATCCGGAGATGAAGATTCCGGACTTTATTGTAAGACTCACCGGAATCAGTGATCGAATGGTTGAAAACTCGCCAAAATTCTATGAGGTAGCCAAAAAGATCATTGAGTTTACTGAAGATTGTATTTTCGTAGCGCACAATGTTGGATTTGATTATGGGATCTTGCGACAAGAATTCAAATGGCTGGGGTACGATTACAGGAAACCACATCTATGTACAGTTCGCGCATCGAGATATGTATTACCAGGTCACGAATCGTACAGTTTAGGGAAGTTATCCAGAAAACTTGGGATTGAGATCAAAGGAAGGCACAGAGCGGGTGGTGACGCCTTAGCCACAGCACATCTTTTTACAATGCTACATGAGAAAGATAAAACGAATCTTCACTCATTCATTCAGGAAGAAATCAATCCACGTATTCTGCATCCTAACCTGGATCTTGAGGCATTAGATGAAATACCATCCAAAACCGGCGTCTATAAATTCTTCAATGAAGAAAATCAACTCATTTACATAGGGAAAAGTAAACAAATAAGAACGCGGATCGATCAACATCTTCGAAATACAAAGTCAAAGAAAGGTGTTCAAATGATGAAAGAGATCTCGCGGATTGAATATGAGCTAACCGGTTCAGAACTCATTGCCTTGCTTCTTGAATCTCAGTTGATCAAACAACATCGGCCACTTTTTAACCGACAACTTACAAAAAGCCGTTTTCCTTTTGGTATTTACGACACGTTGAGCGACAAGGGCTATCTAAAATTAGAGATTGAACGCACCGCAAAAAAGCAACATGTTCCTCTCATTAGCTTCACCACAAGAGCCGAAGCTACAAAATACCTGGATTATATCTGTGAGCACTACGAACTCTGTCAAAAATTGTGTGACATCTACCCTACTCAATCCTCTTGCTTTCACTACGAGATCAAAAAATGCAAAGGTGCTTGTATAGAAGAAGAAGCAACAACGGAATACAATTCCAGAGCGCAATCTCTTATCGACAAACTGACCTTCAGTGGTGAAAGTTTTTATGTGATTGATAAAGGTCGTAACAAAGGTGAAAAGAGTTTGGTACTGGTGGAACGAGGAAGTATTTGCGGATTTGGTTTTGCTCCGTTTCATTTCCAGAATCAACCCGTTTTTAAATGGAGTCGATTTATTGAACATTCTCAAGAGGACCGTGACGCCCGGACCATTCTCAACCAATTTCTGAAAAAGAACAGTGATGTTCAACTGATCCGATTTTAAGGGATAAAAAAAGCCGACCATTTGGTGGTCAGCTTTCCTATTACTTTTTCTATCCCTTACGCTTTCAATCGTTTCGAGAAGTCGATCAGGATCGGCGTAGCTACACAAAGTGATGAATATGTTCCGATGACAACTCCAACCAATAACGCGAATAAGAATCCTTTGATTGCCGGTCCACCGAAGATGAACATGATCAACACAACTACGAAGAGGATCATAGATGTATTAAACGTACGACTCAACGTCGTATTCAACGACTTATTGATGATATCATAATGATGGTCTTCTTCCTTGCTGTTTCGTAAATTTTCACGGATACGGTCGAATACGATCACCGTATCGTTCATTGAATAACCAATGACAGTAAGTATCGCAGCGATAAATGCCTGGTTGACATCTAACGAAAACGGAAGAATACCATGCAATAAAGCAAATACAGAAATAACGAAGAAGGCATCATGGATCAATCCAACGATGGCACCAATCGAGTACTGCCAGTATCCGAAACGAATCAAGATGTATGCGAAGATTGCCAGAAGCGACAAGAAGATCATCACGTAAGAATCTGTCGACAACTGGTTTGAAATAGATGCCGACACACTGCGCGACTCGATGATCTCAAAGTTTCCTGTTTTAGCCTTACTTGTTTCAAGACCTTCTAACAACTTTTTACGAACCGTTTCAGTTGCACCATCATTTTTAGCCATATAGTTGGTAATGATCTCAACATTGTAATCATTTGATTTCGTCTTCAGATCAATGGAAGCGATCTCCCCATTTTCAACAAACACTTTAGACAAACTTGAACGAACCTGCTCGATATCCGCTTTCTTGTCGAACTTAACAACATACGTTCTACCACCCGTAAATTCCACACTTGGTTTAAGTCCTCTTGTAACCAGTGCCGCAACACCAAGAACTGTCACAGAGATGGAGAAAATGTAGAAATACTTACGCTTCCCTACCCAGTCAAAATGTAAATTCTGGAACAATCCTTCAGACATTTTGGTGAAGAAACTGATGCCCTTACCTTTTTCCATCCAGCGTGTGATCACCAATCTGGAGATAACGATGGCAGAGAAGATCGATGTAAAGATACCAATGATCAATGTTGTAGCAAAAGATTCAATTTCACCAGTTCCGAACACTTTCAGGATAACTGCCACAAGTAAGTGAGTTACGTTCGCATCAATGATGGAAGGAAGCGCTTTTTTGAAACCAAGATCGATAGAACCTGCGACATCAACTCCACGGTATTGTTCTTCACGAATACGTTCGAAGATCAGGATGTTCGCATCGACCGCTGTACCGATGGTCAAAACGATACCTGCGATACCCGCAAGCGTAAGCACAGCGCCGAATGAAGCAAGACATCCGAAGATAAAGATCACGTTCGCCGCAAGTGCGATATTTGCCGCAATTCCACCTTTATTGTAATACAAATACATGTAGATCAAAACGGCAAGGAAAGCAACAGCAAATGAGATTAATCCAGCCTGTGAGTTTTCAGAACCAATCGTAGGACCTACTTTCGTTTGCTCTTTGATCACACATGGCGCAGGAAGAGCACCCCCATTCAATAAACCGGCAAGGTCTTTTGCCTCGTCAATCGTAAACGACCCGGAGATTTGCGTATTTCCTCCGGTAATTGCATTAATAACCCGAGGTGCGCTGTACACGACATCATCCATGGTTATTGCAACGATCTTGTTCACATTGTCTGAAGTCATTTCAGCCCATTTGTCAGCTCCTTCTTCAGTCATTTTCAAGTCTACCGTAATCTTACCTGATTGCTCATCGTAACCGGTTGAAGCATTCTTAATATCCTTTCCTCCTACTCTTGCTTTACCCGTTTCAGGAGTACGGATGGCATAAAGCACGTACGCTTTTTCTTTGGAATTCACAGCTACCTCTTCCAGATCTGCAGACCACATGAATTTAATATCTTCAGGGAAGATGCTCAGAACATCCTCTCTTTTTAGAATAGCTTCAACAGCTGACTTATTTTCTGCAGCTACATAACCAAGCGCATAGTCACCGGCAGGTTTAACCAAATCGGACAATCCTTTTTGCGAACCTCCAAGGGTAGAAAGTGATGCATTCACATCCGTTTTTGTCGTATCTGTGGAATCCTTCTTTGCAGTTTCAAGATCTTCAACTTTAACTTCTTTTGTTCTCGAAACCATTCCTGCCTGTTGCCACTGCGCACCAATTTCACTTGGAAAATAGGTTTCATAGAACTGAAGGTTTGCAGTGGATTGTAATTTACCGGCAACTGTAGCTTCATCCTGTACACCAGGTAACTCAATGTACAAGCGGTTGTTCACCATATCACGCTGAATATTCGGCTGAGCAACACCAAACTGGTTGATACGTTTACTCATGATTTGCTCAACGCCATCCATAGAAGAAGATGCAATCTTTCTCAGGAATGCTTCCACATCGTCATCTGAGGAATTGATCCCGACACCTTCAAGTTCAGATGTAGCCAATAAGCGAACTACCGGAAGGTTGTTGATACGTTTGTTTTCCCTGATAAACAGGGAGATAAAATCACCGCCTTTGGATGCATAAATATTTGATGCACTCTCAAATGGTTTTTTAAATTGAAGATCACGAGGATTTCTCGCGTAGTTCTTCACCATTTCCGGAATGGAAATTTCGAGCGTCACACTCATTCCACCTACCAGGTCAAGACCAAAAGCAAGACTTCGTTTCTTCGTTTCAGCGAATGTTGAACCAAAGACAGGATACACTTTGTTCTCTGCTCTTTCCTTCAAGATCTGATTAATGAACGCTGCTTTTGCCAATGCTTCACCTTCCGGAGCATTGAAATGTGCATAGGTGCCATTTGGCAAAAGGGCACTATCACCGGTGGTTGCAGCTTGTTTTTTCAAATCAGCTACTCTTTCGTCAGCCTCTTTGTCTGCTTTTTTCTCTACAGAATTTGAAACCCAGGTAAATGAAAGCTGATAGACACAAACAGCAGATAATAAAATCGTTAAAAACCAAAAAAATCCTTTATTGCGCATGTTATTTGAACAGTTAATTATCGAATTAAGCCCGCAAATATAGAATTTACGAATGGTATTATCAATAAACTTTCTGTTCTATTTCTCAAGTTTATCAACAGCTTAAATGAATGTTAAAATGATATGAAAAATTAAATGCTTCGAATTACAAACTCCTGCAAAACAAATCCAGTTCCTTTGCAAAATAGTTCCAGCTAAATTGTTCGCGTTCCCGTTCAATTTCATGTTTACAATCAGCTAATACTGCCCCTTGAAACATACTGCTGATCGCAGCTGTCATTGCCGCCACATCATTCGCGAGGACCGCCAAACCTTTTTCTCCAAGAGCCTCTTTTAATCCACCAACATCTGTAACGAGTACCGGAACCCCAAAATGAAAAGACGTGGCTGTGACACCTGATTGCGTGGCAGATTTGTAAGGCAGGACACATAGATCTGAAGCGGAAAAATAGTTACTTACCTCGCTATCCGGAATGAAATGGTCTGCAAGATGAATCCTTTGAACGATATCCGTGTCTTTTAACCAAAGGTCATATTTCGCTTTCCCTCCATAAAATTCACCTGCAATGATCAAATGAAAAGACGATTCCAGTTTTTTAAAGGACTCTAATAAAACATCCAGTCCTTTGTAATCTCGTATCAAACCAAAAAATAGCAACACCTTTGCATCAACTGGAATTTGCAACTTTTTTCGGGACTCACTTTTGGGTATTGCGGGCGAAAAATGATCATACCAGGGATGATAAAGCATCTTTATTTTAGCATCCTTCTTTAGCGAAAGAACCTCTGTTTTTACCTTTTCAGAAAGGACAATAACTCCATCAAATCTTTTAAGAACAAGCCGATTAAACCATGTATCAAAGAATTTTGGTTCGTGCGGCTGAAGATTATGAATCAACAGAATTCTTTTGCTTTTACCTTTCAAACTTCTCGAAAATACGGCAAGAAAAGGAGCGAAAATAGTCATCCAATAATTGGCTATGAATACATCAGGCTGACTCTTGCTAATTCTTTTAGCACCTAAAAAATAACTGAACGGATTAAACGTGCTGACAATTCTTTTAGCCCGATG
>Ga0172367_10005674_pt1 | contig 14995 bp, 20 predicted proteins | sample Lak10m_FD_114542 | JGI IMG/M metagenome (GOLD analysis project Ga0172367, IMG submission 114542) | Freshwater microbial communities from Kabuno Bay, South-Kivu, Congo - kab_022012_10m | ecosystem: Environmental > Aquatic > Freshwater > Lake | place: Democratic Republic of the Congo: South-Kivu... | reverse complement strand
TCAATTTCACCTATAAGGTCTGTTAAGTATCTATCAAATGAATTATATTTTAATTCAATTCTTTTTAATTCTTTTTTATCAACTTCTTTTTCTATTTGAGTACGAATGTCTTGATATTTTTTTGTTTTTTTAGCAACATCTTTAAATGTAAGATCATAATCAGTATCATCCAATATTGCTGTTACTAACTTTGTTATGTCAGCATTTTCATCAGATGGGTTAACAAATTTTTTTGCTTCGTTTAAAAATTCTTCAAATGTAGGTATTTTATTCATTATATTGTTTTAGTTTATATATCTTATTGTTTTTTTACTATATGATCTTTAAATTCTTTATAAATGTTAGGCAATGATTTTTTACCCTTCAACTGAGGGTACATTGCATTTTTTGAAATGTTAGCGATTTTATTCCAATCTTCAAAACAAATTGAGTATATAGGTCCTTTGATGTTACTTAGTTTATATGTTCTTACACCAAATAAAAATCCGATTTTTGCAAATAATTTTGAAAATAACTTAATATCTAAATTAACGGGTAATTGTTTAGTTGCATTAAATGATTTTTTATTTGCACTTAAATATTGAGGATTATAAAATTTTCTTATTGCATTTAAAAAAAATTTTCTAGCTGGTATAGGATACCAATTTAAATTAAGTCCCATTAATAAAATACCTTCACCAGATTCAACAAAATCAAAAAAAAGAAATATTGGTTTTTCGTCCCAATATGACAACATGTCCTTTGGTGTTATTGGTTTATAATTGAATATATAAATCTTACCTCTATAAAAAGTAGGTATATCTAATTTTTTTACTCTTGTTGACTTTTCATTTTTCATTTCAGATAAAAGCCAATCAAAGGAAACAATTGTTTCTTCAGTTTTTGTGTCATCTTCTCCTAATCTAAAAGACTTAAGTATGACTTTTACTTCTTCATCAAATAAACCTCTCATTTAAAAAAATCTTCTGTTACAAATATAAATCCTGACCACCCTCTTGACTTTGCATAATCTTTTGCAGCTTCCTTTTTAAGAGAATTCTTATACCATGCATCAAATGCCCATTTATAAGACGCTATTGATTTTTGTGTCTTTCTTTTAGGCTCTGTTGGTTTTTGTAATTGACTTTTTGGCTTTACTTCTATTATATAAACCTGACCACTGATTAATCGTATAACATAATCAGGATAATATTTATGATAGTTACCATCACTGGGGTTAAAGTATTTTATTGCAATAGGTTCAGACCACCAGTTTTGTATTTGTGGATTTTGTTCACAATATAAACAAAATTTCTTTTCCCAAGAGGACCTGTATATAATAGGACCTTCGCCCAAGTATTTCTTACACTCATTTAGTGGGAAATATCCTTGGGCGAAGCCACTTTTTACAGTAGGTTTAATGTTTTTTATTTGCATAAACCTGTGATTTTTAAATTATTATTCTACTACGGTAACAATTTTACCATCTGTAATTAAAGCTTGGATTTCTTCAGCTGTTCCTGATATAACATCAGCGTCTTCTTCACCGTTGAATAAATAAGTTCCATCGGTAACGCCTTGATACAAATAATCTTTTTCATTGATTTTGTATTCTTTACCAACTTCTAATTCATCAATAGCTTCAACTGCTTTACCAACAACGTCTTCATTTTGTGTTGGTTCGAATCCTTGTGCATCGTAATTTTCATTTACGAATTCTTCGAAAGATAAAAGATTTTTCATGATTTTTCCGTTTTTGTTTATTTTATAATTTCATTTAATTTTTTTATAAATTGAATGTCTTCTTCTGATAAAAGTCCTATAATATGATCACCAATTTCTTTAATTAATTGTTTTCTCATTATTTTATTTTCTTCAATTTTCTTTTTAGCATTTTTGCCAATGAAAGAAGATATAAATTTTGTGTCAGCGTATGGATATTTAGAAAGTTCTTTAAATGTGTCCAATAAATAAAGTTCGCTATTTAATATACTTGCTAATTTATCACATTGACTCTTAATTGAGATGTATTCAGGATGAACTCTTATACTTTGAAGTTTTGTTGCAATTACATTTCGCCATTTGTTGTAAATCTGACCAGATATAGCAACACCGCCACCACTAAAAGAACCTCCCATTTTAATAATATCAATTGCAATTATAGCTTTTATTGCATCAAACCAAAATAAACTTTTATCTTTTTTGATGACTAAATCATTTGGTTCTATTTTTAAAAATTCTCCGATTTCATTTTCACAAATAACAATATCATTATTTTCTATTGACTTAACAATGTATTCTGTTCCTGTTATATCTTTTACAATATCATCTTCTTGTATAACATCCAAATCAAATGAATAAGGTAAACGGCTTTCATTTAATTCTTGTATATATTCGCTGAATAAGGGTATCATGGTTGTTTTAATTTTTTTAATATTGATTCATTATTTGCAATAACAAGACGTCGTTTTCTTCTATTACCCGCATTAGGTTTAATTTTTGATACTTTAACTTTTCTAGATTTAGACATTCTTTGCGTTTATTTTATTCCTCTTCTTTTGTTGTTTTGTTGTTGAGTGTTGGTTTATCTTCAGCTACATCATTTTCTTTTGAGTCTGGTATCAAATCATCTTTAACTTCTTTAACCTTTTTATCTAATTCGCTTGCTGTTAAATTTTCATCATCAGGTAACTTGAAAAAACTAACTGTTTTGTTTGTATAAACAGTCTCTTTTTGATAATCAAAAATAAATATGGCTTCATCCGTTTTTTTGTCAAAAATAGTGAAAATTTTATTTATTGCATTTTGTTTTATGACATATTTATCTTTGAATTTTTCTTGCCATATAGCCCACCAATCTAATGTAAAATTGTAAAAGGAAGAAAATTTTATTGAACGTTCATTTTCTTCTTTTTCGTTGATAAATTGATGATATGATTTAAACTGCATTTTTATGACTTATAAATTATATAACCCTTCAGAATCATTTGCTCGTGATAATGAAATGTTACCTTTCTTTTTTGATGGGTGTAATTGCATCCAACCTTTAACATAGCCGTTTTTAGCTATTTGTGTATAATAAGCAAATGCATTTGAATTTGGTTTATCTATTTTAAATCTATCCCAATACCTAAAGATCTCCAAAAGGGCAGAAGAAATGCAATCTTCTTTATCTTGCACATTATCATACGGCAGTTTATCATTAGCCTTATAGGCAATTTTGATTAGCATTCCTTCCGCTGCTTTTGTTAATTTTTTATTTTCAAGTGAGATTTTTATTTCTTCTAGTAGAAGTTTTGGGTCTACGTAATAATTACTAGGATTCATTAAAATTTAATATCTAAATCAGATTTAATAATATGTGTTTTTATGCCATCTTTTAAAATGACTTCTATTTTATCAGAAGAACTACCTTTAGTATACTGCAATGCATTTACATAAACAGAACGATCAGAATTTAATTTTGCTATTTTTATGCCATTTCTGACATATCCTAAAACAAATCCTTCAGGTGACTTTGCTTCTGATAAAACGTAAGTATTAATTGATTTCATTTATTAATTATACACTTAATTTGTTAAACTGTTTTTAAATCTGTTAATTTTTGGTTAATTTTAACAAGCTCTTCATCTAAAATTTCTTTAGCAGCTGTTAATGATTCATTAACACCAAGTTCAATTTCAGATTTTTCAATTTTGGCAAGTTCACCTTCTAAAAATAAAATAGTTTCTTGGCATTCAGAAATTTGTTTTTGTTTTTCTTCTTCTTTAGCTTTTTCTGATGTAAGTTGTTCCGATAATGAATCTGTAATATCAAATCCAATAAAATTTTTAACTACTTTAACAGCTTCTTCAGCTGATTCACAAAGATTAATTTCGTTTTGATGCATTGCATTATTGGTTAACTGTACAAATACATTTTCATTTAACTTGAATACTGTAACAGAAAGACCTTCGTATATTTTAGATTTAACACGATAAGCGAAATCAATTTCTTTAAGTTCATTACCTTCATTAATTGCTCTTTCAATATTTGAAATAACACCATAATTTCTGAAATCAATTGCGTTTGCTGCTTTAAGATTTTCATTAATAAGGTTTTTATCAATTACTTTACCATTAAATTTAACTTCAACACCTTCATTTAAATGTTTAACCTCAACCATATTTTTTTGGTTAGGATAAAAAACAAGAGTGTCACCTGACATTTTAGCACTTTCCTGTAAATTTAATAAAGTTTTAAAGTTTTCTGGGACTGGTGCAGTATATGCAAGAAGTTCAGATTCATTAACAACTAAATTAAGACCATTTGAATTCATTAAATATGAATCATTACTCATTGCAATAACAGGTGAGATAACAGATTCTATGATAAAATTAGGATTTGTGCCGTTTATTTTACCTTCTTGTTTTTCACACCATTCGTACAATTTTCCAACTAATGGAATCCATTTTTCTGATGCAAGAGTTTCTAAAACTTTTGTAACAGGTTTTTCTGATTGTGTACATTCTAATACCTTTGTGATTGCATTCGCATAATACTTATTTGATTTATCTGCTTTTAAATCAAGTGCGATGCATTCTAATAAAATATAAGTTTCATTAGACGATAAAAACGAGTTGGCTTCAGCAATGAAATTTTTAACAGGTGCATACCAATCATGAATTTTTAATTCTTTTACAGCCGATTCGAGTAATCTAATTTCTTTTACAATTAAAGACATTTGAGAAACATCTTTAAGACCACGATGTTCATTAATAATATCAGCAACAGTTAATGCATTTATTTGTTTAACATACATTTCAGCTAATAATTTAGCTGAATTATTAGGTGAAATTGATTCAGATAAAGAATTGAATTTTGCTCTTACATCAAATTCCGTAAAGTTTGTTTTAAGTATTGACATTTTTATATGTTTATTTTTGTTTTTAGTTTAATGCGGATTCAGCTATTATTTGTTGTATTTTAGCAAATTTTTCTTCATCGTCTATAACATTTTGTAAAGCTGCTAATTTATCATCTGTTATGTTTTTTGTATTTTCGTTAAGTAAAGCTTCGTTACAAATTGCTGTGTGAAATAGTTTAGATAGCACATCTCTTTGACGTTGTTCATCTATTCCTAACGATCTCATATAAGTGACAATTACATCAATTGATTTACCTTCATCTTTCAACTTTTTAATAAGTGGAAATAATGATCCATTTCCGTAGTAATTAAATTGACCGAATAGATTTTCATTAACAAATTCTTGATATGACTTCATTATAGTTTATTTTTAGATTATATATCTTTACTTTTTTATGAAACTTCACGAGTGTCTGTATCAATCACATGTTTATCACTAACAGTCATCACGTTACTTATTATAGTATTCATTGATGTTCCTTCTGATATGCTTGTACCATCAATAAATACCGGCAAATATGTTCTTACTTCACAATTAAACGATACTTTATATTCCTTCTTGTCTTCAAATGTATATTCAATAGGTCGTTCCATTTCATTATCTTCAGATAATGAAATAACACATTGTACTAAATTAAAAGAATATTCAATATTGTATGGTATATTTTTATAAAAAGATTTTAAAATACCCTCACTTAATTTAAGTTGGTCTATCATATTATCAGTATATACAGACACTGTAAAATCAAATTTTAAAGGTACAAAAAAAGTGTTACTACTATATGACCTAAGTTCGCCTTGTACACCTAACTTTTTATGAGTTGTTCTAACATACTTATTTGTTATAGAATCCGACTCAATAGACATAGTAGAAAACTCAACCAACCCTCTCGGTAAATCGCCATAAAAGGTTTCGGCTGTTGTATAGTCTGGGTCAAAATCAATTGAGTTTAAAAAATTGTCGTTAAGAAATCTTTCTGAGCCTGTTGTTGCAAAATAGAATTTTACAGGTGTTTCTTTAAAATTTTCATAATTAGGCCCAAGTTGTGTTTTTAATACTAACTTATTCTGCATTGTAGCAAGAAATCCTACAATAACAGAACGTATAAAAGATTCATCTTTATTTGTATATTGGTCAAATGCTGACATTATTTTATTTTATATATCTTACTTAAAGATCTATATCATTTGATATTTTTCATTAATTAAGAGTTTCTTGTGTTAGTTGACTAAATCCACCTATTTTTGATACTTCTATTTTTTTATCAAATAATTCAGCAGGTAATTCAGAGTGATTAATAACAACAGTATTTAAGTTATATTCTTTTGCTACTTTATTTAATATTTTAATAATATCATAAACACCTGCTGGGTCTATGGATGAAAATATCTCATCTAAAAATAACAAATTTAATGTAGGATAACGCATTTTAAGTATCTTAAGCAATGCAATAATTGTAATAAAATCAGCCTTTTTCTTTTCCCCTGTTGACATTGTTCTACTATTAATATCCTCTCCCATAGAAGTTATAACACAATCAAAATTTTCATTAAATTTTACAATGTAAGGTAAATGAATTTCAGTTAACATTGTAGATATGTTCAAGTTAAGTGATGGCAAAATAGACTTCATTGCAAGTGATTTTACACCATTGTCGGAAAGTATACTTTCAATAACATCTAAAAATTGGTCTTCGGATAATTTAAAATCTTGCGATTTTTTATGTGATAATACAACATCCCTTTGTTCATTTGATAATTCTAAAAGAGAATCCACGCTAACATCTTTTTTATGTTCCTCAGATAACTTATCAACAGACGTTCTAAAATTTGATGTCATTATAGAAGTCTGTGTTGATTTTGCAGTAAGTTCTTTAATCTTCTTAACTAAATCTCTTTGTTTTTGTAGTGTTTCTGTTACATGTTCACTTAATTCTTTAATGTTAGTAACGGTATTATACATTTTTTCTTCAAGTTCATTTTTACGATGTTTATGTTCGGATGTGTGTAATTCAGATGAACATAGCGGGCATTTATCATTTTCATACAAATTTATCTGTGTTTGTAATGTTTTAACATCGTGTTTAGCATTAGTTAGAGCAGTTTTTTTATCATCTAATAAATTACTTATTCGTTGTTCTAAAGATGTCATTCTTGCAAGATCTTCATCACATTTCGTTTTTACAAGAAGAAGTTCCCTTATCTTTGTTGTGTATTCTGCTATTAAATTTATAGTGTCCTCGGCTTTGGTTTCTTCGATTTTCTTTATTTTTAAAGCTATTGACTCTATTGAATTGTTAAGGACTGTTAATTCGCTTACAATAGTCTTTAAATCATCCTTAATCACATTTCTTTCTTTTTTAACAATATCCTTCATTTCGTTGATGATAGAGAATCCAAAGAGTTTATCGATGATATTTCTCTTATCATTTGGTGACATTGTTAAGAATGATTTAAAATCATTTATTGATAATACCACTATATTTTTAAATACTTGGTATGGTATATCATAAATTTCATCCTCAAGATAGTCTTGTATGTTAGAATTACCAGCAGTATCAATAGGTTTATCATCTATGTTAACCTCAAATAAATTAGGCGAAATACCACGAGTAATTACTATTTTTTTACCCTTTGAAAATAATTCAATTCTAACCCAAAGTGATTTGTTAATACGATTCGGTAAGTCTGTTTTTGTTTTCTTATCAACTCGACCAAAAAGAGAAAATGTTATTATTTCGGATATTGAACTTTTACCTTCGCCGCTTTTACCTAACAATAAATACAGATCCCCTGCTCCGCTATTTGTAAATGAAATTGTTTGCGTATTATTCCCGTAAGATGTAAAATTTCTAAATGATATATTTAATATTTGCATTATTTACGAATTATGTTATTATATAAATCAACTATTTTTGTTTTAAGTTTTGTTTTGAAGTGATCATCATATGAACTTAATCCATGTATATAGTGTTGACATAACGTTAATATGTTAAGATTGCTTTCTGTTATCTGAGATTCATCTATTGTACTTAAATTACTTTCAAATGGCACAATATCAAGTTTTATAGCCAAATCAGATACAACATCAACAATCGGTGTTATTTGACATTTAACTAAAAGACTGCTTTCTACATACAAATCAACACGATTACCTTTACATATTTTTTTAAGTTCTGATATAGGTTTTTCTAAATATTGTTGTAAATAAACGGATACAAATTTAGGTGAAGTTTTATTTTCAAAAAAAGTTAATTCATTTGTTGCAAAATCAATTAAATAAAATCCTTTTTTATTATTCATATCAGATCTTGTCATTTGATATGAATTACCAACTACTACAATATTATCTTTTATTTGTCCTGTGTGAATATGACCAGTGAAAACTCTTTTATAATTCTTTAAATTATCAATAGATAAACCTTCTTCTACTTTTCTATGCTTATCAAACTTTAAATTAGCTATATTAGTATGACAAAATAAATAATCTGCATCATGTGAATCTAGTACAGTTTGTTCATCTTCTATAGAATTTTGCCATGGCATAAATAAAATGTTTTCTATTTTAGAAGCATCTTTAAATATGTTAACGTTTGGTATATATTTTAAAACATCTAAAGAAGAAATTTCATTTGATGTTTTACGTAAAACATCATGATTACCTGCTAAAATATAAATACCATCAACAAAAATTTTAGAAAGTTCTTCAAATAATTTAATAGATTCATGTACCACATTTAAGTTAATTGATTGTCTATTATCAAAAAAATCACCGCAATGTATAAGTATGTCTCCTGGTTGATATTCATTTTTTATTTTAACTAAAAAATCCGAATAAAACCATTTTAACATTATTTCAAGCCATTCAACGGAATTAGATCTTGCGCCAAAATGTGAATCGGATAAAACAAATGCTCTTTTCATTAAAATAGTGTGTATTGTTTTAATAGAAATCCTCTGCCTTTTAATGAACTTATAAGTTCTGTTTTAAATTTATTTGAGAGTACTTCATAAAATTTAGGTAGGTTTGTGTCAAGTAATTCGCCTAAAACAGAAAACATTTCTATATGAAACTCTTTGGGTATTACGTTTGATACCTTTGCGTATATTCTGTTTAGTTCTACATTATTTAGTTTAAAATCTTCACTTGATGTTATATATTTATTAAGATCTTCGTTTGTTTCAAAAAACATATATATTTTATCGTACACAAGATCATAATCCATTTTAGATTCATATGATTCAATTTTTAATGATGATTCTAAATTAAGATTTATTTGTTCTTGTGCTTCATATGACCCATACGAGTTATTGAAAATTTTATCATCTAATCCTTTTTCTCTTTCCATTATGTGTTTGTTTATTTATCATCTATGATTTCGGCTCAAAAACTTCAGACGTTTCGGTTAATTTCATATGAGAATAATCAACATTGTATTTACACTTCCAGTTTTTGCCTTTCCCATTTCGTATTTTTATTATCTTTAACATGTATTCGTTTGCTATATGCATGCTAGGATCTTGTATGATAGCAAACATTACGTCCGCTGTGTGACTAAGACCTGCTGACTCTGCAATATCACCCATAACAGGATCCGTGTTATCCCATCCACTTTTACCAAATTGTGTTGCTGTAATTATAATCCATTCATTACGAGTGGCCATAGCACGAAGATCTTCCGCAATTTGTTTAATCTTCATGTAAGTATTTTCGGTGTTAGGATTTCTGTAATTTGCTAAAATGTTAATATAGTCAATCACAATCACTTTAAGCTTTACACCTTTTGCTTTTTCAAGTTGAATAAGATAAGATTCAATATCAGGAACAGATGCAGCTGAAGTAGGAACTTCTTTAACAAAAAGTCGGCCACATGGTATTATGCCGTTAGAAATTGCATCAAGTCTTTTCTTAATATAGTCTCCTTGTTTTGCAAATTTATCATAATCTTCTGTTTTAATATCTAACAAATTAGCACCAATTCTTTTAATAAAATCAAAATCAGACATCTCAGCAGAAACAACAGCAACATTATGTCCCATCCTAACGAAATTGGCTGCATCATTGGCAAGAAATACACTTTTTCCAACGTTAGGTTGACCCATGTAGCATACTAGTGTCTTGTGGCTGAATCCGCCTATTAAATCATCAATCCAATTATATCCTGATGAGATTTTAGAATCAGGTGGAGCAATATGATTAGATGAATCGAAAAAATCCTTTCCTAAATCTTGGTCAAAAATAATATTATTCCTGTCATTAATAAGGTCTTTTACACGACTTACTATATTTGAAACATTATCAGGTGTTACTTTAACAGTTTTTACATATTCTAAAGTATCTATAAGAGACTGGTCAAGTGATTTCCACATAATCCAAGCTTGTGACGTTTCTTGTAACCAAGCAGGTTCATATGTGTCAAGAGATTCTTCAAATATAATATCTACTATACCATCTGTTAATACGTTTTTAAACTGGTCTTGTTTTGCAACAGTTTTAATTTGCGCAACAGATGGCATTTGTGCAAATCTGTTATAAAAAGAACTTGTTAAATTATGAATTAAAGCAATTGCCTTATTTTCATAAAAATTATCTCTTATGTTTTTTAAGTATTTAGGATTTTCCCTTGTGTAAAGATAAAATATCTTTTCAAATTTATCGGAACCTATCATTTTGTAATTAATTGTTAATAAATTTTAATAATTATACACACCTTAAGTGCAATAGTTTAAACAAAAAAATTGAGAAGCATGCTTCTCAATTTTTAATCAAGATTAATGGGTTCGTCTTCCCATGTCATATTTTAATATTTGAATTTCGTAATGCTATAAACTTGATTTACTTCTGATGTTTTTGATATTTTTTGTATCAACCCTTCTGACTCTACTCTTTTTAAAAGTTCTCTTGTGATTGTACGTTCATCATCACCTAAACGTAATGATAATAAATATTCAGAAAAATACAACATATTTTCGGTTTTTTCTGATTTATTTCTATGTTCACAAAAGTCTTTACCCTCAGGTGATTTTAACCACATCGATACATAATATTCATAATCTTCTATGGTCGGCCATGATGGGTCATGTTTAAATGACCCAATCAAGTACTTTACCTTTAAATTATCAACATTCATTATTCAGCATCTTCATTTAAGAAATTATCAACTTCATCAGAAATTGCATCTTCACCCGTACCATAAGAGAATCTTGGTTTAATACATTTTTCATTTATCATTTCAAGTACTTCTTGTGTAAATACTTCTTTTGTGAACAGTTTGTTTGCTTGTATTGCGTCTCCTAAGTGTTTAATCACAAATTTTGTACCTGTTTCTTTAGGATAAAAGACAAGATTTTTTCCTTCATGTTCAAATTTTGAACATTTATCTTTATCACTTTGTGTAAGTTTTTCGTATTCTTTTTCTGTTAATAGACTTCCTTTTTGAATACCGCAAGTGTCCCATGAAATATACTCTTCCATTCCAATATAAGGATTCATACCACTATCCCAACGAATATGTAATTTAATAGGAATTGGTTTAGCGAAACGATTTTTCATTGTATTTACCGAAACGATAATACCTGTTTTAACTGTACCTTCTTTAATTTGAGCTTTTGTTAAATTTAACATAAAAGAAGTTGCATATTTAACGCCACCGCCACCTGAAACATTAATTGTTGGGATGAATCCTGTTGAGTCGTAAGTGTGATTCAAAACCACAAACGGTATACCCAAATTTGATAAATCCGATGTTATAATACGAAACAGCGACCTAATCATTTTTGCGCGTGTCATATCAGCCGCCGTATTACCGCTTATTGCATCATCTATTTCTTTTTTTGTTGCTAACATACCCAATGAATCTAATACAACAAAAAGTTTAGGTATATTCCCTTTTGATAATTTTACTTCCATTAATTTCTTAGTTAATGTTGTAATAGAAGTTCTAAATGCATTCAAGTCCGCGACAGGTTGATGGTCAAATCGTTTAGGATCTATACCAAATGATTTTACTGATGTAAAATCAATTGCACCTTCAGAATCATAATATAAAACATATGCACCTTTAAGCTGTGCTTCTCTACAAAGATTAAGTGCTAAGAAAGTTTTACCTGCACCAGACTCACCAGAAAGCATGATACTTTTATTGTTAGGTATACCTTTAAATAAATCAGAAGAGATTGCTGCATTTAAATGATAATTCCCAGTACCATACCAATCAGAAACAGTTGCCGATTCTGAATTGTCTAATGTATTGCCAAAAGGATTTATTGAACGAAGTTCCTTTTGAATGTCTTCTATTGTGAAATTTGATTGTTTTGCCATTTTTAATTTTATTTTAAAATAGTGAATTTTTATAATAAGATAAATTATAATTAATAGGAGATATTCCCGTTGCAGAAACTATGCGATTAATTGGGTCAATTATTGTTTTTGAAAAAAGAGTATCATAATCAATATCAGGTGCAACCTCAATAGGATAAGCACCTGACTTAAATCCTAATACATCACATATTTTATCTTTTGTGTTGTGAAATTTTATTTTATCACCACTTTTAATAAGTTCATATTTTGTTTTTAGACCATGTTTATTTATTAAATAATTATGATAACCTGCAGCTCTTACGTGCATTGGACATCCACTTGCAATTTCTAATGCCGTTGTGTCATTTAAAATAAACTTATTATAATCGGATACAGAAAACGATAAAGATATTCGTTCAGGATTAGATAACTTAAATAATTCTTTAATTTCTTTAATCTTTTTAACAATATCAACAGAATCTTCTGGTACAAGTTTACCTTTTGCAAATATAAGTACTACAAGTTCCTTTAATTTTTCTCTACAAAAAGGTGGAGTTGATGATTGTACAAGTTCAAGTCCCGTTGTTTTGATGTAGCTAAGAGAGTCATAATTCTTACCATCCTTCCACACAATATCTTGTACATATTTTTTCTTTGCGACAAAAACTACATTTTTAGCAATTGTTTCTAATTCAAAGTTTAGATATGACTTTGTATTATATTTTTTTGAGTACTCATCAAAAATATTATTATAAAATGAACTTAAACGATGTTCATTTAATAAAAGAACAAATTCTTTTTCGCTGCCTTTAAATTGACTATTTATAAGAGGTTCTCCGAAAGAAATATATGCAGAATCAGTATCAACATATTGACAAACAGGACGTTGTACTTTATTGATTTTAATATCATCAGCAAATCCCATATTTTTATGAAGAGCTTTATCACGATGAAAAAATTCTTTAAAGTACTTATCTGTCATTGCAACGGTGTGTCTAATTGCATCTTGCCCTTGTAATGTAATTGTTTCTGCTATATCAAGATTAAACCAGTGAAAGAAAACAGAACCGAATGCACCATAGATACTGTTAATAGCAAGTTTAATAGCCTGCTCAAAGCTATAATAATTTGTGGCTAAGTTTTGCAGGGCTATTAAATCTTCTTCTGATAATAATTCATAATCTAATTCCTGTAAATCCTGCAATGATAATGTAGAATAATCAGTCATTGTTTTTAGTTTTCGTCAAGAATAATAAGGTTAAGTGCAAGTTTAGTTTCAGTTTCTGTTGAGTTCAATAAAATTTTGGTATCACAAACAGTTACTTCGAAAATTTCTTTATCTACTTTTGACATATGCGTTTTAAAGAAACTTGCACTTGAATGTTTATCAGTAATTGTATCGTCTACAATAATATCAAACGTTTCTGATTTGAAATGTACACCATCACTATCGGAATATACCGTATAATGTTCATTTTTATCGAGAGACTGAAATGCTAAAAGTTTGGCAAGAAATTCGGTAGATAACTTAAATGTGTAATTTGCTTGACTTTCATCAAATACTTTACTTAATTGGGTTTCAGATAAAGAAGTAAATCCTAATGAAACATCTTGACAAGGGATAGTAATTTTAAGTGTTGAATCTTTAAAAGTAATCTTCTCTGCATAAATTTGTCCTTCATCTTCAAATGTTTCAATTTCAGCTGAAATTAAATTTTTATCAAAATAAGATAAAGAAGAAAGTAATTTTGCGCCATTGAAAAATGATAATTTAATAGTGTCTTTCAAAGGTTTTTCAAATTCCATGATTTGACTTAAGTCAGATGAAACTGATTTAACAACATCCTTTGTTGATGTATATACATCCGAATGTATACGTCCTGGTTCAATTGTTAAATAAGCAGCATTATCCATGCTTGATACTTTTTTAAGTATCGCAATCAAATTTTGTACTTGAATTTTTTTAACAGTGTACTTCATAATTTAATTTTTGTAAATAGTTTTTAGTTATTATACACTCTTTAAGTGTATTAGTTTTTAACATAGTTTAACAGATTCTTGTTCCTATATAATCACAATCAGAACATCCTACTTTTAATTTTGGTGGAATTGATAAATATACTACACCGGGCTCAAGATCCAACAATTCACACCCACACATAGGACATTTAATACCATTAAGTTTAGGTTTATATATGGAATCCAATACATTGTGAATTTTTCTATGTTCATCGTTATGTTCAGACATAGTTCTTAATGTTGATTTTTCAGTTTCAATAATAACTGTTTCGTCTGATAAAGTAATATTTTTTATGTCTTTATAACCTACTTTAACAGGTACTGACATATCATCAACATTTAGATCTTTTATCTTATTTAAAAATTCATTTAGTTCCATGATCTTCTATTATTTTTTCAATTTTTTCAATTAATTCATCAGACCAGAAATATTCGCCACTTTCTTTAAACCAATTTTGATTAAGAACAACATCATCGGTTAATAAATCGTAACACATTTCTTTACATTTTTCTTCTAAGTATTTTTCATACTCTTTAGTGACAAATCCTTTCTCTTCCCACGAGTACTCGCAACATGGATAAGGTCTTCCTTTTTCGTCAATGTGTCGCCAATATGTTTTTTCTTCTGTTATATCAAAATCAAAACTGTCATCGCCTACTTTCAACCATTCCCAATCTATACCTTCAATTTCATTTTTTCCAGGTAAATCACGATACTCTTCATTTATTGAGTGAGTGTTACATGAACAACCTCTGTGTACATGTTCATCACAGCTAAATGGCGAGCCACC
>Ga0172367_10005673_pt1 | contig 14996 bp, 22 predicted proteins | sample Lak10m_FD_114542 | JGI IMG/M metagenome (GOLD analysis project Ga0172367, IMG submission 114542) | Freshwater microbial communities from Kabuno Bay, South-Kivu, Congo - kab_022012_10m | ecosystem: Environmental > Aquatic > Freshwater > Lake | place: Democratic Republic of the Congo: South-Kivu... | reverse complement strand
TACAAAAGTGTCTTGCTCCTAAACCAGTTCAAGATCCAAACGTCATTGCAGTTGCAGCTTGTAACATTCCAATTACTGTATCTGCCTCTGCTGCTAGATATATTGCAAAAGTTAATCAGTGGACGTTTAATCCACGGACCTTTGTTGTTACTCAGATCAAGTCTAAAAACAACAAGGGCTATATGGTACGTGCTAAGATTAACTGGGTTGGTAATGTATCCGAGTGTCGTTGCTGTGGTAAGACCCTAGAGGATTGGAGATCCCAAGCTACCGGAGTTGGTCCTTACTGTGTCAAGAAAACCGGAATCCCTTATGTCAAGAACCAAGCTGACGTTGCTCGATTCCAAAAAGAGATGGAAGTACTTGCTACCAAGTTGGGAGAGGTTGAAGTGTTTATTAAGAAGTGGCACTTGAATACTGGTAGTGGTGATTTGGATGGTGCAATCGCTAACTCAACTCCAGTGAAGATAACACCATCAGTGCCTGCTGTAAATCCAGTAACTGCTCAGCCATCAGAAGAACAATACCCACGTATTCCAATTTCACACTTTCGGTGGGATCAATCTAACGGTCTACTTGTTAGCCGCAAAGAAGATGCAAAAGCGTTTATCGATCTAAATAACCTACCAGAGATGGTTCAAGTTTACAATGATACAACTAAAAAAGCTATAAACTTTAAACGTCGATTAAATCAGAGTCAGTACTACAGATATTATTCTACGAATCCGGAATATTTACTTGAAGTTATTTTTGAGTAACTGTTGCATATGTGGAATATATGGCTGACCTTTACGTATAAATAAAGAGAGATATGTTAAAACATTATGATTTCCAAGAAGCCCAAGAGTTGATGTACAACAAGGAGGTATTAACAGCTGAAGAAGCTAAAATGTGTTTTCAAATAGTGCCTGCTATGGCTAAAGAGTGTTTGTTTCATCATAGTTGGAATAACACTTATCTCAACTTGAAGGTATATTCAGAAGTTGAGAAAGAAGCGTACGACCTACGTAAAGAGATGGGGTTATAGTTTTTTTACTAAACTGTTGCAAATACGAAATATAGTCACGACCTTTAGGTATAAATAAAAAGAGATATGATAACAAATGTAGATTATTTAATTCAGAAGTACGCAGAAGCGAGAGAGAAGATTAACAACGCACAAGGTGATAGAACCTACAGGACCTACTGGCAAGGTGCAATGGACACTTACCACAGTTTGCTAACCCACTTTGATGGGTGGGCTTCTGAGGGTACTGGTTTCTATGTGTTCTACGAAGGTATGACTTACGACGAAGCCCTTGCAGCTATACAACAAGATACAAAACAAGTTTAATAAAACAACAGATATGACACGAAACCAAATCATCAAAGCAGCCTGCACATTAAATGCCGCTGACTTCTTAAACCTTATTGAGCATAATGGTCAATTCTATGAAGTCTTGGATCAAGATAACATTGCGGATCCTAACGATGGCAATCTCAATGTAATAGTTGAGGGACTCCGAGACGGTGAAGCTTTATGGTTCATTAATGGCGAATTAGTTGACTAAAAACAATTTAAAAAAGAGAGATATGAGTTACCAAATTATTGATGGAGAGTACGTTAAGATGAGACGTGAAGATGAGATGCCACAAGACATGACTGAACAATCAATTGAGAATGCTCTAGTAGAACTAGGAGTAGATCGTGAAGATCTGGAGTTCTCAGGAGGTTACCTAGGTTACGGCCACACACGTCGATACATTCGATACAAGTACTGGCAAGCGTTACCCATCTCAGACAAGGATGTGTTTGATCTAGGTCTTGGATTAGAGTCCGACTGGGATGACGATTGTGGGTACAGACACCATTACGTGCTGTAATGGGTAGGTTTAAAGTAACACCGCGAGTACATCAAGGCTATAGCATTAGAGACGCTATAGGCTGTAGATTTCGTACTAACCTATCTCCAACCCTCCGAGCTCAGCTTATTAGTTACGATGACAGGCACGCCTATTTTAAAACGTTACCTAACGAGGAGTGGCCTAAGTATAATAGTGTAGCTGGTCAGGAGTTTTGGTTACCACTACGAATGGTGTTGTGTGAGCAACCAATGGAATGGAGCTGCCCACTATAAATAATTTTTTGAGTAGCTATTGCAAAAACAAAAGTAAGTACGTACCTTTAGATATAAAATTAAGAGAGATATGAATACAGTAACAATCAACGTGAAGGATGGACACGCAAACATCATCAAGACCTACGACGTGGTACTCAAGAATGGAGAGACAATCCAAGACCTCTATGAGGAGGCTCGCAAAGTGTGGGCTGAGTACTATGTAGAATTAGACACAGATAATGTTACTTTGTCTAACTCGTACACCTATGAACAAGAAGTACTCATGTACACTGAGCATGAGCAGTACAAGCAGTTTTTAATGATGAACCCACTATAAGATTGTAAAATTGGAAAATAATTAGTATATTAAAATAAAAATTATATGACAACAAAAGAGGAGATCATCAGTGCCTTAGCCGGCATACTTATTGGGTGCGTTTTTGGCTATTTCGTATCACAAAAGATTGTTGAAAAATCAAAAGAACACCAACTACTAATTCAAGAGAATCGCATTTTGCGTCAACAAATAATGAACTGCCAAGAAAGTAGATGAAGAGTTACAAAATAATAACCGATAAGGCTGGAGTCGTAGAGCTTGCCAACTACATTAAAAATGGCAACATCATAGCATACGATACGGAAACTACTAGTGTTAATCCACGAGAGGGATCAATCATTGGTTTCTCAGTGTCAGCTAACATCGGAGAGGGATACTACTTTCCTACACGATATTGGGATCAAGATCGTCAATCCTTGGTTGATTTATATATCGATGGAACCTTGTGTGACGATATTGCTAAAAAACTAATTGCTTTACTGAGAGGTAAGAAACTTGTCATGCACAACGGATCCTTCGATATTCGGTACACTAAAAACTTTTATGGTGTAGACTTGCGTGACGATTTGTACTGTGATACGATGCTCCTTCGTCACACACTCAAAGAGGATGGACCATTTGGTTTGAAAGACATTGCTATTGAGATTCAGCACGAGCTTGGATTAGATGCAGAGAAGGATGCCAACGAAGAGCAGGTTCGTCTGAAGGAATCAATTACAGGCAACGGTGGTACAACCACAAAGCTCAACTTTGAAATATACAAAGCTGATATGCAGCTACTCGGTGAGTATGCAGCAGCAGATACCGACTTAACGTTACGAGTGATGACCCACTACCTGCCAATACTAAAAGAGGAGAACCTGTGGGATTTCTTTTTTCAAGATGAGGTTATGCCATTGTATCGTACTGTTACTATTCAAATGGAAGAGCATGGTGCAAAGCTGAATATAGAGCTCATTAACGAAATAGATAACCAGATCACAAAAGATATTGCTAGGCTTGAGAAAGAGGTGACTGAAGCAATGCTAGCACTTCCAGCAACTAAGGAGTGGGTAATGGTGCGAGCTCGTCAGTCTCATCCACCAAAGATTCGTGGTAACTTTGGTAAAATGATTGCATCCCTCGAGAATCCACGCAATCCAGACGGCATTGCAGAGTTTCTTAAAACTGGAGATGAAACACAACTAAATCATATTGATAGCCTCAGAGTGAGCATCGAGCTGCTTAAGCAAAAGGAAGGCACATTAGTCAATATTAGTAGCAAGAAGCAGTTAGGTGAGATTTGCTTTAACTTCATGGGAGTGAAGCCACTTAGCCAAACTCGTAAGGGTACAGATCAGTTTAATGAGGATCTTGTCGACAGTCTTGCAAAAGAATATGATTGGGCTGCTAAGATGAAAGACTATAATAAACTTAATAAGATTAAGTCCTCCTATGTTGATCGTTTTAAAGACAATGCAGAAGATGGTAGATACTATTTTTATGTCAAGCAACATGGAACAACCTCAGGCCGATTCAGTTCAGACAGTCAACAACTACCACGCATCCTAGAACCAGGGGAAGCTAGTCCGTTAGTGTTGAAGTACAACAATGTAGTGCGTAGGTTTATTCAAGCTGAACCAGATCGTAAGTTGGTTATCTGTGATCAGAATAGTTTGGAGCCTCGAGTGTTCGCTAGTGTAAGTAACGATCCTGCATTGATTAACGTATTCTTAAACGGAGAGGATTTGTATAGTAGAGTTGCTATCCAAGCATTTAAGCTTAGTGGAGTATCAGCTCTAAAGTCCGATGATAATTATCTCAAGAAGGTACGACCAGACTTACGTCAAAGAGCCAAGTCGATTGCACTAGCTATTCCATATGGTGCAGGTGCATGGCAGATTGGTCAAACGTTAGGTATTCATGTAAAGGAAGCACAGAAGCTTGTAGACGGTTACCTAGACGGTTTCCCTGAGTTAGCTAAGTGGATGTCAGACACACATTTACGTGCAAACACAATCGGACGTATCGTTAACAAAACAGGAAGGATTCGTCACTTAGATAAGGTGAAAGCTATATATGAACGCTATGAGGATAACCTAATTAAACCATGGGTATTCAAAGACATAAAGGAGCAAGCTAAGAGGCAGGGCACTGAAGCTGAAGTTCAACAGCTACGTATGGAATACAAAAACGGACTCAACAATGCTAAGAACTTCCAGATTCAATCACTAGCAGCATCCATCATGAACCGATCTGCAATTGCAATCCACAAGGAGTTTAGAGAGAAGGGTTTAGATGCATACATCATGATGCAGATTCACGATGAGTTTGTAGTAAACTCTTCAGCAGACATTGCACAAGACGTATCACGCATTGTTAAGCATCACATGGAGAATACTGTAAGCATTGCAACTGGATTGGTAGCTGAACCTAATATTGCAGATACGTTCGCAGACGGTCATGCGTAGATATGTCTTTCCTTACTACTTATAGTAAAGGACATATATGAAACAGTGTAAGACGTGTAGTAAGTTAAAACCGCTAACTGAATATGCTAATAGCAAAAAAAATGCAGGAGGTAAGAGGCCAAATTGCAAGGCTTGTATGAAGGCTGCTGTAAATAAAGGAGCTCAAAATGCAGCTTCAAAGCGGTATAGAGACCGCTACCCGGAAAAGAGACTAGAACGCAATCGCAAGTACCGAAAAGAGAACCCGGAAAGGATGCGTAAGATACATACCGACTATGGTAATATGAGATATAGAACTGATCCAATCTATCGACTACAAACCATACTCAGACAACAGATTGTAGATTATATCAAATATGGGAAGAACGAAAGAACAGCTCATATCTTAGGTTATACGGCAGAGGATTTTATTACCCGATATGGTGAAGGAACCTCAACTGATCACATTGATCATAAGATTCCAAAAAGCTGGTTCAAAGAAGATACTCCAGTTAACTTAGTGTGGCATCTAGACAACTTACAGTGGTTAGATGGAGTAGAGAACGACTCAAAAGGCAATAGGTATGCCCACACAGTCTCGGATAATTACTTACAACAAGCACTACCTTATGTTAAGGAAGAATTTATAAGTTTTCTAAAAAAGTAGCATATTTATAAACAGACCCTAGGGCAACCTAGTTACATTTTTATTAATTATTAACCATCTAAGGAGGTAAATTATGAACAAACTATCAACCTTTGATGTGCTGTTCCGAAATGTATTCGACAGCCATTCCGACTTCAATATTCTACGAGAAGTCAAAATTCCCCACCCAGTAGACATCTATGAACATTCAGACGGCCTAGTCCTTGAGATCGCATGCACCGGTCTAACCAAGGATGAAGTTGATATTGATATTGAAATGGATGTGATTCGTATCTCGTACGATAAACCTAAACCAAACGAAGGAGACGAGGAAGCTCGCACATACCAATGTCGCGGAGTAGCTCGACGTTCATTTGATCTTGCTTATAAGATTGCATCTAAGTATAATTTAGCAAACTGTAGTGCTACAATGGAGAATGGTCTGTTGATCGTTACAGTGCCGTTTGCTGAAGAAGCAAAACCAAAAAAGTTACAGATTAAATAGTTACAGCGGTTGTCCTTGGGTCTTTTTTTAGTATATTAGTTTTATAACCAATCAAATAAACATGGAAGAAAATGTATTTCAACCAATCAGCGATAAGCTGATTTGCTTGCCAGTCGAGCAAGAACAAATGAGTGCTGGAGGAATCTACCTACCAGATGTGGATGACAAGAAGTCCTTAGCAGCTAAAATTGTAGCAGCAGGACCAGGCTTCTATGCAGGAGCAGACTTGTTTGTCCCTACAACACTTAAACCAGGAGACACAATATTGTATCAGCGATTTGCTGCACAAGTCATCGAATACAACGATACTGAGTATCATGTAATCCAAGAAAGAGATGTAATCACTAAACTAGTAACAGAAAATGAGTAAGACGAAGGTTTTAGAATTTGGAGCAGACGGACGCGATAAGATCCGTGCAGGAGTAAATAAGCTAGCTTCAGCAGTAGAATCTACATTAGGCCCACGCGGTCGTAATGTGATCATTGAAAAAGAAGGAGCAGCACCATCAGTAACAAAAGACGGTGTATCTGTTGCAAAAGAGATTAGACTGAAAGACCCAGTAGAAAACATGGGTGCTGAGATCCTCAAAGAGGTATCAATGCGTGCTGCTAAGAAAGCTGGCGATGGTACAACTACAGCAACAGTACTAGCTGCTGCAATGTATAACGAAGGGCTCAAGGCAATTGTCAATGGCTTTAATCCAATCGAAGTAAAACGAGGAATGGATTTGGCTGTTAAGGATCTTGTGAGTGAAGTTCGTGAGATGGCTAAAGATGTTGTTACAAACGAAGAGATTAAGCAAATTGCAACTATCTCAGCCAACAACGATGACAGTATTGGGGCAATCATTGCTGAGGCTATGGACAGCGTAGGTAAGGATGGAGTTATTCAGGTACAAGAAAGCCGCACTGCTGAGACAAGTCTTGAAGTAGTTGAAGGTATGCAAATTGATCGCGGTTATGTATCGCCATACTTTGTAACCAACAACGACTCAATGACAACTACATTAGAGAATCCACTAATCCTTTTGTGTGATAAAAAAATTAGCAGCATTAAGGAGGTATTAGGATTACTCGAAACTTGTAGCAAACAAAACAAACCGTTAGTAATTATTGCAGATGATGTTGATGGTGAAGCACTTGCTGCTATGGTAGTAAACAAAGCACGAGGCATCCTTAGTGTGTGTGCAATTAAAGCACCAGGGTTTGGTGACAAAAAGCTACAACAACTAGAGGACATTGCAATCCTTACAGGAGCCGAAGTCGTATCGACACAGAAGGGTATGAAGTTGGAGAAGCTTACTGCTGATATGTTAGGCACAGCACGAACTGTAAAGGTTAGCCAGTATGAAACTGTTATTGTAGACGGTGGAGGTGATTCTGAGAAAATCAAAGTGCGTATCGATCAGCTGACTAGTGCTTATGAAAATGCTGAAAGCGATTACGAAAAAGAAGCAGTGCAAGAGCGTGTAAGCAAACTTATTGGAGGAGTTGCAGTAATACACGTAGGTGCTCCAACTGAAGTTGAGCTTCGTGAGAAAGTTGATCGTGTAGATGATGCATTGTCTGCCACCCGTGCAGCGGTAGAGGAAGGAATCGTCCCAGGTGGAGGTATCTGCTTGCTTCAAGCAGGTAACGCAGTCGATTACCGACGTGCTGAACGAGACATGTCTCGAGATCAAAAGCAAGGGTACAGCATCGTAATGAAAGCAGTGCAACGTCCTTTCGAAGCAATCTTAGGTAATGCAGGTAAGTCTGCAGTAGAGGTTAAAGTTGCAATGAAAGAGGCAGGTGTGGATGGATACGATGTGCGCATGGATGTGCCAGTCAACATGGTAGAAGCGGGTATCATTGATCCAGCTAAAGTAACGATCACAGCTCTTGAGTTAGCTAATTCAGCAGCAGGAACTTTATTAACTACCGAGTGTGTAGTTAGCATTGATCCAGATCAACCGAAAGAAGAAAAACAACAAAATTGGATGTAATGCAACAAGAAGTAGACTTATCAAATAGTACACCTTATGTATGTGAAAAGTGCTATCATGACGTTTTCGTGACCGCCTTTAAGCTACAAAGTGTACCCGGTATTGTATCACCAACTGGTGAGGAAATGCTAGTACCAATCCAAGTGTTCATGTGTAATGAATGCGGACATATTAACGAAGAATTTTTACCTAAGGTTGGGTAGTCTGGTAAAAATTTCTTACCTTTACACATAAACAGTTACAGATGGCAGAGAACTCAGTTTCATATTCACAATTTTCGATGTACATGCAGTGCCCTAGAAAATGGGAGTTGGAGTACGTGCATAACAATCGATCATTCGAGCAAAGCATCCACACTATCTTCGGAACAGCAATGCACGAGACTCTGCAAAACTACCTACACGTTACGTATAACCAATCGGCCAAGAAGGCGGATGAGCTCTCCCTCTCATCCGACCTTCAAAGCCGTCTGGTAAAATTATACGGAGAAGCTTCTCAACAGATCGGACACTTTACTACTCCTACAGAGCTTCAGGAGTTCTATCGCGATGGTGTTGAGATTCTAAACTACTTTAAACGTAAACGTAGCATATACTTTCCTACCAAGCAGCATGAGTTGGTTGGTATTGAGATTGAGCTAAAACTACCACTAAAGAACAACGTAACCTTCAAGGGCTTTATTGATATTGTAATCAAAGATAACCGTGTAGGTCGTTATAAGGTTCTAGATTTCAAAACCTCGACAAGAGGATGGAATAAGCATCAAAAAGCCGATAAGAGTAAAATAGCTCAGCTCATCTTATACAAGGAGTTTTATGGAAGACAGTTAGGAATTGATCCAGAGTTGATTGATGTTGAGTATATTATTCTTCGTCGTAAGATTAACGAGGACTCAGACTTTCCAACGAAACGTATTCAAACGTTCGCCCCTGCAAGCGGTAAGCCTTCTCGTAACAAGATCGGAACCTCATTAGTAGAGTTTGTTAGTGTCGGATTCAATGAAGATGGTACACACAATAAAGATGTAGAATATCCTGCCTACAAGTCTTCGTCTTGTAAGTATTGCAAGTATAAAGATAACGAAGAGTTGTGTCCTGCAGCTAAACGAATAATGGGTGAGTGAGTTTACACGAGCAACTTCGGTCAATAGAATTAACACACTGCATCCTAAGCTGATAGCATCAGCTATGGAAGTATACAACGCATGTGTTGCAGATAACATACCAATCCATATTACGTGTGGATACAGATCACCACAAGAACAGGAAATTATATACAAGTATGGACGCACTATTCCCGGCACAGTATTAACAATGAACAGAGCTGGCTACAGTGCTCATAACCACAAGCTTGCATTGGATTTCTGCTTCTACTATGATGGTCAAATGAAGACTTGGGTCGATGCACAGAAGACAGATTATTGGAAATGGATGTGGACAAAGACAGTAAACAGATGGCGTGCAGCTGGATGGGAATCTGGCTTTTTTTGGGATTATAACTGGGAGCCTGGTCATGTGCAGAATTTATTAGGTAAAACAATAGGAGAGTGGTACATACAATCAAAATGATCAGAGTAGGAATTACAGGAACAACAACTTTTGAAAACAAGATAAAGGTGAAGGAGTTTATCCATCGCATTAAGCAATCGTTAGGTGATGACGTTACTATTGTTGGTTTGGGTGATAAGTTTGGAGCAGACAAATATATTCGAAAGTATGCACTAGAGCTGGGCTGTCAGTATAAAGAAGCAAACTTACCACACACACCTCCAACACTATACAGCATGATGAATGAGTCTTTTTATGATAAACCATACAATGCTAAAAATTACCATTTAAGAGATAGTACGTTTGCTCGATACATTGATCGTCTGGTTGTATTTGACAATTCACAGGGAACTGATCGTAAGGTTACAAATATCCTCAAGGCAGCAAATAAGCATAAGAAAAAGACGGTTGTAATCAATTGATGCATATTTATATCATATGGATAAGTCTTTCAAAAAAAGTTTAGCCGAGATGATTGTTTACATGGGCAACAATGGTCTACAATTGCAACCGTACCCAGCCGTATCATTAAACAATGAGCCACAGCAAGGTGATCCTGTTTTTCACAACACAGGGCACTACGAACCAGTAACTAAAACAATTACACTAAATACATACGGTAGACACCCAAAGGACATCTTACGTACTTGTGCTCACGAGTTAATTCATCACAATCAAAACTTGAGAGGAGATTTAGATCAAGAAAAGATGATGGAGGCTGGGGATGGGCAGTATACTCAAAATAGCGAATACCTAAGAGAGATCGAGCGTGAAGCGTATGAGCGAAGTGCAATGCTATTTCGCGATTGGACTGATAATAAAAAATATAAAAAATGAACAAAGAGCTAGAAAAGCTAGTAGCTTACTTGCTGCACTCACAAACACAAACACACGTATTTCACTTACAGACTAAATCATATGCTGAACATAAAGCATTGCAGGGATATTACGAAGGGATCGATCCATTAGTTGATGCGATCGTTGAATCGTACCAAGGCAAGTACGACTTGATCAAAACCTACGAAAGCTTCGCAATTGATTCATATTCTGATAAATCACAACTTGAAACGTACTTTAAAGCATTGTCTAAAAAAGTACAGGATGTGCATAAGCAGGTAGAGGATACATATCTTCAGAATCAACTTGACACTGTAAACGAGCTTATTGCATCTACATTATACAAACTTAGATTTTTAGATTAAGATGAAACTCAGAAAACTTATAGAAAACCATATGCAAACCATTACTGGCTATCCGTCTAGTAAGGGTGATGATCACGAAGTGTCTATGGCAATCACTGACCTTAGATCAATTGCACACCGTGCTGCACAACTAGCTGATCACTATGAACAGGAAGGCATATCTGAGTTAGAAGGCTGGGTTCAATCCAAAATAACTAAATCGGCTGATTATATTAATGCCGTATATGATGAGCATATGTTCAGCGGTGAAGAGGAAGGTACATACACAGGCGAGTATGATGAGGAAGATGATTGTGGATGCGAAGACGATTATAGTGAAGATAAGGACGAAGACGACGACGATGACGAGGATTCGTTAGATGAAGCAAAGCCTAATCCAAAAAGCACTTGCTGTGGTCGTTGTGGTCGTTTCCATGTAAAAGGAACAACTTGCCGGAAACCTTACTTAACCGGTAAAAGTCATTGCAGAAATAGACCTAGATAATGGACCAAGATACACACAACATAAAATACGCTCAGTTTGTTGAAAATGTTTTAGGAATAAGGTTGTCATTAGACGATACTTGCCTTCTCATGGAAGGTAAAATGCCATACCACCTAAGAACACAGATACAAGAGGAGCAGGCAATGTATGAGAGCTTTTTAGGTTACATGCTTAAAAAGATAGGAGATACTCCTAAAGCCGTGGTCAAAACTTTCAAAGATTCTGTAAGTCTTATGAAATTTATATGGGGTGTAATTTCCGATTCAACTGGTCAAAACCTAATCAATGGAATTAAGAGACTAACAGTTAACATGGCTAATCTATTCACAAGAATACAAAGAGCTGTTAATTCGGTTCCAGAAGCACTCAGGTCTCTACTAAATAAAGTTGTTGATTGGGTTGCAAATATAGGAAAAAAGTTAGGAGCAATAAAGAGTGATGTCGCTCCAGATGATGAGCTCAAAGGTGAGCAGGGAAACTGGAAAAAATTTATGGTACTTCTACTTGTGGGAATGTTAGCTACATTTCTAGCTAACATAGTAAGACGTGTAGGGGAGCTTGGAGTGGAGGTAATACAAAAAGGTCTTACTCAAATATGGAAACTTACACAAGGTATGACAACAAAGTTGTTAGGTGAACCTGCAGAAATGGTAAAAGCTGCTGGATCTGCATTTATGACTTCAATAGGTCCCTTACTCGCATTATATTCATCAGCCAAAGTAATGCAAGCTATAAATTCAGACTTAATCGATGATGGTAGCTGGGTTCGGTTTTCCTCCGGTGGGGTAATTAATTTACAAAAACACTTGTAATTTAAAAGAAAAGTTAGTATAGTAGTTATAATATAAAACAAACAAATGGTAGAAGGTTACATTCCAAAAAAAGAGAGAAAGAACATTCTGTTCTTAGCAGATGACTGCAGAATCCCATCCGGCATCGGAACAATGACTCGTGAGATTGTTATAGGCAACGCTCACAGATTTAATTTTATACACCTAGGAGCTGCAATCAACCATCCAGAGGCTGGTAAGATATTTGATTTATCGCAGGATGTTAATAGACTGAGAGGTATCGATGATAGTGAGTTGTTAGTGTATCCGTCTAACGGTTACGGCGATCCAGACACGATCCGTATGCTTATTGACAAGCATAAGATAGATGCCATCATACATTTCACTGATCCACGTTATTGGATTTGGCTGTATCGTATGTCAGCAGAAATTAGACAACGCATTCCAATATTCTATTATCATATCTGGGACGATCTTCCTGCTCCACATTACAATAAACCATACTACCAAAGTTGTGATTTGTTGATGGGTATTAGTAAGCAATCAGATAATATTGCAAAGCTAGTATTAGGAAAAGACAATTACATCGACATTGATGGTCCATTTACTACTGAAATGGTGAGTACGCCAATTCCAAAAACGTGCTATATTCCACATGGTATTAATGCTGAGGAGTTTTATAAGCTCGATCGTAATGATGCAAAAGATGCACAGACAATCACTAAGATGCAGCAGATGTTATTTGGTGACGCTGAAGTAAATTTTGTAGTACTACACAACAACAGAAATATTAGACGTAAAATGACATCCGATGTGATTCTATCATTTAAGTTTTTATACGATAAAGTTATTGCAGACAATGGTGGAGATGCGACTGAAGCAAACAAGATGCGATTGCTGTTGCACACGCAACCTATTGATGAAAACGGAACAGACCTGTTTGCTGTGATTCGTGATGTCTGTCCAGAGATTGCAGAACTTGTAGTGTTTACCAATGCTAGGTTTAGTCAAGCCGATCTTAACACGATGTACAACCTTGCAGATGTAGTAGTCAATATTGCTAGTAACGAAGGATGGGGATTAAGCTCAACCGAAGCACTAATGGCTGGCACTGTTATTGTAAACAACGTTACTGGAGGATTACAAGATCAGTGTCGATTTACAGATGAGGATGGCAACTGCATTAAGTTTGATGAAAACTTTGGCAGCAATCATGGTGGTAGATATAAAGACCACGGAGCCTGGGTTAAGCCTGTGTTTCCAGCAGCAATGAATTTGCAAGGATCAATTCCAACACCATACATATTTGACGATCGTTGTAATATACGAGATGTAGCAGATGCACTAAAAGAATGGTACGATACTCCAGCAGTACATAGAGAGGAGTGTGGAAAGCTAGGCAGAGAGTGGGTGACGAGTGAAGAAGCCGGTATGACAGCTAAAGCAATGTGCGACAGTATTGGTGACGCAATGACAACTGTACTAGATAACTGGAAACCAGTTCCACGATTCACTACATACAACGTACACGAAGAATTAAAAAAACGTAAGAACAAAAAAACAGGAATTTCAATTTAACTAGTTACAATGCAAAAACCACTTTTATTACTAATGGCTCCGGTCAATACTGTATCAGGCTACGGAGCACGTTCACGAGATATTGCACATGCACTGATTGCATCGGACAAGTATGATGTAAAGATCTGGCCAACACGATGGGGAGCTACTCCACAAAACTTTCTTAATGATCAAGACGAGAAAGACAAGCTAATCATCAGCCGATGCCTTACGGATCCACAACTACCTCAGCAACCTGATGTGTTTATTCAAATTACCGTTCCTAATGAGTTCCAACGTATTGGTAAGTTTAATATTGGAATCACAGCAGGAATCGAAACAACCATTGCATCAGCACCGTGGCTAGAAGGATGTAACAACATGGACTTGGTACTAACATCCTCCGAGCATTCTAAAAAGGTGTTACTTGAGAGTGTGTGGGAGAAGCACGACAGACAAACAAATCAACCTGCAGGATTGCTTAAAGTTGAGAAACCGGTTGAGGTATTGTTTGAGGGAGTTGATTTGACTAAGTATTTTAAGACTAACGAAATACACACATCTGTTGATGAGCAGCTTAAGCAAGTTAAAGAGGACTTTGCGTTTTTATTTATAGGTCACTGGTTGAAAGGAGACTTTGGTCAAGATCGCAAGGACATCTCAGGTTTAATCAAAACGTTCTTAGAAACTTTTAAAAGCAAATCAGTAAGTAACCGACCAGCCTTAATATTAAAAACATCTTCTGCCGATTTCTCGCCACTCGATCGTGAGGACCTGCTCAACAAGATAGAGCAGATATCCTCAACAGTCAGAGGCGCAACAGGGCCGTTACCTAACATATATCTTGTGCATGGAGACCTTACGGATGAAGAAATCAACTCACTGTACAATCATCCAAAAATTAAAGCGCACGTTACCTTAACAAAGGGTGAAGGTTTTGGTCGACCATTAGCGGAAGCTAGTTTATCTGAAAAAGTAATCATTGCACCTAATTGGAGTGGGCAAGTGGACTTCTTAAAGCACTCAATACAAGTACCCGGTCAACTAACACAAGTACATCCATCTGCAGCATGGGATCAGGTAATACTACAAGAGTCTGCTTGGTTTACAGCAGATTACAATCAAGCTGGAGAAGCATTAAAGTTTGCTTTTGATAAAAAGAACGCTAAGGCTGTTGCAACCTTAGCAAAAAGACAGGCATCAGTAATTAAGCGTGAGTTTACTTTGGAGCTCATGGCAGATAAGTTGCTTGGTTATTTAGAGAATGGCGTATCTCAGCTACCAAAGCAAGTGCCATTAAACCTTCCAAAGCTTAAAAAAATAGAATTACCTAAACTTAAAAAAATAGAACAATGAGTAACCCAAACGATATGATTAAGTATTTTGTAGTAACCTACACAAACTGGACACACCT
>Ga0172367_10005672_pt1 | contig 14997 bp, 19 predicted proteins | sample Lak10m_FD_114542 | JGI IMG/M metagenome (GOLD analysis project Ga0172367, IMG submission 114542) | Freshwater microbial communities from Kabuno Bay, South-Kivu, Congo - kab_022012_10m | ecosystem: Environmental > Aquatic > Freshwater > Lake | place: Democratic Republic of the Congo: South-Kivu... | reverse complement strand
TTCCGGAGATCCGCAAGAGTGCCCCCGGGTACCAGGGATCGGTCTTCGGCGATACGTACGAGCAGCAGGGGAAAGAGGATCCGGTTGACCGCCGCAGTGATCTGGTCGCTTCCCAGTTCGAGATTGTTCCGGGCAATACTTCGGGCAAGGGCTTCCCGGAAACGGAAAAGGTCGTGCAGGAGGGCGACCGCATCTGTACCGGCGGCTGCATGTTTTTTATCTGGATCTTTCTCTCCGGAGCCCGTCATTGACTACAGTAATTGAAGACTGAAAGGCGATAACCATGTTGCTCCACCCTACGGGTTTATGCCAAATGGATTAACGGATTAGTTTACTGAAGGATGTTTTTTTAAAAAAGTAAAAAGAGTCAACCCTTCATCTGGTGAATTTTCAAAAGCCCTGCACAGGATTTGCAGGTGTAATACTCATCCTTCCAGCAGCTCTCACACGCCCATCGCCCGCAGAGGACGCACTGCCGGAGTTTCGAGACCGGATGGGGTGTACTGCAAAGGTCGCAGGTGTATTGCGCGAATGTGCCCACGTCCTTTGCCGGAGGTTCACCCTGCGTGCGTATCACCGCGATCTCTTTTCTCAGCTCGGCCAGCCGGTCAGGACCATCCTTATTTTTTGGCGCTTCCTTTCCGAGCCAGTTCCTTTTCCAGATTGTCAAGACGGGCCTCCAGCGAAACGAGCGTGGTCTGCACCCCGGCCTCGTAGTTCTTCAGCTCGGCGAGACGGGCTTCGTTGCCCGCGATCACCGGTTCATGCTTCTCCTCAAATAAACGGAGCCGGGGTTTCGAGACCGGCTGCCATTCCTCGACCATGCTCTGGAAGCGGCGGTCGAGGTATTCGTCCACCCGGCTCTCCACCGGGCGGGCAAGCGAAATGTCACCTTGCTGCCCCCGGAAGAAATAATAGACCAGAATTATTGTGGCACAGAGGATGAGGACGAGGATGCTAAAGGTCAGGAGATCCATATCAGATCCTCCCTTTGAGCTTCCGGGCCCTTGTTTCGAGCTCGGTCAGCTTGTCCGATGCCGCCCGCTCGAATGCCTGGAGCCGGGGGATCTCCTCTTCCATGGCATACAGGCGCTTAGTGAAATCTGACAGATCATTTCCTGTCGAGAGCTCCCATTCATCGACAATGTACTTCATCCTCCGGTCAACATAGGCATTAAGGTAAGAGTTCATCGTGATCATAGGGACTTCTCCATTGAGATTATGAGATCATCAAGCTCTTTTACCCGGGTCTCGATGGCCATCTTTCCCGCGTAGAGGCTGCTGATCTCGTCGGTCACGCGGGAAAGGCGGCTCTCGAGATGGTGGAGATCGGTCTCAGTCACGAGATCCCATTCCTCAATGATTGCTGCAAAGTTCGCATCGAAATACGCATCAAGGGATTTATCGAATGTCGGGATCCGCGATTCGATTGCACCGGGGATCTCCGATAACTGGTCCCAGAACGACCCGCCGTTCACATTCTGGTCCGGGGTCTGGTTGATGGCCGGGTACATCTATTTCACCTTTGTTTCCTGTTCTGTAACACCGCTTAAGAGGTTGTCCAGTTTCTTCTCTTTCACCAGGTTCTCCAAACGGGTCATACGGATCTCCAGGAGTTTTTCCTTGGCAAAGATACCGTTCTCCAGAGCCGTGTTCTCATCCTCGACTTTCCGGATCGCATCCATCTGTTCCGAAGATAAACGGGTGAACGAGAATGTTTTCTGGGCATCGTGTTGCTGGAGCAGTTTGAGCTTGTCCTTCTCAAGGTCCAGCTCAAGGGCCCTGTTGGATGTCTTCATGATCCGGATCTCACGGATGATGAGATAGAAGACCACCATCCCAAGGAGGGCGATAATTGCCAGGATATGCGTATCGGTGATTACTACATCTGTTGTCATATTATCTCCAATTCACGTCTTACCTCACAGGATATCGGGCTGGATCGTATTATAGGGAATCCTTTGGCCCTGTCGCCTTTTTCACTGCTATTTTCACATCTTTCACCGTTTTTTCGGCAGCCTTACTTACGCTGCCGGCGGCTTTTGCTGCTTCTGACCCGAGCTCGGTGGCTGTCTTTTTTGCTGCACGGTCAAGATCCTCAATGCTTTTCGAGAAGGATTGGTTGGCATCCGATGCTGCCATCCTGATCTTCTCATGGAGTGGCGGTGCCCCTCGTACCAGGACTTCTGCTTCGTCATCGAGACCAAGTGACATGAGGTCCTCGTCACTTATCCTGATCTGCCCTTCCCGCACCTGATTATCTGCGATTGCTGTTGTTAACACGGTCTTTTGGGTTGCTTCGTTGATCAGCTCCACGCGATCCCCGTCGTTGATTTCCAGCACAGGCAGGTGCGCGATGTTTATACGCACCCGCCCCTGACTGGGAAACGCACGTCTCCTGGCAGTTAACCGAACATCCTTCATAGAGGATAGACCACCGTGAAAGGGTATATTTTTTCCTCACTGTGATACCAGGATCATCTTTCTATCACAAAACAGGAACAAAACAATTTTCCCGGCTTTACAGCGGGAGTGGGCGGCCAACACATGCACGCTGCAGGTTGCTGAAACAGAGTTATCTGGACAAAACGCCAATACCGATCCAGCAGGAGTGGAGAAAATCATGACACAACCATGCGAGATGCCGGTCACCCAGCTCCACGTGAAGCCGAAGATGACGGTGAATGAACTGGTCGTGGCGATGGGCCAGGCGGGAGCGTATAACGGCGGTTCACTGTCCCGGGCCGTGGATATTTACGAGCAGATGCTCAATGACCGGGAGACGACGAAGTTCTTCGGGCTTGCCGGGGCTATGGTCCCGGCGGGGATGGGCGGGATCGTGGCTGATCTCATCCGGAGCGGGCACATTGATGTCCTCGTCTCGACCGGAGCAAACCTTACCCATGATATCATAGAAGCGATCGGGTGCAAACATTTCCATGGGACGGCTTTCTGCAATGATATCGAGCTCCGTCACGATGAGATCAACCGGATCTATGATGTCTATCTCCCCAACGAAGCCTTCGAGCACTTTGAGGAGTTCATGCAGAAGGTCTTCGGGGAACTCGAACCGGGTTCTGTCATCTCAATCTCCGCTCTTCTCGAGCATATCGGGAAAAATGCAAAGTCGGGCATCCTCCACACCGCAGCCCGGAAGAAGATCCCGGTCTACTGCCCGGCGGTCCAGGACTCGATGATCGGTCTCCAGTACTGGCTCTTCTCCCAGACCAACAGGGTGACCGTTGACGCATTCGCGGACATGCCGGCACTCATGGACCGCTGCTTCACGGCAAAAAAAGCCGGTGCCATGCTTGTCGGGGGCGGTGTACCCAAGAACTTCATCCTCCAGAGCATGCTCATGACCCCCAACGGGTTCAACTACGCCGTCCAGTTAACCGGTGACCGGCCGGACCTCGGGGGCCTCTCGGGCGCAACCCTGGACGAGGCCCGGTCATGGGGCAAGATCACCGAAGAGGCGCAGGCAGTAACCGTCTATGGTGATGCCACCATCACCCTCCCCGTCATAGTCGCAGCAGTCATGGAGCGGTTCCACCATGGCTGAGCTGATCCTTGCGCTGGATGAAACCGTGAAGAAGAAAGCCCTGGCTATTGCAACAGCATCTGCACCTCACCTCGACGCCATCAAGCTCGGGTACCCGCTCATCTTAACCTGCGGACTTTCCTTTGTAAAAGAGTTCGAAGAGTTTGACCTCCCGCTCATCGCGGACTTCAAGGTCGCCGATATCCCCAACACGAACCGGCTCATTGCCGAGCAGGTCTTCGATGCCGGTTTTGCTTCCATCATCTGCCATGGATTCACCGGCAGCGATTCGGTTGAAGCCTGTGTTGAGGTTGCCGGTGATTACGGTGGCGCCTGTTTTGTGGTTGCAGAGATGAGCCATCCCGGTGGAACGGCATTTTTCCATGGGGGGACCGCAGAGAAGATTGCCACGCTTGCCATGGAGTGCGGTGCAGACGGGATCATTGCCCCGGCAACCAGGCCCGAACGGGTGAAAGAGCTCCGGAAGATTGTCGGGAAACGGAAGATTCTGTCCCCGGGCGTCGGGGCCCAGGGGGGTGATGCGGCCGCTGTTGCAAAGATCGTGGACGGGATTATCGTTGGCCGCGCGATCTACGAAGCCGAGGACCCGGCCGCTGCAGCCAGAGGGTTTGCAAAGGTCCGGTCCGGGAAATAATCTCCGGGCCCTCCAGCGGCTCCGGCCCATTTTACGGCGTAAATTCGACAGCGGGGGGCAGATTTACCCGATTTAAAAAATCGCGAATTTCAGGCTCTGTTGTGGTAACCGGCACGGAATATTGTCGCGATTCTATAGCCATATATAAATAGACCGTGTTTTGGGGTCATATCTGCATATGCGCGCTTTTTAGTGGATGAAATCGCAGTCCATCGAACCTGCAGGTTCTAAATATTTATTAATGACCTGTGCGATGTTATAGTATGGAATGGACGGCAGAACAAAAGAAAATAGCAAATAAATATAAAAAGCTGGATGAAATCCCCGAGACTGAGCGCAAGTACAAGTGCCACACCTGCCACCACATTGTAGAGCGGAACCCCTGCCCGAACTGCGGCGAGACGCACCTTGTCGTCATGTGCCCGCTCGATCACTGCCACTGCAACCACGAGATCATCTCAGGCATCGAGTATTGTCCGCTCTGCGGGCAAGCGGTCTGCCCTGAATGCGGGTCCCATGACGTCGTGCAGGTCAGCCGCGTCACCGGATACCTGCAGGATGTCTCCGGCTGGAACTCCGGCAAACAGCAGGAGCTCAAAGACCGGATGCGCTACTCGGTTGCATGAGATATTATTCCGATACCAATACTCTTTTCATTCGCGGAACATTCCGCGCTGCAAGTACCGGCATATCGGGCGGGATCCGTTCGGTCTCAACCATCCTGAACCATACTCAGACTCCGGTCGCGGATGCTGCAGCAGTTGAGAAGAACCTTGATGCTATCGTCACCGCAGCTGGACTAGAGAGGAATTATTTTGGTCTCACTACCAGCGTACCTGTCCACCAGACCTGCATCTTCCAGTTCGATTTTATCACAAGCTTCATAACAGCGGGTATCCGTCCCGAACCTCCGGCAGACAGGGGGAGTATCAACATCATTGTAACGAGCTCCCAGGGGATGGGTGATGCCGCCCTCCTGGAAACGATCATGGTCGCTGCCGAAGCAAAAGCTGAAGCCCTGCAGGGAATGGATCTCCCTCTGAGCGGTACGGCTGCAGATGCTATCATCGCTGCATGTGGGGAAGAGACAAAAATGTGCCACCGCTCGGCCGGCCGGGTTACTGAGGCCGGAAAGCGGGTACGCGAAGCAATTCTTTACGGGCTTCCTGAAACGATCCAGCGCCATGATGCCAAGATAAGCGGGGACCGGCCGGCATTCTTCATCTTCAGCCGGATCAAAGGAGATCACTGGATTGAATGGACCATGAAGGACTGCCCCTATTACCCCTGCCACTTCCCGGGTCAGTCCTGCGAGTACTGTTACTGCCCGTTCTATCCCTGCCTTGATGAGACGCTCGGCCAATGGGCAGCAAGCTCAAATGGCGGCAGGGTCTGGAACTGCGCTCGCTGCCGGCTGCCCCATGAGCCGGAAGTTGCAGCGTACCTCAAAAAATTCCCCGGGGCCTCGCGCCAGGAACTGATGAAACTGGCAGGGAGGCATTAGGAAGCAAACCTGGCATATCAGATTTTTTTAAAAAGAGGGGATTTCCCTTCAGACTCAACGCGGTTCGTGGATAACTAAAGCGAATGTTTGCAAATTATTCTTACCTTGCACTTTACGTAATGAGAGCAAAAAGAGGACTGAATTAAAAATTTATTCCTTGATACCGAGTGCCGAGAGGAGCTCAGGGAGAGGAATGCCATGGGCCTGTGCTGCCTCGCGGATGGTCTCACCGCGGGCGATTGCGCAGCCGACACAGCCCATGCCGAACTTGAAAAGGGCCTCGGTTGCCTCGGGTTTTGCCTTGAGGAGATCGTAGATGGTGCTGTCAGCGGTAATTTCTGCCATACCTTTCTAAGTCTGCGCAGGGGGAGATAAAGTTCACCATAGTGGCGGTACGAAAATGCAACCCGACACTTTCACTACGCATGCTCACACTATATAGACCGGATAAAACCGCACCAGTACCTGGAGATGTATGATCATGGATTTTTCCGAAGCAGCAGAAAGAATCTCCCGAAAGTTCTCAAAAGACGGACAGACCGCTGATCCGAAAAGGATTGAAGGCAAACTCAGGCGCCTTGTTCAGGAATTCGGCGTCCAGCCTTCAGAAGCGGAACGCAGTGTGACCAACGAACTCGCCAAGGAGTACAACATGCCCCTGCCGGGTTCAGCAGGAAGTGTCGGTAAAACCGGTGGCGGGACAGCGGAGAAGAAGATCGCCGAGGCAAGTCCCGGGGAGTGGGTGACCTTTGAAGGCAAGGTTGTCGCGCTTTCCACACCCGCCTCCCCGGCCCTTGCCCAGAGCGGGATCATTGCCGATGAATCGGGCGCGATCCGGTTCGTGGCATGGGCTAAGGCAAATGCCCCGGCTATGACCGAAGGGTCCTGGTACCGGATTGAGTCCGCAGTCGTGGATGAGTACAAAGGAGTGGCAAATCTCAAGATCCACTCCGGGACCTCGATCAAGGAGATTGGCGAGGACCGTGCGCTCATCCCGGCCCCGATCGCTATCAAAGATCTGCACCCGGGGATTGGAGGAGTTCGCGCCAAGGTTGTGCAGGAGTGGGACGCATCCCATGAACGGATGCTCCAGTCAGGCCTGCTGGGCGACGAGACCGGCACGATAAAGTTCGTTATCTGGAAGGAGCCGGGCAGGGAGAAGCTCGCTGTTGGCGGGGTCTACAATATCTTCTACGCCCAGGTGGATGAGTTCAACGGCAGGCTCTCCCTGAACCTGAACGGCGCCACTATCCTGCAGGAAGAAGCAGATATTCCGGTGAGCGGCGGGGAGGGAGTATTTACCGGCGCTATCGTTCATATCGCCCCGGGGTCCGGCATCATCAAACGCTGCCCGGTCGAGGGTTGCAACCGGGCCCTGTCCCGGCAGAACTACTGCCCGGTCCACGAGATCCAGCCGAAATTCGTGTACGACCTCCGGATCAAGGGCTGGCTGGATAACGGGGAGAAGACGCACAGCATTCTCCTCCAGCGTGATGCCGTTGAGTCCCTGACCGGAATCGGTCTTGCAGCGGCACAGGAGATCGCCGAGAACAACCCGCTGGGGATGGACGAGGTCTTCCTCCAGATGCGGGACAAAGTACTCGGGCGGTACATCACCTGCAAGGGCAGGGAGATCGATAACCGGGTGCTGGTCAACAGCTGCGAGCTGAAGAAATTCGAGACCGCGGATCATACAAAACTGCTGAACCGGGCCGGGGGTGCAGTATGAGCACCGGCTCAAATGAGATGCCACGGAGAGAGGGCGCGTTCGAGCGGGAGCCGGCAAGGCGTGTCTTTGCCGGGGAAATCCGGGAATGCCGGTACCAGTTCAAGGACGGGGAAGACGAGAAGAGCCCCACCTTCGTCCTCCTCCCGACAGGAGAGCGCTGCAACCGGATCTTCCTGGTCGGCACCCTGACCGAGAAGACGAGACAGGGAGAGCAAAACATCTTCTACCGGGGTCGTGTAGTGGACCCGACCGGTACCTTCTTTGTGATGGCCGGAAGCTACCAGCCCGAGGCTATGCAGCAGCTTGCCAAGATAGAGACGCCGGCATTTGTCGCCGTGATCGGCAAGCCCAGCCTTTACCAGAAACCTGACGGGGCCGTGATGGTATCTGTTCGGGTGGAGTCGATCACCACTGTGGACAAAGATACCCGGGACCTCTGGGTTCTGGATACTGCCGGACGTACCCTGGACCGGATCGATACATTCCGGAGTGATACTACGCCGGATGTTGCCAAGACAAAAGAGCAGTATCCCGCCATGGACCCGGCAGTCTTCCACCGCATGGCCTACGATGCGCTGGCACAGATCAAGATGTAATTTTTTTTTGAAAAATACGGAACACTTCGAAATCCGATCTCCATCAAAGTTGCAATGATAATCTTATTTACGAGATAATAGTCCAAGACCGGATAGAACAGGACCGGGAAACATCTGCATGCACCGACTCGCTCATTGCCGGGTTTCCCTGCAGAGGCAATGATATACGTAAAAATGTAAAAAAAATTATCCCAGCCATCCCAGAAGGATTACCGCACCCAGGACAACAAGGATGAGCCCGATAGCCAGCCGGATCGGCCGTTTGTACTCGTTCCTGATGTGATCAACCCGTTCCGGTGAGATCCCGTAAGCGACAAGCAGTGTCAGCAGAGCGAGGGGCAGGACATAGACAATGTTGTAGAGGATGAGCCATGGGAACCCGGTCATGATGCTCATATCTTTCCCCATAAGCCCAAGAATGCTGATATAAATACCACCGGTGCAAGAGAAACCGAGGACCCCGGCCAGGATCCCGAGAACAAATGCTGCAGGAAGGGATGCCACGCTGATGTAATTCCCGAGAAGGCCTTTTCTGGATTCCGGGATCGAGAGAAGGAAGGTCTCCCGGCTCCGGATCACATCAGTAATCGTGATGATTCCAAGGACGAGAGCTACAGCGCCACCAATCAGAGAGAAGATCTTCGAGAGCCCTGACAGGGAAAATACCGAGAAGAGCCCGATGCCAACGAGGAGGTGGAAAAGGAACATCGCCGAGATGTAGGCACCCCCGACAAGCAGGATCCGTTTCCTGTTGCCTGCCGCAGCCATGGAGATGAGCAGGAAGACCAGGACAGATAAACCGCAGGGGTTTGAACTGTCAACCATTGCAGCAAAGACCACCAGCGGAAGGCTGAGCGGGGGTGTTGCCGGTGCACAGGAAGGTTCCGGAGGGGACGGACTTGCCGGAGCTGAGGTGTTGCAGGACGCGATCCGCTCCCGTTCCGCCGTAATCTCCGACTCAATCCCGTTGATGATCTCAAGATCCCCGATGAGCACATCTTTTCCGATAAAGAGGATAGGAACGCTGGGGTTCTGGACACCTGCAGCCCGGCTCAGTTCCGTGAGCCTTGCCCGGTTGGAGGCGTTGTTGTATACTTCAAGGCGGGTCAGACTGAGATCGGGATTCCTGCTTTCAAGATTATCAAGGACCGGTTTCACCTTCGCACAATGGCTGCAGGTTTCCCCGTAGAAGTAGGTGGCAATGATCCGGGAGCCCGGGCTGACAGAGGGGTTGGCAACCCGCGAAACAACATTCAGATCATTTTTTTTTGCTCGAGAATGGCCGCTTCGAGCCGCGCCGGGATGTCCCGTGACCCGATAAGAACGGTATTCCCGACAATCACTTCCGGAACACCGGCGTCCCTGACACCAAGCTTCTGGTTGAAGGAGACAGACAGGTCATAATTGGTCTCATTATGCCAGATTTCAAGCATCCGGAATTCCACGTCGGGATATTTCCGGCTGAGGTCCTCTATAAAGGGCCGGATTTCATGGCAGTGAGGGCATTCCTCACCGTAAAAAAAATACACCGTGGTCACGGCAGGGAGAGGGGCGGGAGCTTTTAGGGGATTTAGGGAAGGTGCAGCAAGTAAGACGACTGCCACGATGAGAATCACGGCCAGTGCCGCACCCGCAATTCTGGTTGTCTTATCCATCTCTTTATCTCAGTATCTCATTGCAGCTCATAATTGTGTAGGTCTTGTGTTGAAAAAATCACTTGAGGGAGATCATCGTCCCGACGCCATCGCGGGTGAAGAGTTCCAGGATGAGGTTGTGCTCGACATTCCCGTTGATGATATGAGAGAAGGCAACACCGTTCTCTACAGCCTTGTTCACAGATCCGACCTTCGGAATCATCCCTTCGCTGATGGCACCGGACCGGAGGAGCTCGTGGATCTCTATAATAGTAAGCTTCCGGAAAACTTTCGTCCTGCCCTTGTCCATGACACCGTCAACATCGGTCATATTCACGAGCTTGTAGGCTTTCAGGGCGATGGCGATATCACCGGCTGCTGTGTCAGCATTGATGTTCAGGCTGCTCCCGTTCCGGTCGATGGCGATCGGGGCAACGACGGGGATGTAATTCTGATCGAGGAGCGTATTCAGGAGCGCCGGGTCGATCCACTCGATCTCCCCGACATGGCCCAGGTCAACCTCTTTCTGTACGCCGCCGACGTCGACTTTCTGGACTTCCATCTTCTTGGCCAGGATGAGGTTCCCGTCACTGCCGGAGAGGCCGACCCCCCGGGCGCCACACTTGGCGATGAGGGATACAATGTTGGCGTTGATCTTCCCGACGAGCACCATCTGGGCGATCTCAAGGGTCTCGTTGTCGGTGACCCGAAGCCCCCCCACAAAGACCGATTCCTTGCCCATCTGCTTCATCTTCTCGGAGATCTCGGGCCCGCCGCCATGGACGAGGACCACCCGGATCCCGACATAGTGGAGCAGGACAGCGTCCCGGATCGCGTTCTCAAGCACGACCGGGTCAACCATGGCGTGGCCGCCAAGCTTGATCACAATCGTCTTGCCATGGAACTGCTGGATATAGGGCAGTGCCTCCATCAGGACATCTTCGCGCTTCATGTAGTGTACCTCCCGTTGATCTCAACGTACTTCTCGGTGAGGTCGCAGCCCCACGCGGTCGCCTCCTCTTTTCCTGCCGCAAGATCGAGGATGAAAATGACATGCTTCCCGTGCATGGCCTCTTTTGCCTTTTTGAGGTCGGCAATGATCTCGCCGGATTTAACCAGCGGGTGCTTCTGTTTCCCGTCGCTGATCCAGAGGGAGACCGCATTGGGGTCGAACTTCACGCCGGCCCGTCCAGCTGCGGCAACAACCCGGCCCCAGTTGGGGTCTTCGCCATAGACTGCGGTCTTGACAAGCGGCGATTCGATAACGGTCCGGGCAACTTTTGCTGCATCGTCCTCTTTCTTTGCTCCCTTCACCACGATCTCGAGCATCTTGCTTGCACCCTCACCATCGGCAGCGATCTGCTTTGCCAGCGATTTGCAGCACTCTTCAAGAGCAGCTGATAACTCAGCAGGTTTTACCTTCCCTGCCTCGCCGGTGGCGGTACAGAGCGCGATATCATTGGTGCTGGTATCGCCATCGATCACGACCCGGTTGAAGGAGCGTTTCGTTGCCAGCTTCAGGGCGTCGGCAAGGGGTTTTGCCCCGATCTCCGCATCCGTGTAGATGAAGGCAAGCATGGTGCCCATGTTCGGGGCGATCATCCCGCTGCCCTTGGTGATGCCGGCAACAGTGAACCCTTCCCGCTCCACCAGCGCATGCTTGGGGTAGAGATCGGTGGTCATGATAGCCTGCGCTGCAAGGATCTCTGCCTCGGGGGTGTGGGCAATCTTTGGTACAATGGCAGCGCACTGGCGCTTAATGAGCGGGAGGTCGAGATACCTGCCGATGACACCAGTGCTTGCCACGCCGATGTGGGCGGGTTTAACCCCCAGGGCTTCACCGGCAAATTCCGTCATGGCAACCGCATCGGCATAGCCCTGCTTCCCGGTGTACGCATTCGCACACCCGCTGTTGGCGATGACGGCCTCCAGCTTTCCCACCTTGATCTGCTTGCGCATTAGTTCGACAGGTGCTGCCTTGACGAGATTCTCCGTAAAGACGCCCGCAGCGGTCCCATCTGCCTGAATGAGGGCAAGGCCGAACTTTCCCTCCTTCATACCCCAGGTTTTCACGCCTTTTACTGCACAGATACTTTTAAATGTCATTTATTGATCAGCCCCGATCTTTTCCGTATATAATGATCCTATTGCATTGATAATGTCTGCCCGTGTGATGATCCCGACGATCGTCTTGCCCCGGAGGACCGGGAGCCGGGAGATCCCCTCTTTGAGCATGAGGGCTGCTGCGGCTTCCACGTCCATCTCCCCGGTAGCCGTGATGACCCGGTGGGTCATGATCTTTTTCACCGGTATATCGCCGATGTTACGGAGGGCGTGTTTGGTCTTCTCCCAATTGATGTACTCCCGGATCGGGATCTCAATAACCTCGAACGGGGAGGGGAGCCAGAGGTCATCGGACCTCCGCTCGGATTCCAGGAGCGAGATGAGATCGGATTCCGTGATCATCCCGACCAGTTCCCGGCCTTCCATCACGGGTAGACCTCCGATATGGTGTTTCCTGAAGAGGGCGACCACATCCCGGAGCGGGGTCTCCGCAGAGCAGGTGATCACTTCTTTTGTCATCGCGTCCTGGACAAGCATGGCCTCTAGGGAAGCATGCCGGCTCCTGTAAGGCCGTCCTGCTCTTTTAATCCGCACATCAGGTTCATGTTCTGGATTGCCTGCCCGCTGGCACCTTTCACAAGATTGTCGATTGCGGAGATGGCAACGACACGTTTTCCTTCACTCTCCACCATGACATCGCAGAAGTTGCTTCCCCGGACTGCTGCAAGGGACGGTTTCTGGTACCGGACAAAGTACTCGTTCCGGTAGAAATCCTGGTAGATCTTCTCGACTTCCTTCTGGCTGAGGGGTTTATCGAGAAGGATGTGAGCGGTCGTAAGGATCCCCCGGTTGACCGGGACCAGGTGGGGCGTAAAGTAGATACTGGCCTTTGACCCAAGGTGGACAAGCTCCTGCTTCATCTCGGCAAGGTGCCGGTGCGTGGTCCACTTGTAGGGCCCCACATTGTCCCCGACATTGGGGTAGTGGGTGGTTGCCGAGGGATTGTCGCCCGCCCCGCTCACACCAGTTTTTGAGTCAAAGATGACCGTGTGGGCATATTTTGCGAGCGGCGCTGCTGCAAGGGTTGCCCCGGTCGGGAAACAACCGGGGTTCGAGACGAATTTTGCATTGATGACTTCCCTGCGGTGGATCTCGGGGATACCATAGGGTGCGGGGAAGAAGTCCGTGTGGGGAACCCCGTACACGCTCTCGAAGATCTCTTTGGGCAGCCGGTAGTCTGCACTCAGGTCCACAACCTTGATCCCTCGCGAGAGGAGTTTGCCGGCATAGGTCATGGCTGCCGTGTGGGGGACGGCAAGGAAGGCCACGTCGGCATCAATGGCATCGGTTTCCGGATTGGTGAAGGTGAGATCGGTGAACCCTTTCAGGTGGGGGTGCACCTGATCGAGAGGGGTTCCTGCGAGTTTGCGTGAGGTGGCACAGACCACTTCTGCCGTGGAGTGATGGGCAAGAAGGCGGATGAGTTCACCGCCGGCATAGCCGGAGGCCCCGACAATCGCTATTTTCATGAGAAGAGTTTTAGAGGTTGTGAAAATTTAATGGTTGTCAAGGCCGGCTCTGGCGAGAGCATGGTTCCGCGGGTTTAATCCTGATTACATCTGCTCCGTTTTGCGGTTGCAGACATTGTACAGGCGCTGGCCGAGCAGGTCGATGCGCTGCCGGTCCTCAAGACCCTCGAGAAGGTCCTCCGGGAGCGCATCGATCCCTTTCGCTGCGCCAAGGTAGGCCCCGCAGACAAGGGCGATCGTGTCCGTATTCCCGCCGGTATTGGCCGAGACGGTGAGGAGGTCCGGGGGATGGGTGTACCTGCTGATAAGGAAGAACGCGATAGGGAGGGTCTGGAGCACGGAGACATCGTTGCCGATCTTCAGGAGTGCAGTCTCTGTTGCCATACCCTCTTTTTCTAAGGCAAGCGCATTCCGGATCTTGCCGCCAAGGATTTCATCTTCCACCTGGGCTTTCTCAAGCGCCCTTCCGATGGGGTCGGGAGATTCATGGAGTGTGTGATACAGGAGGGTGACAAAGGTCGAGACTGCCGCATGAGCTGCCGGATGGGTGTGCGTGACATTGCAGGCCCGGACTGCCCGCTCGCAGGCCTCGTTCATGTCAGGATAAGCAAGAGCAAACGGGATTGCAACCGGCAGGCACCCCGATGTCGTGGATTTTACTCCTTTCTGGGGTTCATTTGCCCTGGCCGGGTGTTCGCAGACGGCTGATATCGAGCCATCCGGGAACCTGAGGGCTCCGCGGGAATATAGATCACGCAGGGCGGTTGCGTACCGTTCCTCATTGAATTTCCCGTCAGCCAGGAGAGTCCCGACAAGAAGCATAAGCTGGGTATCGTCAGTATATTGCCCGGGGGCCAATGCTTCATTCGGGTGGCCTTTATATGCGCGCCGGTAACCATATTTCATCTTGTTGAGGTTGGGGGCACCACTCTCATTCGGCATCCCCAGTGCGTCACCGATTGCTGCACCCAGCAGGCAGCCCTTGAACTTCTTCAGCATCGATCCTATATTAAAAAACCCGGATAGATAACGTTTGTTATATCCTGCAATCCCTTCCGCTTACCCTCCGTTCCGGGTTTATTTTTTCCGGGCAAATGCGATAGCCCGGATAACCGGGTGGAAAATATTCTACACGATTCTACACGATTTTAACAATAGTCGAATCCGTTTTCGACAAACCTTTAAATACGATGTTAAACATGATTAATAATGTAGAATATGTAGGACATGACGGAAGACTTTGATGTCAAGCTGGTCGAGGACGTGAAATCATACACCCCCGACCCCCAGTACAAAAAGAATGCATGGATGGGAGATTACCAGAAAGCGTACGCTGAATTCCTGGCAAATCCCGATGCTTTCTGGGAAAAGATGGCACGGGAACTTGACTGGATCAAGCCCTGGGATGCCGTAAAGGAATGGAATTATCCCTACGTCAAATGGTTTACCAATGCCCGGCTCAATATTACTGCAAACTGCCTCGACCGGCATGTCAACGATGATCGCCGGAACAAAGTGGCGCTTATCTGGAAAGGGGAGGAGGGACGCGAACGTATCTTCACGTACCAGAAACTCCTCTCGCAGGTGTCGCGCTTCGCCAATGCCCTGAAGAAGATTGGCGTGAAGAAAGGCGATTGCGTCTGTATCTACATGCCGCTTGTCCCGGAGCAGATCATCGCCATGCTCGCCTGTGCCCGTATCGGTGCAGTCCACAATGTCGTCTTCGGGGGCTTTGGGGCAGCCGC
>Ga0172367_10005671_pt1 | contig 14998 bp, 8 predicted proteins | sample Lak10m_FD_114542 | JGI IMG/M metagenome (GOLD analysis project Ga0172367, IMG submission 114542) | Freshwater microbial communities from Kabuno Bay, South-Kivu, Congo - kab_022012_10m | ecosystem: Environmental > Aquatic > Freshwater > Lake | place: Democratic Republic of the Congo: South-Kivu... | reverse complement strand
GGTCAGCATCACGGTCACGCTGGACGAGGCAACCCTTGTCATCGGCACACCTCAGATCGCGCTGAACATCGGTGGCAGCACGGTTCAAGCCGGCTATGTCAGCGGCAGTGGCACAAGCAGCCTAGTTTTTGAATACACCATCCTCGCCAATCAAACCGATGCCAATGGCATCAGCATTGACGCGAATAGTTTGGCGCTGAATGGTGGCACCCTGAAAGATGCAGCAGGCAATGACGCCACGCTGACGCATATATTAGTAGCTGATAACACAAGTTATCTGGTGGACACCACCGCGCCGACGCTCACCGTTAATAATGTCGATATCAGCAACGATACCGGCACTTCGGCCACGGACTTCCTGACCAACGCTGCCAGCCAAACTATTACCGGCACGCTCTCCGCCGCCCTCGCCAGCGGCGACATCCTGTATGGCTCGGTGAACAACGGCACAAGCTGGACCGACATCACCAACAAGGTCACGGGCACCGCCATCAGTTGGGACGGCGCGACGCTCGCGAATGGCAGCAACTCCATCCTGTTCAAGATCACCGATGCGGCGGGCAACGACAGCGCCACCACCGGCAGTCAAGCCTATGCGTTGGACACCCTTGCCCCGACCGCCACGCTGACCGCTGCCGCCCTCGCCAACAACGGCAGCGCCACGGTGCAGAGCAGCGAAACCGGCATGGCCTATCTGGTGAACAACAACCTCGTGGTGAACAGCCTCGCCGACATCACGGGGGCGGCGGATGCGCACTGGAATAGCGTCGCTATCACCACCGCCAACAGCGACACCAGCCTCTCGGTCGCGGGGCTCAACGCGGGTGTGTACAAGCTCTACACCGCCGATGCCGCCGGCAACCTTTCGGCCGTGGCCGGCGACACCGTCCTGGTCACCAACACGGCCAGCACCACGATGGATATTTCCGATGGCACTGTTGTTGCCCACGGCGCCGACCTGATCGCCCCGGTGTATGTGGACGGCAACTGGTACGCCTACTGGGATCGCTCCGGCGACGGCAGCAGCGCCAACAGCGGCGGCCTGAACGGCGGCAGCGATATCACCACGCACGACGTGCTGGACGGACTGTTCGCTTCCGACATCAACGGCGTGCCCAACACCACGGTGCAAAATGCCGACGGCAATAAAGGCACCACCGACACCTACCGTTATGCCACGCTTAACGGCGTGAAACTGGCGCTGCCCACAGCCAACGGCGGCTCGCCCTACCCCAACGGGATTGTTAATTCTCAGCCCGGCACCGCCATCGACAACAGCCCCAGCGGTGAGGCCAACCCTACCTACAGCGACCTGCTGGCGATCTGGGACGGCAACAATGGCACGGCGACGGGTACGAATATCAATGGCACGCCGCCGGGCTGGCAGTCCACCTATTACTGGTCAGCCACGCCCTCGACGGCCGGGCACGCCAGCGTCAACCTGAACGCTGGCAACGTCGGCAACTCCAATGATCGGTACGACGGTTACGTGGCGGTGCAGGTGTTGGGTGCCGACGATTGGGCGCCGACCGTCTCCGGCGTCGCCATCACCTCGGCCACCGGCATCCAAAACAGCACGCTGAACGCGGGCGATGTCGTCAGCGTCACCGTGACCATGAACGAAGCCACCACCGTCAACACCGCAGGCGGCACACCGCAACTGGCGCTGAACATCGGCGGCACAACCGTGCAGGCCAGCTACGCTTCCGGTTCCGGCAGCACCGCGCTGGTGTTCAATTACACCATCACCAACCAGACCGATGCCAACGGCATCGGCGTCGATGCCAACAGTTTGAGCCTCAATGGCGGCACACTCAAGGACGCCGCCGGCAACAACGCCGTGCTCACCCACAGTGCCGTTGCCGACAATGCCGGCTACATGGTCGATACCGCCGCGCCGACGGCCAGCGCCACGACCGCGACCATCGCCAACACCGCCAATGCCGTGGTGCAGAGCAGCGAAACCGGCATGGCCTATCTGGTGAACAACAACCTCGTGGTGAACAGCCTCGCCGACATCACCGGGGCGGCGGATACCAGCTGGAACTCGGTGGCCATCAGCACGGCCAACCTAGACACGAACTTGGCCGCAACGGGCTTGGCGGACGGCACTTACAAGGTCTATACCACTGACGAGGCCGGCAACCTGTCAGCCGCGTCAGCCGATAGCGTGTCGATCTCCTCAGGCCAGACTGTCGATACCGCCATCGTGGTGTTCGATTTGGTCAATGGTAATTCATCCAGTCATAGCTCACGCACATTTGCTACCGGTACAACGTATACGATTTACATTTACGTCAATAGTAATAGTGCGGATTTGTTTACTGATAGTCGCGGTGGCGCGGGAGGCGCGAGTTGGGGGCGCTGGCAAGGCGGAGAGAACCTAGGTGCGGACGACAGGATAGTGTTGGTCGGCGACGGGCCGATCAAATTACAAGCTGGCAGGGGAGGCGTCGATGGGATGCAGCCTTCGAGTTGGGCACCGTCTTGGATCAAGTACCAATCCGGAGGATTAGACGCATTCGGGGTATTCCTGTCAGGTTGGGGCGGCGGATGGGTGAATCGCCAGTATCAAACGACGGGTATGTATTGGATGCCGCAACAAAATAATCGGGAATTGTGGGGTGGGGAAGTCGCGTCCAAGCCCAATGCAGGAGCGCCGTTTGCAGAGATTTACACGACAGTTAAGCCGATGAGTATCTTTATAAGCCAGGGGCTTTTATAGCCCACTTGGTTATACCAAAGACAAATCGTTATGCGATTGTTAGTTACGCCTGTCACCCATCGATGGCAATGTCGCTGGTAGTTTGCCACCCGTTGCATCGCCTGCTCTGGCGATGCGCGGGTTTGCTCATCAAGCCGACGAACCCGTTCCAGCATGGTCACCAGGGCGCTGGCGGGAAGCGCCACCACACCCCGGCTGGCCAGGTGGTAGCCCAGCCAGTCAAAGCCGCGTTCGATGCGGCGAATGAAGGTTTTGTCCGGATGCTGTTCGAGCCGGGCATCATCGAACCAGCGGTTCATCTCCGCCACGGCGCGTTTCAACTGCCAGCGGGTTTGGGCGAGGATCAGCAGATCGTCCATGAAGCGCAGGTAGCGTACGCCCTTGCGGGATGTCAGTTCGCGGTCAAGTTCGTAAAGATGAAAGCCGGCGAGCAACGGGCTCAGCGGGCAGCCGCGGGGAATGCCGGTGCGCGGGGTGTGGAAGTTGCCGCCGAACTCGACGGTGTAGTGCATGAACTGTACTAGCAGATCCATCATCACGGGACAAGCGACATGGCGGGCGAGTCGCGCCAGCAGATGTTGTTTGTCGATGCTGGCGTAGTAGCCGCGAATATCGGTCTTGCAGACGAAGGTGTAGGCGCCGCCGGCCAGCCAGCGATGGGTCTGGAGTACAGCCGCCTTGTGGCCGCCGTGTTTCTTGATGTGGGTGCAGGCACGGTGGACGGGCAGGATATCTTGCAGGGCGAGCGTGAGTAGTTTGAGCACAAATGCGTCGGCCGCCGGCCATATGACGCACTCCTCGCCGTCCGCGCGGACGATGCGCTGCATGGGGGTAAGGCGATATTCGCCCGCCTCCAGCCGTGCGAGCAGTTCGGGCAGGATCGCGGCCCGGTGGAATCGGAAATGCCAGATGTCCGCGTTGGGCGGGAAGTTTTTTCGGCTGGCGCAAAGCCATCGCCATGCCTGTATGATCAGGTTGGGTTTGAACCGTGCGTCAGTTTGGCTGGCGGCGGGCATGGAACAGGAAAAATACGAATTGACTTACATCACGATACTCCGCCTCTTGGCTGACCAGCAACAATTTCCGGCGCTGAAATCCAATACGCTGGCCTATCTTGACGAGACCGGAGATGCACAGGCTTTGCCGTTGCTGGGATTGGCACAGGCTCAGTTGGGCGAACGCCCCGATGCTCTGCAGACGGTTGCCCAGGCTGAGGCGGCGCTCGCGGGTTTGGATGGCGATGCGCGGGCGGATCTGGCGGGAGTGTACTGCCTGATGTGGCGCATCGATGATGCGGTGGCCTTGCTGGAGCCGGTATTGGCTGAACACCCCGATCATTCGCTGGCTCTGGCCCGTCTAGCCTGGTGTTGGATGCAGATGGGGCGACTTCAGGATGCTTGCGAACTTTATCGCCGTTCCGTTCAGTTTGCGCCCCACCGCTTGCCGGTCTGGAGCGGGTTTTCCCGGTTGCTGATCGAACTGGGCGACCATGAAGCCGCGCAGCGCGCCCTCGACGCGGCGACCGGTGAACTTGAACGCGCCGGTGCGGAGCTTCCCGCAACGGCGAGAGAGCAGTTTGCTGCGCAGTTCGAAGGACTTCAGCTGGAATTATGGCTAGCGCAGGATGAACTGGCGCGTATCGAGGCTTGGCTGGAATCCGAGCGTGGTAGGCGCAAGGAAGACGAATGGGGCGCGCGCGTCTGCGGTTATGCTGCCGCGCTGGCCCACAGTGATCGTCACGATGTGGCGGCCGAGGCTTTGCGCGCCGCGCTCAAGCATTATCCGGAAAATATGGCGTTGCTCTCGCATTTGGCCGAGGTCGCCCAGTTGCAGGGACGAACCGGGCAGGCGATCAATCTGTTGCACCGCCTGATCCGGCTTGCCGAGAAGCAGGATAAGCCCACGGCGGGATACTGGGTGCGCTTGTCGCAGGCCAGCCTGCATCAGAACGATGCGCAGGCGCGTGGCGCGGCGGAGAAGGCGGTCGAGTTGGCTGACGGGATGGCGGAGGGCGGGGATACCCCGCCCGAGATGATCGCCGGGTTGCGATTGCAGGCGAAGAATGCACTGGCCCAGGTGGAGAGCCAAGAGCAACATTTCGATGTCGCGGAGAGGCTGTTCGAAGCAGTGCTCGCGGAAAATCCGTATTTCCTGCCTGCCTTGCAGGGTCTCGGCCAGCAACAGATGCAGCTAGGTCGTATCGATGAAGCGGTGGCCTTGTTCGAGCGTATTCGCGAGATCGATCCCGTCAAGGGGTATTCGTCGCTAATCAATGCCCGCCGCTTTCCGGAGGATGAGGAGACCCTGCAGCGTATCGAGCAGGCTGCCCGCCAGTCCAGCCTGGAGGGTAGCGTGCGGGGCGGGCTGCTGTTGCAATTGGCTTCCGCATGGGAGAAGCGTCAGGATTTCGATAAGGCGTTCGTTCTTGCCCAACAGGCAAACGAGGCGAGCCGCAAGCTGTTGCATTACGATCCGGCGGCCCACCGCCAGCGGTGTGCGCGCATCCGCCATGCGTTCCCGTATGCGCTGTTCGACCATCGTTGCGATTGCGGCTATCGCGGCGAGGACGAGTCGCTGCCGGTGTTCGTGCTGGGCATGCCGCGTTCGGGCACGACGCTGGTGGAGCAGATCATTGCGGGGCACAGCGCGATCTTCGGGGCGGGGGAGCTGGGCGTGATTCCTTCCCGCATTCAGGGTCTGAACCGATGGGAGCGCCATGTGGGTTCGGGACGGGAATACCCGGACTGTGTGGACGATCTGGACGCCCATGTCTCCCAAGGTATCGCGCGCGGCATCCTGATGGAACTGAAGGAGTTGGCCGCCGAGGCCAAGCCGCAGGCTCGGCATGTGGTGGACAAGCTGCCGCACAACTTCGAGAACATCGGTCTGATCAAGTTTCTCTTCCCCAAGGCGAAGATCATTTCGGTGCGGCGCGATCCGCGCGACATCGCGCTGTCGAACTATTTCACCGACTACCAAGCCAAGCATGGCGGCATGGGTTTTGCCTACGACATGGATTGGATAGGCGAGCAACTGGCCGATCACAACCTGCTGATGTATCACTGGCATCAGGTGTTCCCTGGCGAAATTTTGGAGATCAACTACGAAGATGTGGTCGAGAACACCGAGGCGATGGCGCGCAAGATGCTGGCCTACATCGGGGTGGAGTGGGAGCCGCAGGTGCTGAACTTCAACGAGCTCGACCGTCCGGTGAAGACGGCGTCGGTATGGCAGGTGCGTCAGCCGATCTACAAGACTAGCAAGGCCAAATGGATGCGCTACGAGAAACATCTTGCGCCGCTGATCGCCGGGACGAACAGGAAGATCGAGTGGGAGCCGGTCGAGATGGTCACGCTACCCGAGCCGGGTTTGCTGCATGCCGGCGTCGAGCTGTACAAGCAGCAAAAACTCGATGAGGCCGAGTATGAATTCAAGAAGCTGCTGCATCACATACCGGAGCATGCGGCGGCCAGTTTCATGGTGGGGATCATCTATGCGATCAAGGGCCATTTGCTTGATGCAATTTCGTTGCTAGAAAAGGGCTTTGTGGTTTGCCCCTGGAAACCTGCGTGGCGCAAGGATTTGCTGCAGGCTTATGCGATGGCGGGCGAGCACGAAAAGCTGGCGGCCTTTCAACAAAAATATCCGGCTCGCAATGGTGAATCCGGTGCGGCTGAAGGTTGCGCGACGGATCAGGTGGCGGGCTGGGATGAGGCGAATGTGGTATTTGACTTTGGTGAAGATTTTGACACCCAGACAGGAGTAAACGCTTGAGATTTTTTTCGTACACCGTTGCAGCGCTTTTGGGCTGGCTGTGGCTTGGCGCCACTGCCGCCGAACCCCACGAGTCGGGTTTTGCCGCTGCGCTGCAGGCGACGCTGCAAAACCATCCGGTCATGAGTGGCAAACGCGCCGACGTTAGCGCAAAAAAGTTTGCCATTGATAGTGCGCAGGCCAAGCGCTATCCGTCGCTTTCCGGGCAAGCCGGTCAGCGCAGCGACCAAGTGAGCCCAATGAGCCTGCGCGCGCGCCAGACCTTGTGGGCGTTTGGGCGTATTGACAGCGCCATCGCCTATGCGAATGCGGATGTGCAGGCCGAGCTGGCCGACTCATTGCGCGTGCAGCGCCAGTTGCTCGATCAGGTGGCCTGGAACTATACAAAGGCGAATGAGGCCTACCGCCGCCAGCAGATTGCCCAAGACAATGTTGCCAGTCACGACAAGTTGTATCAGCAGATCATGCGCCGTGAACAAGGGCAACTGGCCTCGCGTGCGGATGTCCGGTTGGCTGCATCGCGCCTGATGCAGGCACAGGCACAGCGCAGACGGGTTGACGGCGAGCTCGAGAGTGCGCTCAACGACTTGTTGGCACTGACTCAGGTGCCGGTCAGGGTTGAGCCGACGCTGGCAGCGTGGCTGCTGGTTCAGCCTGAACCTAGCCAACTGGAAGCGCTGGCACTTGAACACAGCGCAGAAATGCAGCACAAGTTGCAATTGGCCGAACGTGCCCGTGCCGAGGTGGGGCTGGAGCAGAGCGCTGACATGCCCACCGTTTACATCCAAGCAGAGCGAAACTTTAATGTCCCCGGTTATCTGGAAGGGACGCGCTATAGCGTCATGATCGAGGCCAACGTTGAAGGAATGGGGTTGGCTGGTGTGGGCCGTACGCGTGCATCGCAGGCAAGATTGCAGGCAGCGCTGGAGAATGTCAACGTGACCCGGGCCGAACTGCTGCGCAACCTGCGCAGCTTGCTAGCGAACCAGCGCTTGCAGGCCGATCAAATGGCTTCGTACAAGGCTTCGGAAGTCGATGTTGGGGAGTTGCTGGCCTCGTTTCAGCGCCAATATGAAGCAGGGTTCAAATCGTGGCAGGAGGTGCTCAACATGCAACGCGAGTTTTTTGACCAAGCCATGCAGCGGGCCCAAGCCGAGAGCGAATGGCTGGCTTATACCTTGCGTATCAAGGCCCTGACGGGTGAACTTGACGCGGTCGCTGGCGTGATGAGAGAGTAGAAGATATGGATAACCAGAATGTGTCAGCGGTTGGGTTGTCCAATGCTGGGGGTACGGCCTTGCCTGCAGCAGTCATCCTGCGCTTGCTGGAACAGCTCGGTCTGAGTTTCAGTCGAGGAAAATTGACCCAGGCTTGCGACACGGTCGCACAGCGCGACGGGGATGCCTTGCCAGCGGAAATGATGCGCAAAATCTTGGCGCAGGCAGGGCTCAAGGATGTTCAGGTCGCGCAACTGTTCTGGCGTCGCTTCGATCAGCGGCGTCTGCCGGCGCTGGTCCGCCGGGATGGGCTCTGGTATCTGGCGGAGCGATCCGAACGGGGCGTGATCGCACTTACTGATGCACAAGGGCTGGTGACGCAATGTCCCGGTGAGGCACTGCAGGATGCCCAAGTGCTCTGGCTGCGGGCGCAGCAGAGCCAGCAGCAGGCTCGTTCGATGCTGACCTCGCTAGTTCGCAACGAAAATCTTGCTGCGAGCATCGTCTGGATTGAGTTGTTCAAAGAGCGCAGTTGGATTACCAAGGTGCTGGTTGCAACCCTGATAATTAATGTTTTGGCGGTCTCGACTTCGATTTTTGCGATGCAGGTCTATGACAGAGTGGTGCCCACTTTGGCTTATGCGACGCTGGCCACGCTGGTGGCGGGCATGACGCTGATCCTGTCCATGGACTGGATTCTGAAGACCTTGCGAGCCCGCATTCTGGATAGTGTGGCGGCCGAAGTGGACAAGCGTGTCTCGCAAAAGGTGTTCGATCATTTGCTGCACCTGCAACTTGACCAGCAGCCGAGAAGTCTGGGAACACTTGCGGCCCAGGTCGGTGGCCTCGATTCGGTCAGGCAGTTTTTTTCGTCGGCGATCGTGTTCGGGCTGGTGGATTTGCCTTTTGCATTGTTGTTTATTGCCTTCATCGCCATGCTCGGCGGCGTGGTGAGCTGGGTGTATGCACTACTCCTGCCGGTGGCGCTGGTCTTGGGCTATGTCACCCAAAACCGGCTGCGCGGCTTGTTGCACAAGCAGATAACGCGGCACAATGAACGGCAGGGTTTGCTGGTGGATGCCATCCGCGGGGCGGAGTCGATCCGGGCTAACAATGCAACATGGCGCTTCTCGGATGAGTGGCAGTCGATCACCGGGTCAATTTCCGGCTACAGCATCCAGCAAAAGGCGATTAGCAACTTTTCAACAGTGACCACCGGCACGCTCTCGTCCTTGGCCTATGTGGGTGCCGTTGTGGTCGGGGTGTGGGAAGTTGAAGCGGGTCATCTGACCATGGGCGGGATGATTGCGTGCAGCATCCTGGGTGGGCGGGTAATCGCGCCCATCGCCCAGGCGGTGCAATATATGACGCAATGGCAGAGCGTGAGCCAATCACTGGAGATGGTGAACAAGGTTCTGTCGTTGAGCCTTGAGCGGCGGCCGCAGCAGAGTTTGCTGGTGCCGGAACAAGCGCCTGATGCGATCGAGCTGACCCAGATTCGTTTTGCTTACCCGGAGTCTCCCGTCCAACAGATCAATATTCCCACGCTGTCATTCAAGGCCGGTGAACGGGTATTGTTGCTGGGACAGGTCGGTTGCGGCAAGTCCACGCTGCTTAAGGTGCTGGCAGGCCTGTACCGCCCCTCGGAAGGTCGGGTTCGGCTGGGCGATGCCGATCTGTGGGAGATTGATCCGCAAGTGGTGGCTGGCCAGGTTGGCTATTTGCCGCAGCTTGTCCATCTGTTCAAGGGGTCGTTGCGTTCCAACCTGACATTGTCGGGTACGACCAGCGATTCGCGCCTTTTGAAGGTTACGCGAGACCTCGGTATTGATGCAATTGCAGACAGCAGCCCGATGGGGATGGATTTGCAGCTCAGCGAGGGCGGAGAGGGGCTGTCCGGTGGGCAGCGCCAACTGGTTGCGCTGGGCCGCGTGGTGATCGCTCAACCACACATCTGGCTGCTGGATGAGCCTACCGCCTCGCTCGATGCGGAGTCGGAGGCGAGGGTTTGGCAGGTGCTTTTAGAGTGCGTGCGCCCAGAGGACATTTTCATCGTGGCGACGCATCGCCCCCTGTTGGCATCAAAATTTGCCACGCGGGTTTTGGTCATGAATCAGGGCGAAATCGTAAAGGACGGAAAGCCGCAGATTGTGCTTCCCCAAATGATGGCGCGGCGCGCAGCAGAAAATCCAACGGTGCGGTCACCGCAACAGCAACCGGGAGTAGGCATTCATGTTGTTTGACCCATTTTCAACCGAGAACGAGGCCAAGGTGGCGCAACTGGAGAACTCCCATCGTGGGCGTCATGGCATGGTCATCGGGCTTTTGTCGGCAGGCTTGGTCATGTTCCTGCTTTGGGCCATGTTGTTCAAAATCGACGAAGTGGCCAGTGCCAAAGGCGAAGTGATTGCAAGCAGTCGTGTGCAGGTGATCCAAGCGGTGGACGGCGGGGTGCTGTCCGAGCTAAATGTTCGCGAGGGCGATCATGTGAACAAGGGCCAAATCCTAGCCAAACTCGACCAGACCCGCATCGGTGCTGCTGTAGGGGAGATTGGCGCGCGCCTGCGTGCCCTCAAAGCCAAGGCGTTTCGTCTGAGGTCAGAAGTGGCCAATAAACCCAGTTTGGATATTTCCAAAGACCAGTTCACGGCGCTGGGTGAATCGGCAAAGATCGAACAGGCGGTCTTCACGCAACGACGAATCGGCTTGGAGGAGGAACTCAGAACACTTCAAGTGACCGTGCGCTTGGCGCGGGAGCAACTGTCTTTGGTTGAGCAGATTCAAAACTCTGGCGATGTCAGCCGAGCGGAGTATTTAAGGGTGCAACGCGACTTGAATGATGCCGAGGCCAAGCTGGTTAATCGTAAGAATAAGTTTCTTGAAGATGCCCGGCTTGAACTAGCCAAAGTTGAGGACGAAATGGCTCAGAATGAGCAAATTCTGACCCAACGGTCGCAGCAGCTGCACGATAGCGTGTTCATTGCCCAGACCTTGGGCATCGTGAAGAACATCCGGGTGACGACGGTGGGAGGCGTGTTGCGTGCGGGTGAGGAGATCATGCAAATCGTTCCGCTAGACGACGAATTGATCCTAGAAGCCAAGGTTAGCCCAGCAGACATTGCCAGAGTGAAGCCTGGCTTGGATGCGACGATCCGTTTCGATCCGTTTGACTACACCCTCTACGGTGGGGTTAAAGGCAAGGTGACCTATGTCAGTGCTGACACGCTCAAGGAGGATACCCAACGGGGCAAGGAGATTTATTACCGAGTCCATGTTTCGCCTGTGGTCAAACCCGTGCTGACGACGACGGGCAAACAATTGGAGATTTTGCCGGGCATGACCGCACAGGTCGATATCCGTACCGGCGATAGAACGCTGATGGATTATTTGCTCAAGCCAGTTAGACGGACGGTTTCCGAGGCATTTGGCGAGCGTTGAGGTTGGAGGGCGATTTGCTCAGGGCACCAACACCTCTGAAAACCACTTCAAATACCGATACGGTCAATGACGCTACCGAAAAAAGTGAAAAATGTTGCCGCGCTGGAACCATCAGAAACGGAGCCGAGCGGTACTGCCGCAAGCGCCCCTTCTCCGGGTTGGCGGCAGCAACGCCCATCGCCGCGTACAGGTCTGCGAGATAGCGGTCGGCAATGTCATCGCCCCATTCCCGGCGTGACCGCGTGTAGATGCGGCGCAAATCAAGCGCCGCATTCCGAGTCAGCAGAAACGTGGCGGGCGATGGAACATCATTGCCAGGCATCGGCTTCTTTGCGCTCGAGCTCCGCCATGTCGGCCTTGAAGTCGCCGCTGGACGCAAAGACGCGGCCCGCTGCCAAGTCTCGATAACCAACGAGAATGGCGTCCTGCACAAACTGGCCATCGCGGCGTTCCATGTCGCGGCGGATCAGGTCGCGCACGTACTCGCTGGGTGTTTCGTAAAGACCCGCCTCGCCGACCATTCGATCGACGAATTCAGCCAAAGGTTGCGACAGGCGAGCGTTGATGCATTCGGACATAGGAACCTCTCGGAACGATCAAATGAGCGAATTGTCGCTCCGGTGGCAACTTGTCGCCACTATTGCGCAATACGCAGCTAGGCGACTGAACTGACACCTGATTTCGCTCATTTCACCCCGAGGAATCACGGGCAAGCCGTTGTCACGGAACAAATTTCGCTGACTTCGCCAAATTCGCACTGTGCCTCAACGCGATACCCCATCGCCCGGTAGCCACGCTGGCGCTTGTCCCACATCCGCAGCAGTGCCGGATGGCCGGTGTCGACGAAGTCGATGATCCGCACGTCGGTCTTGCTGGCGTGCTCGCGGTGCAGGCGCCCGGCGTACTGCTGCAACGTCCCCTTCCAAGACACCGGCATCGCCAGGACCAAGGTGTCGAGCGGCGGGTGATCAAATCCTTCTCCAACCAGCTTGCCGGTGGACAGAAGAACGCGCGGTGCGTCGGGCGGTAGTGTATTAAGGTCTGCGACCAGCGTCGCTCGTTGCTTCTTGGACATTCGTCCGTGCAAGACGAACGGGGCTGGTTGCAAACAGTCGAGTTCCGTCTTGATGGCATCAAGGTGTTCGGTGCGTTCTGTCAGTACCAGCACCTTGCGCCCCTGCGCGACAGCATCGCGCACCTCGGCGGCGATGGCTGCTGTTCGGGCCGAATCGTTGGCGAGGTGCCGGAAGACGTCCTGAATGCCGGCCTCGGTCGGCAGATCAATCCGTGTGTGCCGGGAGTGCGGTATGACTGCCAGATCGTGCGGTGCCCCGGCCGGCGAGGCCGCTGTGTGGCGGATCGGTCCGCACTGCATAAAGATGATCGGCTGCTGCCCGTCGCGGCGGATCGGTGTCGCCGTAAGACCCAACACGTACTTCGCCTTGGTGCGCTTGAGAATCGCGTCGAAAGAGACCGCGCCGACGTGGTGGCACTCATCGACGATCACCTGGCCGTAGTTTTCTACCAACGGGTTCACCTCGCCCTGCCGGGAGATGGACTGCATCACGGCGATGTCGATCTTGCCAGTCGGTTTGGCCTTGCCGCCGCCGATGGTGCCAATCACGCCCTTGGCGACACCCAGAAAGGTTTGCAGGCGCTCCTGCCATTGCTTGAGCAACTCCGTGCGATGCACCAGCACCAAGGTGTTGACGCCCCGCCGGGCGATCATCATGGCGGCGGTGACCGTCTTGCCGAAGGCAGTTGGCGCGCACAGCACGCCATTGTCGTGACTTAGCATTTCGGCAATTGCGGTCTCCTGGTCTAGGCGCAAAGTGCCTGCAAATGTGACATCGATGGATTCGCCGCCGAAGCGCTCATCGCGCAGGTCGCAGGTGATGCCGTTATCGTGCAGCAGATCCAGCGCTGCATCCAAGCACCCGCGCGGCAGGGCGATGTGCTGGGGATAGCTCTCAGCGCAACCGATGACGCGTGGCTTGTCCCAAACTGACATTCGCATCGCTTGAGCCTTGTAGAACTCCGGGTTCTGGAAAGCGGCCAGTCGGATCAGGCGGTTGGCCAATGCCTGCGGCAACTGAGCCTTCTCGAAATAAATCAGATTAGCCAGCGTGACCGTCAGCGCTTTCGGTATCGGACCGGCCAGCTTCTTAGCTGTCGTGCTCTCACGCTTCCATGGTGTGGCTAGGTCCTCGTCGTCGATGAAGGTGACGTCCAACGGATGGACGCCGCCCGTGGCTCGCAAGATAGTCGGCTCGATATCGTGAGCGGCCATGGGCTGGATAGAGGCGAGGAAACTCCATTGATCCGGATACGGGCGCAGATCGGCATCGACGAAGACGCTGCAGCCGCGCTCGCGAGGCCACTTCTGAAGTGGCAAGGCGATCAGGTTGCCAAAGCCGCCTTTTGGCATCGTGTCCTGGTTCGGAAATAAGCGGTCGTAGGATTCCAGCTTCAGTTGCCGGGTGCGTGAGCACGTATGGCTGATGATCGCCGTGCCCAAACGCCGGACATCACGGGCCGAAACTCGGCTGGCGAAAAACACCCACGCGTGCGCGCCATTCCCAGACCTAGAGATTTCCAGCGCAGCTGGAACACCCAGTTCATGGCAGGATTGCATGAAAGCGCGGGCGTCGTCGCGCCAGTCCGCCTCGTCAAAATCGGCCGCTAGGAAATAGCAGGCGTCATCCTCCAGTAGTGGATAAACGCCGACCGTGTGTTTGCCGGCCAGATGATCGTAAATCACCGCATCGGACAGTGGGATCAGTAGGCGGTTGCTGCAATCACCGCATTTGATGCGCGGTTTTTCGCAGACCCCGGAGCGCCACTCATTGGCGCAGGCTGGCGCATAGCCTGATTTACCGGAGGTCTTGCCTTCCCAGCGAATCGGGTAAACATCCGTGCGCCCACGAAACAGCCGACGGAACAGTGTCACCTTTTCAGCAGTGGTAAGGCGGGATGGTTCTGGTTCTTGAGCCGCAACTGCGACTGGCAGTGGCGGCACCCGCCATTCGATTCCGTGAGATTCGAGTAGCGCGATCAGGCGGGCGTTTTCGGCTTGCAGCGCTGCCAGTTCACCGCCATGCGCTGGAACAGCTGCTCCATGATCGCGCCAACCACTCTCCTCGACTGGTCGAGACTCTGCCGAATGCGCAGACCTGTTCAACATTGACAGCCTCTCAGACCTGCCCGCCGACGCCCTTGAACTTCTCCACAAATGCGGCGATTTTCTGGAACACGCTTTGCTTTTTAGTCAGGTATTGCGGATTGAGCGGACTCATCTTGGGCAATACGTAATTCAGCTCCGTGCCACTGTCGCTGGCAAATTCGCGCTTCAGTGATGCGGTGATGTAGCGCTTGGCCGTTAGCCGCAGTGAACTGTCCCTCGTAGTCTGAGCCTTTTTTGCCACCGGCACCGCCACGAGCCTTATTTGACAAATAGTCAGCTGCACAGGAGCCAAAACAGGCTGCTACAGCGTCAGAAATTTCACTTGCGGATAAAAAGTGGTCAGTTGCACTCATGTGAAGTATTTTCTCACCTTCGGTTTCGGTAGATGGTGGTTGAGCCTTGTCCAACGACGAGGTATGAGACTGAACGGCGCGTGTATTTCCGCCCAGAAATTAACCCCATCCGCATCGTACCGCATGGGTTGGCATTGCTTGTAAGGAGTTGATATGGCTGTGTTTGACGCGGGGTTCCTCTCCACCACCACTACCCCATGGTAACGAGTCTCTCTTTACCTTTGAATAACCCCGTTGGGCCCCAAGCCTGGCGGGGTTTTTCACTTTATCTTGCGGACTTGGCGTCCCGCAGGGTTGACCGAATTCC
>Ga0172367_10005667_pt1 | contig 15007 bp, 13 predicted proteins | sample Lak10m_FD_114542 | JGI IMG/M metagenome (GOLD analysis project Ga0172367, IMG submission 114542) | Freshwater microbial communities from Kabuno Bay, South-Kivu, Congo - kab_022012_10m | ecosystem: Environmental > Aquatic > Freshwater > Lake | place: Democratic Republic of the Congo: South-Kivu... | reverse complement strand
TGCCCCAAATGTAAGTTTAAAATATTAAAGAAAAACTGATATACTTCATATTGAAAACAGAAATTAAAATGTAATAAATGTAAATTTTGTTTTGTAGAAAGAAAAAAGCAAAAACAAGAAAAAGTATTTCGTACAAAAACAATTTTAAATGACTATGTAAGTGAATGATATTCAAGTAGACAGTTAGCTAACCAGAAAAATAAAAAAGAATATTTAGTCAGGAAATATATTCAAAACAAACTTGATAACAATCAAATTCAAGCAATTGATATAGTTTACGATAATGTTAGTAATATAATAATAGATTGATACTGGCTTCCCTGAAAGAAAATATTACTCGTATACTATGAATATATAATAGAAAAAGTTATTTGGTTTAGTATTTGTGATTGAGAAAGAAAAGAAAATATTGTTACAGACTTAGAAGTATTAAAAAACTCATTTAGTTATGATATAAAAACCTGTACTATTGATTGATGAATAAGTATATTTAGAGCAGTAAAATCAGTGTATCCTAATATTATTATCCAAAGGTGTTTAGTTCATATTCAAAGACAAGTTTTGTCATATATATCAAGAAATCCAAAATTAAGAGCTTGAAAAGAATTAAAACATTTAGTTTCATATAAGATACTTTCAGATTCTTTACTTTTTCCTTTACTGTTCAATATCTGGAAACAATCAAATTTTTACTTTCTTACATTGCAACAAAAAAATCATATCAATCTTTTTCTAATTTCTCTTTTACATTTGCTATAGCAGAATTATTATTTGAAACTACGGCAATAGTTTTATCTTGCATAATTGCAAGATTTGCAATTATATTCAAAATAGTTTGAGTTTTTCAAGCTCAAGGAGGTCACTCAATAACTGATATATTTGAATTAAAAATACTTTCAAGAGCTTTCTTTTGACTCAGATTAAAATTAAAAGGATAAATTAATTCTTTGGGGTTAAATAAATTAGATTTATTTGTAAATTTTTTAAAAAGAAAATCTCATAAAACACTATCAGGTAATATAGTATCTAACTTTTCATATTCTCTTTTTAAATGTTTTGTTACTTCATTATCTTCAATATTGTTTAAAACTAACTTTAAATAATCTATGATAGAAGATACTTTTACATTTTTTATAAGATTTTCAACAACTTTTATTTTATTACTAGTAATAACTCAACCTTCTTTTAAAAATACTCTATAATATTTATTTCAAAAAGATAAAACCTCTTTAATATTGAATAATAATGTTTTTTCAAAATAAAATAAATTACTATTTATATCTATATTTTCTGGATCTTTTAAAATAGTTATAGAACTAGATTTATATGGATAAACTTTATTTCAATTATTAAAGTTAATATTTATTATTTTTTGAGCAAACTGAAAATATGAAATCTTTTCTAATATTTCATCGTTTTCATTAATAATTAAATGTTTTTTGGTGTTGTAATAAGTTTTATCCATGTTTTTTAAATAAATCTCATATTATTTCCTCAACCTTTTATGTTTGAAAGATACATTACACTAAATATTACTAATTAAAATTACTTATAATATAATAAATATTAGAATAAAGTAAATTAGTTTAAACATATAAAAAATAACTTAAGTTAAACCTAAGCTATTTTTTATCTTTTAATCGTAACCTCTATTTCTAAATAATAAAAGTTTGATTCAGTTATTTTTATTTGGTGGAGTTATCCAAAGTGGAAGTAATTAAGTCTTCCCTTTTAATAAGGGATATTATCTCTCTTAACTCCATACTTTTTATTAAAAAATAACAAGTTTAGTATAATAATTTTCTATAATAATACAATAATAATATTTTATTTAAAGTCATTTACTTTATTTATAAAAATTGGATATAATTCTTCTAAAAGTTTATTTATAAATTCTGCTATTCATTTAGTATTTTCTAAAAGTTTATCTCTATGATTTATTTTATATTTTTTAAATTCTAATTTAATAAATAATTTCATAATTTTCTTCATTTTTTCATCTAAATCTTTACTATGATTTAACAAAAATTCATAAGTACTTATTTTTTGTAATTCTTGTATATCTAAACTTCATTCATGTTTTATATAATTTTGTCATTTTCTTAATTCTAAGATTTCATTATTAAAATTTTCTAAAATTACTAAAATCTCATTTTTAATTTTATTAGATTTTTTAATATTATCTATTTTTAATTTTAATCATTCTAGATTTAGTTCATATAATAAATTTAGAAGATGTAAAAATCTATCAAAAAGAGAGATAATTTTAATAACATATATTTCTGTATGATAAGCATTATATTTCTTAATAGGAAAAAATTTTCTATATTTTTTATTAGTTGGATAATTTATAATATGTAAATATGAATAATTTATATCGTCAAATTTTTCAACAATTTCGCAAAAAATATTGAATACTTTCATAATAAAATCTTCTTTTAAATCTAATTTATCTTTTACCACAATATTTTGTGCTAATATAAGAATTTCTTGAAAAAATTTATTTTCAAAAATTATATTAGAATCTAAATAATTATTTTTCATTTTCTAATTGATTAAAATATAATTCATCTCTATCAATTTCATCTTGTATTTTTATAGCTTCCTTTCAAGTATTTTCATCCAATCACATTAAAATTCTTGTAAAATAAAGTAAAATTATTCTATGTTTTAAATCCTTTTCATCTAATTGTTTAACAAAATCTAATAAAATAAAAGTAGTTCATTTCATTAAAAACATAGTAGTATTTTGAATTGGATCTACTAATCAAATATTACTAGCTCAAATTAAGTGTAAATATTTATCTTTTTTTCATAAATTATCGAATGATTTTGATGAAGAATGAATAGACCTAGAAGACAAGCTAAAATAAGGTTTAAAATGAGACATATCAACAATTTTTTCAATTTCTGAAAAATTTTTATTTTTTGAGATATCATCAGTCAACCATCAATAGTCACCTTTTCAAAAATCTTTTCAATATTTATTTAATAATCTATTTTTTTCTTTTTCTAGCTCTTCAAAATTATCTTTTCAATATCACTTATGTTTTAATTTTTTATAACTTTCTTTATATTTTAAAGCTTCTTTATAATTGAAAATGTTTTTATGTTCTAAAAATCTTAAAGCTAACTCATTGCCATTATTACAAATTAAAGAAGTAATAACAACATTTTCATATAGACTTCTCCATCTAGCATTTGCTCATTCTCAATATCAATTTTTTAGTAAAACAAGAATTTCTTTAGCTAATAAAAGTTGTTTTGAGTGTAATTTAAGTAAAACATGATTTCTAACATTACTCCTATCAATAAATTGCTGTCATTCATAAATACTATAAAATGAAAAATCTATAATATAACTAATTTTATTGAATAATTTTCACCATCTAATATATAACCTTTTATTAAATCAATCTTCTTCTATTGAATTATATAGTCTATTTTGTTCTAAAGATTCAATTATATCTGCTAATTCTCACTTTTTTAGTGTACCTTTAAAAATACCTTTAATATCCTCAATATTAAAATTAGAGTTAATAAACTTTTCAACTCTTTCATCTAGCAGTCAAAAATCAATTTTTCATTTTTCCATAGCTAAATATTTTATTAAATTTCAAATAAAAATTCAATCATTTCATCATTTTTTGATATTTCATCATATAAAACTGTAACAAAATAATTATTACCATATATACTTCTTTGACTATCAGCTTCTACTTTACATAAAGTCTTAACATCTTGAATTCATAATATGTTTTTATAAGAGATAACTCTTTCTTTTAGTTCAGAAACCTTGCTATTTATTGACTCTGCATACCTATTTAATAAATTTAATCTATCAATATGTTTATATAATATACTTTCAATTGTTGAATCAATAAAAATACTTGATGTATCAATTTTGAATTCAGCTACTGGAGTATTATCAATAATTATTAAATTTACATATAAAAATTGTTCATCTGGTATAGAATCCGAATAAAAATTTAAGATAATTCTTGAAGTAGCATCTTTCCATATTTCTCATTTTTTACTATTACAAGTTCAACAACAAGGAAAAAGATTATCAATCATAAAAGAAAATTCTGGAAATTCATCCTTTGGTAAGTAATGTTCTACTTGGCTTGAATATTCTAAATAACAATATGGACATTTTCTATCTTCTAAAGCTTTTATTTGATGTTTATATTTTTTTGTTATTTCTGTATCATTAAAACAATGTATTAAGGCATTTTTAGTATCTGAATTATATCATTTAGGAATCATTGGAAATAACTCATCTTCATTATCTTTAAAGTTTTCATATAAATCATGAATCTCAGATAATATTCAATCTAATATTAACCTATTATCTCATTTTTTTGAACTAACTATATTTTCAAAAATTTTATATGATGTATCAGTTATACTAATTTTATTTATTTTCCTCATTCTTTTTCTTTACATTAAATAATGTCTTCAAGTATATTCTTGAATTTAAACTCAATCAATTATTAAACATTTCTAAAATTTCATCTTCAGAAAAATTCTTATCTATTAATTTTCTAAAAATTTCTTTGTACAAAATATCATCTTCTTCGTAATTTCAAAACACTTCTTTTGTAATTTCTGAAAAATTATCTCAGAATGATTCAATAGGCAGATTCCTATTTCAAAAATTATCTATTATTTGAACATTTTTAGAAGGTATTTGTTGTAAAACTATTGGGGAATGAGTTGCAATTATCAAATATGAATTATTATCATCTAATAAACTATACATTACTTTCAGTAGCTTAAAAATCATATTTGGATGTAGATGAGTTTCTGGCTCATCAAATAAGATAAGACTATTTTCTTCAATATTTGATATAATCTCTGATAAAATTGTAATCAAAATTTTTTGTCATGAACTATACTTAATATAAGTTTCTATAATATTATCAAATTCAATATTATCTTCATCAAGTAAATCTCTAAGTAAATATATAAAAATAGAACTTTTTCATTTTTTTTGTATAACCTCCAATGAAATACTTAATCTTTTTTGTAATGCTAAAATATCAATAACATTTTTTTCATTTTTTAATCAACAATAAATATATTTAAAATCTCATTCTTTTGAAGGTATTATAAAATTATCAAATACACTATATGAAACTTGAATAATTTTTAAGAAACTAGGTCTTATAGTCAATAATGATTTTTCTTCTCATTTATATTCTACAATTTCATTTGCAATTTTTGATAATAAAGTTGTTTTTCAACTACCATTTTTTCATATTAAAACATTTATTCTGAATGGTAAATATGATTTTTCAAAATCAAAAAATATATCTCAATTATCATTTTTAAATCAAAAAGACAACAAAGTTTTTTCAATATTTTGTACTCTTGAGTAAGATTCAGAATCTCTAAGTAATGAAGTATAAAATCAAGGTATATATTTAAAATTAGCTAATATATCAGTATTGTAGGTAACTTCATTTAATGAATTCAATATAGTTTTTTTATATTGTAATAATATTCAAATATCTAATTCTCTATAAGTTTCATTCGAATTAAAAATAGAACAAAAGTTTTTAGGTAATTTTTCAAACTTTTTTGGAATAATTGTATGCCAATAATCTTTTTCATATTTCTTTAAATCTTTATCTAATATTTTAATCTTTCATAAATTTTTAGCATCACTAAATTCATTTTCATAAAATTCACATAAAAAAGAAGTTCTCCGTCAAAAATCATCCCAATTACTATATGTTAAAACAATACAAGGATATTGTCTTATTCAATTATAATATGAAAAATGTTTTCTTCATTCAGTTTCATTATATTTCTTATAATAATCTGGATAATATGTATAAAAATTTATTTTTCATTCTCCTCAAAAAATTTCATATCACTTAAAAATATCTAGTCAACTAATTTTCTTTCAACTAGATCTAATTTCATATCAATCTCTAATTAGTTTATCATTAAAAGTTTTTATAAATAATTTTACAATCTCAGTATTATTTAAATTTTCTGGATGTATGATAAAACAAACAAATTCTAAAAATTTATCATCTGAGATTCAATAAAAGTTTAATCTATCATCTTCTATAAACCAATCATCTTCCCAATCAAGATTATTTTTTCTATGTTGATAAAAATCTCAAGTCATATTTTTATACCTTGAATCATTAGAAGGTAATTCTTCTGTATTAAAAAATTTTAGTATTATATCTTCAATATCAATACTACCCTCATTAAATAAATCTAACAAGATTCATTTTCTAGTAACTTTAGTTATTTTATTCATTTACTATTATTTAATACTAAATATTATCTAATCTCTTAAAATCTGGTGATTACCTAAAAATATTTTTATTCATAAGTAATAAAATTAAAAATATCTTAAAAATATAATTATAATTGAGTTAATTATAATTATATTTTAATCTATTACAATAAAAATAGCTTAAGTTTAAACTTAAGCTATTTTTATCTTTTAATCGTAACTTATATTTCTAAATAATAAAAGTTAGATTCAGTTATTTCTATTTGGTGGAGCTAGTGGGATTTGAACCCACATCTTAGGAGGCTAATCAGATATTTCTACTATCATAGTTTATCTTGGTACTCATAGATATCAAAGTAAACGGAAAGTATCTATAAGAAAGTTTTTTTAGTACAATATGACGAGGAAAATACTTTAAATAACCTGAAATAAGGACTTTGTTTTATAATCACGAGAAACTTCCAAAGTAAAATTTTCTAGTGATTTGTTGCAGTCAATCGACATCATCCCCTTGAGGAAGGCAACGGTTTTACTCTATGCGATAGCAAGAGAAGGAGTGAGAGCTCTTTTAAAAGAAGCTATACCCCTAGAAATTCTATTGTTTGCAGTTATGCTTGTTTGTAATTGATTAAAGGAAGCCACAAACACCTCCCTGATAGCATATAAGACTAACGAATTCTCCTAATAGAATCCATAAATAGCCCCATAGACTTATTCTATGAAAAAAGATCGTAAGAGCAAATATTTTTAAATTATGACAAAAAGTAATAGTGTCATTCCGACTGTAATGGAGGAATCTTTTTAAGCTAATATATTAATTTTTAAGAAAAGATATCTTCCCGAAAACGGGACTCGATATGACAAGTATTAAAATTGAGCAATAAAAATCCGGACTTTTTATTTTCAAGTCCGGATTTTAAAGTATTTAAATTTTGATGAATGGAAATTATTTTCTGAGAAGGAGGTAAAGTAAAGCCATTCTAATAGGAACTCCATTTTGTGCTTGTCTGAAAAAAGCAGCATTTGGAAGCTCATCTACATCATGACTTATTTCATTAACTCTTGGAAGAGGATGAAGAATTGTTATATTTGGATTTGTTGCAAGAAGCATTTCTTTTGTAAGGATAAAATCATTTTTTACTCTTTCATATTCTGTTTCACTTGGAAATCTTTCTTTTTGTATTCTTGTAACATAAAGTACATCAGCTCATACTATCCCCTCTTTATAAGAACTTGTTTCTTTATATTTTATATTTTTTTCTTTGAGAAAACTTATTACTTTTTCTGGCATTTTGAGACTATCACAAGAAATAAAAGTAAACTCTACATTTTCAAAAAGTCCTGCAAAAAATACGAGAGAATGAGCTGTTCTTCCATATCTCAAATCTCCAACAAGAGCTATTTTGAGGTTATCTATTGTTCCTCTTTCTTTGAGAATCGTATAAATATCAAGAAAAGCTTGAGTTGGATGCTCATTTGATCCATCACCAGCATTGATGACAGGAGTATCTATGACCGCAGCACTTTTTTCTACACTATTATTTTCTGGATGCCTCATAACAATAATATCACAATAAATAGATACCATTTTTGCATTATCTTCAAGAGTTTCTCACTTTGCAAGACTACAAGTAGAAGCATCGGATACAGTAATAACTTTTCATCAAAGTCTTCTCATTGCTGACTCAAAACTAAGTCTTGTTCTTGTTGATGGCTCATAAAACATAGCTGCCATTATTTTTCCTCTTAAGAGATCTCACGGCTTTTCTCCAGAAAGAATTGTTTCCATTTCTTTGGCTGTTGCAAATACTGTCTCTAAATCTTCTCTCGAAAATTGTTTTGTTGCTAAAACATTTTTATGTGGAAAATATACCATATTATAAAAAATTAAAAAATAAATATTTAGTTAAAATTTTTGTATTTATTTTTAGAAAGATTCCTCCACTTCGGTCGGAATGACACTATTACTTTTGTTATCTCGAATTTATCGAGAGATCTTTGTTTACCAATTTATGCTTAAATCTAATAAATTTTGATTTTCTTTATAAACAAGTTCAAGCTTTTTTTGTCTACTCCATCTTTTTAATTGTTTTTCCCTTTCAATTACTAAATTAATATCATTTCAAATTTCAAAATAAATCAATTTTTTACACTTATATTTTTTAGTAAATCATTCTATTAAGTCGTTTTTATGTTCATAAACTCTTCTTTCTAAATTATTAGTCATTCAAATATATATAATTCAATTTATACTTGCCATTATGTAAATGTAATATTATTTCATAAAATACTTTTTATTTTTAGAGAGATTCCTTCGTTACAGTCGGAATGACATTATCAAATTGTCATCTCGAGCTTGTCGAGAGATCTTTTTATTATCTTTAATTTTTTTTAGAAAGATTTCTCACTTTGTTCAAAATAATAGATTTTTTAAAGTTCTTTCAATTTCCCTATAACTTCATCAAGAAATTTTTTTCATTTTTTCTCAAGATAGTTTTCAAATTCTTTTTTTATCCTTGCAAAAGCTTCTGGACCTTCTTTTGCAAAAGTGGTTCCAAGCTGAACTGCACTTGCTCAAGCAAGGAGAAATTCATAAACATCTATTCAATTCAAAATACCTCATGCTCCAATTATCTTTACACTTTCTCATAAATTTTTGTAAAATGCTCGCACATTTGCGAGAGCAATAGGTTTTACATATTCCCCTCCAAGTCCTCAAAATCATCATTTTGGTTTTATAAGAGGTTGTTCTGTTTCTGGGTCAATGATAAGAGTATTTCCCACAGAATTGATACAAGTGATAAATTTTACTTTTGGATGTTTTTTTATCACTTCACTCATAGCATTTGTATGACTTGGATCAAAATACGGAGGAAGTTTTATTCCTATATCTTTATTTCACAAATTTTCTACAAGAGTCAATATTGTATCGGAAGTTTCAAAATCATAGGCAATTTGTGGTTTTCCTACAACATTTGGACAACTAAGATTTACTTCTATCAAATCAACAGCAGAATCTTCTTGAAAGGCTTTTACGATTATTTGAAAATCATTATTACAAGCCTGTGTAGAGTAAAATCATACAACAGAAGCAATAACAGGTTTTTTGTATTTTTCTTTGAGAATATGAGAAAATTCTACATATTTTTTGTATCCAAGATTTGGAAGTCCCATAGAATTAATACTCCCAAGAGCAACTTCTTTATATCTTGGTTCTGGATTTCATTCTCTTGGCTCCAAGCTACAAGTCTTCATCACAATAGCACTTGAGTCAGACTTCCCTATTATTTCAAGCTCTTCAAGAGTTGTACAAGCAGGACCAGATGCATTAAAAATAGGATGAGAAAATTTTATATTTCCTATTTGTGTTTCCATATTTGTCATAAATTAATTGTTATGGTATAAAATTATTTTTTTCTTTTAAAAGATAATTCGTAAATTATCTGTACAATTTCCTCTTTTTCACTATTCACTATTCACTATTCTCTATTCACTAATACACCTCCCTATTATAACACTCTTCACAATAAACAATCTCAGGTCTCTCAGGAGCATAAGTAGTCTGAATCCTCTTTCATTTTTTTCAAGTTCTTTTATTGAAATCAAAATCTTTTTCTTCATATTTTCATATATGTTTATAATTTTCTTCACAATTAGGACAATCACAAATTCTTTCAAATAACTTCCTCGGATTTCTTAAACTCATCCTATCAAGATGTCTTTGATCTGGATGTCTTCTTGGTAGTGGAAGATTATGTTTTCTATAAAAATCTAATTCCTGTTTGATAATCCTAAAAGGTTTTTTTGTTACTTCACATTCAATAGCCCAATTCAAAATATCATCAGGAATATCAGCAATATTTTCAGGAAGTTTATTAGCAGGAATTATCTTATCTACTTTAGGAAAAGGAGCTTCATAATCTGACCAATGAAATCATTTTTTAATTGCCTCTTCTTTCGTTAAAGGAAAATATTCTTGAGCAACAGTTTCATTATAACCAAAAGGAGAGAGAGAAGAAGGAAAGAATTCACCCCATTCTCAAGTCTTTATCATATGTTCTATGATTTGAGGTACAAGAGTTTCATATTCTTCTTTAGTATATTGTTTATTCAGGATACAGTATTCTTTTCATACAAGTCCATTACACATAAAAGAATTCTTCGTTCTCTTACATTCTGTACAATAGATGAGATTTTCACAATTATTCCAGCAATCATAACAAAAGTTTATATTATAACATGTTTTATTTATAAGAGCGGTATCATAAATTTTGAAACTATCGTTTAAAACTACATTTACATCAAAACAATCTCAAGAATTGCTATGAACATAATAAGAATATTTTACATTTTCTGAATTATAGATTTCAAAACCATTTTGAATATTTTTTGAATTATAAACTATATTTCATAAAACATTTTCAGAATTTTTTATAAGCAAATTTTGTACAGGAAATTTCAGTCTAAAATTTAAAAAATCATTTAAAGAATAAAAATCACTCCTAATCTTTTGTAATTCCTTTTTGTAATTATTTTCAGAATATTCTTTATTAAAAATAAAGTATGATTTATTATTTAAATTTACACATCCAAAACAATTACTACAATTATTACAGTTAAATAAAAAATGAGATTCAGAACAACCATTACAATTTTGTAAATAGCTAGAATTGTAGCAATTAATAGAATCTATTGTTGAATAACAATAAGTACAACTTATTGAATAAAAAATATCAATACAATTGCTACATCTTACAGCTCAGCTTCCATAAAAGCAATTTTCATTATTATTTGAATCAAAGATTAAGTAACAATTTTTACTTGCTCAGAGCAAATTTGTATATTCACATTTTTCAGTTCAAGTTCATTTAATAAGAGCTCTTTTGGGTACTATTTTTAAAAGTTCTTCAAATTGTTTAAAAAAACTCTTTTCAAAATTAATCTCTAAAAAATATTTCTCTACTTTCCATTCATCACTCCACCAAAAATCTAAATCATAAACGATAAAAGCTTTATCAGGACTAAAAATTGAAATAATAGATTTTCCAGTTGCACCACAATTTCTTTTATATAAGTTTCTATCATTTCTCCAACTAAGCCTCCTTTGTTGCCTACAATCAGGACAAAGAGTAGGAGAGGGTATAAGATACTTCTTTCATCAAAAACTCAGACTTACTTTTTCATAAAATTCTATATCTTTATCGGTAATATCAAAATTTGCTCCACAATGTCTACAAGTTTTTGTTTCTATGATTTTTTCATCTGGAAGCATAGAATTTTTATTAAAAATAAAATATCTAAATAAACCACTATTTCTATAATTTTAATTTCAAAATTTTTTTACTATTCACTATTCTTTTACACTCCAAGAAATAGTTTTTCCTGCAAAAAAAGGAACAACATTTCAATACATATCAGGGATAAGAAAATCTTTTTTTTCAAGAATTATTTCTTTTTTTACTGCTTGTATTCCATAAATTTTTTGAGCATTTTTTGAGATAAATTTTTCAAGATTTTCAAGTTTATTATGTTTTTCAAAAAGTTCAGCAAGCATTGGTAATATAATAGGAGCAGTAAAGACTCCAGCACTTCCATTTCACGATTCTTTTTTTTCTTTTGGATGTGGGGCTGAATCTGATCAAAACATTATTTTTTCATCAGCTTCAAGAGCAAGTGCTAAAAGAGCTTGTCTATCAGATTCTGTTTTTGCTATTGGTTTACAAAAATTATGAGGACAAAGCATTCATCCTATCACATCATCAAGAGTAATACTAAGATGATGAAGAGTAATCGTTGAAAAAAGATTATCATATTTTTTGAGAAGTAAAATTGATTCTTTATTGGTAATATGTTCCATTATAATTTTAAGCTTTGGGTAATTGCTCGCTAAAAGCTCATAAGTAGGAAGAAAATTTTTTTCTCTCTCAAGAATAAAATCATTTGTTTCTCAATGAATAGAAAGAGGAATTTCTAGTTCTTGCATTACTTCAAAAATATGACCTATTTCTCATAAATCTATAGATTTTACTCCTCCACTTGAATTTGTAGTAACTCCATCAGGATACATTTTTACAACAAGAATTTCATTTTTTAATTCTTTAAGTATTTCATAATTGAGATCTTTATGAAAAAATACACTCATATAAGGAATAAATTTTTCTCATTTTGTTGCTTCTAAAATTCTTTGTTTATAGGCAATTACATCTTGCTTTGTTTTGATAGGAGGAAGAAGATTTGGCATAATCAAAGCTCCACTAAAATATTTTGCACTTAAAGGAGCAACAAGATTAAGCATTTCGCCATCTCTTAAATGGAGATGCATATCAAGAGGTGAATTTAGTGTTATTTGCATAAATAAAGAGTAAAAGTTTAAAAGAGTAAAAATTTTATTTTTTGTATTCTTTGAGAGGAATATTTTTTAGATATTTTGGGATATCATCTGGATTATATGCTGGTGCATAAAGTAAACTCATAGTATATATTTCTCATTTTGGCTCTTCTAAAAAAGTATGTCATCTATGAACTCAATAAATAATAGAATATCACTGAATATCAAGAGATTCTTTAATATCATTTACTGCATTATTTAATTGTTTGAGAGAAGTTGCATTATTGCATACATCTTCAATAAAAAGCAGATGTTTTCATTTACATTTTTTTGCTTGATCATCAAAAATACCAAGCACTCAATTTCTTTTTTCAGCATAAGCATATTCCATACCATATTTTTCATATCATAAAGTTTGGATAACTTTTGCTAATGATAATGAACCATAGGCAATTCAAACGATTATCATATCCTCTATTTTATCTTTGAAAAATTCTTCAATAGCCTTATGATAATAAGAAGTAAGAGTAATTTCTTGGCTTGTATTGAGTATTCTAAAATTTATAAAATATTCTCATCTTCTATGTCTTCCATCTGGAGCGAGTCATTTGTATTCAAAATGTCATTTTTCAATAACATTAAATGACTTTAAAAGTTCCATATATTCTTTTTCTCAAGAAAAAATTTTTATATTTTTATCTTTAAAACTTAAAGAATTATTCATATTAGCTCTATTTATTTATAATATTTAAAATATTTTTTATATATCAAATCATATCTGGAGAATTGAGTATCGGTCTTCCCATTACAATATAATCAGATCCATTTTCTACTGCTTTTTCCACAGTTGCTATTCTTTTTTGGTCGGTATTATCAGTTTTTTCAAGTCTTACTCACGGAGTGAGGACAAGAAAATCTTTTCAAAAAACTTGTTTTATCATAGCAACTTCTTGTGCTGAACAAACAATTCAATCTATACCACTTGAAAAAGCTATTTTTGCAAAATGAAGAACAAGTTCTTTTGCATTTTTCCCATACAATTCCATTGTTTCTTCATCATCAAGAGAAGTAAGAGCAGTGATAGAAAGTATTTTAAGATTTTTTAGTCCAAGTTCATCTCTCAGATTTTTTAGTTCTTGGAGAGCTTTTTTTCAAATACTTGTATGCACTGTCAAAATAGAAACTTTTTGAGCAATTTTGGAAGAAGCAAGTTGTTTCAAGTAATTTTTCATCGTATTTTCTATATCGTGATACTTTGCATCAAGCATTAAAAAAGCCTTGGAGTTTTGAAAAATTGAAAAAAGTCATTCAAATCAAACCAAGGCTGTGAGATCATTTACTTTAAATATGATATTTATTTCATCATCTTTGTAGAGTTTTTCTATCTCTTTTATCTTTTCTTTTGCTTCTGCAATAGAGAGATTATCAAGAGCGATAATCAGTTTTGTCATAGAGAATTTTTATTTATAAATAATGTTTCTTCTAATTTTTGAGTGTATGGAAAATACAAAAATATTCAAGAGAATTTTTTAAAATTAATTAAGAATTTTTCTTTTTCATTTCTTCTAAAAAAATTTGTAAAATTATTTTATTTCCATTAAATGATCTTCATGGTAAGTGCATAAGTGCTTTTATCATGGGTCATACCTCTTTTTTTTGTATTGTTAATCATTTTTCTAAATTTATATGTTCTCCACCCTCTTCTATTTCATACTTATTGAAAGAAATTCAATTTTCGGTCATTTCTGATTCATAATAAAAATTCATAGGACTTGATATTTCTATTGAAAGATGTATTTCTGTATTTAGATTTACAAGAAAAAAATTTTCTGCAAAATCAGAAAAATCTAAAGAATTTGATGCATCTGGTATATTTCACTTAATCTTTCATAATTCTTGTATTTCTACAGGAATGAAATTATTTCTATAACAATATTCCAAAAGAATAGCAAAAAAAATAAATGTATACTGGTACACAAAAATTTTTCATTCAATATTAACAAAATCTAAATCAATATTAATAATTTTACCATTTTCATATTTGGAAGGATAAAATAAATCTAATTGATTAGAATCTATAATTTTATTTTCTTGAGAAATAGAATATTTATGTATACTTAGGTCTCAATCCATATAGATTGAAATATGGAAATCAAATTTTTATCTGTAATGAAAGTATAAACATCTTTATTTGGAGAATTTACTTTTCAATTTAAAATATTTGCAACTATTGCTTTCATAAAAAAAGGAGTAAGTTCTACTTTGCTTTTGCTGGATAAAGAATAAAATATATCAATAGACCTCTTGCATAACCTATAATTCAGATAATTTTCTTTCAAAATTATAAATTCAAGCTATCAAATTCCATCTTAACCCAAAGTTTTTTCTTCTATTCCTATATTTTTCGTACAGTATTC
>Ga0172367_10005665_pt1 | contig 15009 bp, 13 predicted proteins | sample Lak10m_FD_114542 | JGI IMG/M metagenome (GOLD analysis project Ga0172367, IMG submission 114542) | Freshwater microbial communities from Kabuno Bay, South-Kivu, Congo - kab_022012_10m | ecosystem: Environmental > Aquatic > Freshwater > Lake | place: Democratic Republic of the Congo: South-Kivu... | reverse complement strand
CCATGAAAGTTGTAAGTCTCTATATGAGCAGTAGTAGTGGTCAGTCCGGAGAGATATTTTTGTTTTAACACAGGTAAACACTATAATACCAAACTCAGGTAAAAAGTAGACCAAGGCGGCAAGGAGGAAACCGCGGAGGCGCAGTACCTCTGCGTCGCATAAGGTGACGACGCGGCCAACGATGGTTTACGAATTAAATGAGTTTGGTATAATAGCAAGACCAATGAGGCGACACACTGAGGGCTCGGAAAAAAACCAAGCCCTTATGGTTTTCCTCAGTTATTGGAAACTCCAGAGGAAAGGACACACTTCTCAAGTGAAATTGGCTGTAGGTTAAGAGGAGGAGTCAGGTCACTTTGCAATTTCATCATTCTGTCGGTTTCCGCGATTTTAGCTTCAATATGATTTTTTAATTCAGCTAAAACCTCACCCAATCGAGCGCGTCGGGCTTCATTAATTTCTCCTGGAGCAAGCTCATCACTATCATTGGTGGATGAAACGCTTTGGGAGTTAAATCTTTGAGCCAAGGACTTCAAGGAACTACGAATTTTCTGAAAATCTTTGGAAAATAGCCCGTAGGATTTTTGCATGAGCAACACTTCCTGGAGCGCTTTTTTATAGGATACATTCCAAACTCGAATGTTTTCTGTGAGTTTGACTGCTGGATTGTGCTCATCTTCTTTAATTATTGAAAATTTCTTCTGGAGTGGATTCAATTTCATCTCCAAGAAATTAAATCCAAACTTTTGACGAAATGACTCGCCGAATTTTTTGGGACCATCAAAAGCTTTCAGAGTGGTTAAAAAACCTAAAAAGTCTTCCATACGGCTTGTTTGATAAATATCATTGCGATATTCTAATGTGGGAATGACGTCTAACAAAGTTCCAACTTGATTGGGAAGCCATCCTGATTTTTTAAATCGAGCAAAGATCACAGGGTTATTCATCAAGTTTCTAACAATTTTCATCACTCTGAACTGACTTCCTTCTTCAAAAGCTTCAAACATGGTATTGTAAGGCGCTCGTATATCAGCACGTCGTTTTAATAGTTCCACAATGCCATCGGGCGGAGGAGTCGTATTGGTTCGGGGCCAAAATCCTAAGCGGGCCAATGCATTATGTGAAGTTGTTACGCAACTATTGAAGTAAGGATTGTATTTGTAACCTCGAGCGTAGGCCTCTCGATTGATAACATTAAATTCCTCAATAATATCCAGAAGTGGCTGTTTTTCAAATCCTGGTTTGGTCCCTCTCAGTGGAATGCGAGTGCAGTCAACTCCACCTCGGGCAATGGCAATTGCAAAGTCTGTCCCTGCCGACATGTCACCGCCCATCAATTGCGCCCACTGGTCGACAGTCAAATTGTATTTCGCAGCATTTTCTGCAAAATTTCCTACGATATCTGGCTTATAAACAATTTTACTTGGATGTAAAAAGCCCCGCTCGTAGATTTTATTTTGAATTTTCATCCAAGCATCATGGTCTAAGGGTTGATCTGCGGGATGTTCTCCATAGAGAGCTAAATCTCGCCCCTCGGTTCCGACCCAGTTGGTATTTTCAAAAATATAATCGGTGCTGACACTCACTTCTCCCCCATCACAAGGAACTAATTGCTGGGGATATTCTACCTTATTTTGAGAATCTCTCTTGAGGCAAGCTCCTCGAATAAGAGAAAAAGTATGACCTAAATTTCCGCCTGGAGCTAGTCCGCGTTTCTGCCATGTGGTACTTGCACAGACTTCTATGTAAGTTGAATAAACCTTGTTGTATACTAGATTTTTATTTTCGGTGTTCTGTCTTTTTCGAAGTGCTTCGCACTTATTGAGCTCTCGAGGAGAATATTCAATCGACTTTTTTTCATCAGCTCTGACCTGAATGGAAAATGCCAATGTGGGTGCTAGAAGAAACTGAATCCAAATTTTAGATTCAATTTGAAAAGATTTTTTACTCATAACAAACCTCAATAAAATAAGTTGGATTAAATGATCCTCCTCGTTTTACAATATTTGTAGTAATCATTTCAACTGTAATGATTCTGACAGGGGGGCCGTAAAAAGGCACCACTTAAAGGCCCTCCAGGGAAAAGGCCTCCGCGTCTCTTTATTCTGCCGATGTTATACAAATTCCGATTACAAAGTAGCCTTAGTTTTTTCTAATCAGCTTTCATCACAGGTGACATTGGAGAAACCCCCTGTTCATTAATGGCTTCTATGGTAAAATAATAAGGAATGGTTTGATCTAGACTCTTTACAAAATATTCATTGCCTCCATAGACCATAATACTGGTGTAGAGCTTATCTGGTGATACTCCATAATAAATATTGTAGGCATAGGCATTATCAACGGCCTGCCATTTGAGCCAAGCACTTTTTCTATCCACTTTGGTTCGCAAAGGTTGAAAGTGCTTTACTGCTTCAGGAAGACTTCCGTGGCCCTTCCCAAAAACTCGAAATCCACTAATCGCAAACTTTCCTGTGGGAATATGGATATTTTCCAACTTAAGAAAGCGAAATTCCACAGGTTTGGCTAGCTCGATATAATCATGGGGCACATCAGTGTCATTTCTACTTTTATCCACCAAGACTTTCCACTTTTTGCCATCATGGGAGCCATAGAGAACATATTGATGAAAAAGCCCGCTTGGTTTTCCTTCAAATTCCGCATCCTGATCCGCATAATTTATTTGAATCGCATAAATAGAACTTTTTTCACCCAAATCTGTTTGAATCCATTCTCGAGCTTGGCCAGTTTTAGCACTCCAATAAGTTTTGATATTTTCATCCACAGCAAAATTCGGGCTATAAGCTGATCCCAAGGTTGAAGAAACCTGAACAGGTTTATTGTAATTTAACAGCATCCACCCAGTAAATAATTTCTGTTTATAATCTATTGGACCGGAAGGTAAATAGGTTGGGTAGTCCCCAAAAGCAGTATTGGCAAAAAGAATGCCTTCATTATCAAAGCCGGCAGGCCAAAGTCCCAAACGTCTTTCATAGTTATTTTTCACCGCTACAACCATGGAACTCATATGCCACCAATTATTCCAGTGGTCTTGAAACGTTGAGCCATGACCGGCACCTCGAGCGAAACCTCCAAATTTACTTGAAAATGGATTGTGCAATTGAGGAGTGAACGGTCCCAAGGGATGATCCCCAATAGCAACCCCATCCGAATAAGTACTAAATTCCGTCGCTGGCGCTGCATATTGCAAATAGTATTTACCCTTCCACTTGGTCATCCAGGCTCCTTCAATGAAAGGTTGCAAAATAATATCATCAAAATTTTCACCAAAGCGATGCCAACCATAACGAGAGGGCTCCAACTTTACCAAATCTTTGGATTTTCCCTTGGCAACAAAAGTACGTGAATCTATCTCTATACCTTTAATCGGTTCGGTATTTCCAGTGCCACTATAAAAATACAAACGCCCGTCTTCATCTTTGAAAAAACTAGGGTCGCCATTAAACATCGGAAAGGCTTCCACTGCTTTTTTCCATTTGTTGCTTTTAGGGTCCTCACTCATCCAAACCGGTTTATAACCAGAATCTGAGGGCTCCATGACATAGATCGCTTTTTCGTCCGCAAAAACAGCAGGGCAGCAAATATCATTTTTTATTTCAGGATTGAATGTCACGGCAAAGCTACGAGTGACAAATTTCCATTGAGCCAAATCATCACTCCACCAATAGCCCTGCTGATTGGTCGAAAAAATATAATTGCTCCCTTTAAAACGTACCACCGAGGGATCTGCGGTTGTACGATGCTTACCGAGTTTTGTAAAAATCTTTAAGGGAGTGTATCCATAATCCAAGTTCATTGGATTGCAATAGGTTTTTCGATTCGAATTTTGCGCCAAACTCAATTTTCCTGAACAAATTAAGATTAATGAAAGTATCTTTAAGGCGCTCCAAAAATTTCGATGACTACGTTCCAATTTTGCCATTCCCATCTCCCTTCTTTAACAATCTTCATTTATAAAGATGGTCTCTTAAAATCCCAAAAAAGGCCAAACTTAAAAAGATGGAGAGGTTTGCTACAGGATTTTGTTCCAGGAACAAAAATGTAAGGGGCTAGAAAATCGAACAAATCTCGATTATTTACTAATACCAAACTCAGCTAAAAAGTTGACCAAGACGGCAAGGAGGAAACCGCGGAGGCGCAGTACCTCTGCGTCGCACAAAGTGACGACGCAGCCAACGATGGTCTACGAATTAAATGAGTTTGGTATAAAAACATCTAATTGATTTAATGAAACAATACAGAAGTCTCAATAGTGGAAGCCTCTAGGATCTCGGCCTCTGTTGCATCACGAACATCCAATGCTTCAATTTCAAAAATCAAATCCTGGCCCGCTAACGGATGATTGCTATCGAGACTCACCAAATCATCATGATACTGAAGGATTCGATAAATACGACGTACGCCACTCTTACTAACAATTGTTATTGTTTCACCAATACTCAAATTTTTAGGAATTTTTTTACGTGGATATAAAATAATTTTTTTGGGATCATAGAGTCCATAAGCTTCTTCGGCAGATAAATGAATCTTTCGACTGTCCCCCTTTTTTAAATCTTGCAATCCCTTAGCAAGCCCATCCAATAGTGGAGCCTTCTCTGTCGATAGAGTTAACACTTCCCGATTGATGGTCGTACTGATTATTTGTCCAGCTCTGTTTTTCAAAAGGCACTTGAAGGAAATAACTTGAATTCCCATAACGATCCTTTCGCAAAAAGAAAACCGACCCTGAGGTCGGTTTCCTTAATTTATATCTACTGGCTAAAATACTTTCAAATAGGATTTTAAAACAAATCCACTTATACCAAACTCATTTAATTCGAAGCCAACGTTGGCTCCGTCATTCGTTGTGTGCATCCGATAGGGAAGACCTCTGCGCGACCGGCTGCCTCGATTTGGCTTAAGTGAAGGTATTCAGTTCTTAATAAGAACGACGAGGACGATCCGTACGAGGAGCCTGTGGCTTCGCCTCAGATACATTCATAGCACGACCGTCTAATTCTGCACCGTTGAATTTTTCAATAGCGGCTTGCGCTTCACTATTCTGTGACATTTCTACAAAAGCAAAGCCTTTGCTACGACCAGAGTCACGGTCCATAATCACATTGGATGAATCCACAACACCAACTTGTGCGAAAAGATCGCCCAATTGATGAGAATCAACTGAATATGAAAGGTTACCGACGTAAAGTTTTTTTCCCATGATTGCCTCCTTAAAAAGCTTTGGGGTCATTTACAGGAGACAAAAGGAAATCTATTGAATCGTGAAAAGGACTTGAAAAGCCACTTTTGCATAGATTTAGGAAAAAGTATAGAGTTATTTATAAAATCTGGAAAAGTCATTTAAGTAACTATTTTTTTCTTTTCTCAAATTCTCAAAATTGTCCCATTCTACTTACCCTTTTATCTTAGAAACTACTTCTTCAACGAATTTCTGGGCAGGACGAGTAAATACATGCTGTTTGCGCTTCATGAGAAACAAATCTGCCAGCAGAGGTTTAGGCAATGGAATTTCTTTTAATATTTTTTCGCGTAGTTCTTCCTCAACCATAAATTTTGCAAGCAGTACACACCCCTCCCCAGCTAAACAAAGACGCTTTTGGAGCTCTTGACTATTGGATTCAAAATTAATCTTCGGAGAGGACTTCAAAAATTCAAAGACCTTATAGGAAGGATGGCGCTGAAACTCTCTGGAAATAGATCCAATAATCCCAAACTCATTAAAATCCTGGGAAGTAATTTGTTTATGAAGACGTGTGGACGCAACCAAGCAAAGTTCAAAGGGTGTCAGTCTTTTATATTCGATTCCCGGCATATTTACGCGAGAGAGGCTAAGGCCAAACTCTAACTCATTTTTCAAAATTTTTTCCAAAATTTCATTGGGAGCTCCTACAAATACGCTAGGAACAACCTTGGGATATTTTTCACGAAAGTCTTTTAACTTATCAACAAGAATATAGCGAGCCAAATGATCGGAAGAGCCAAAGGATAAAAACCCCTCGCATTTATAGGTAGCTCCGCGAACTCGATCCTGAATCTCTTGGACATTGTTAAAAATCACATTGCATTGATCAAAAACCTCTTGCCCCAAGGGGGTAAGAACCACTCCTTTTTTAGAACGCTCCAATAATTTAATCCCTTCACGATCCTCTAAAAGAGCTACGGCTTTACTGAGCGCTGACTGGCTGGTATGAAGATTTTTTGCAGCTGCGGTAAAACTGCCTGCACGAGCTACTTCAAAAAAACAACGAAGATGATTTAGTTCCATATCATCCCATTGTAACGAGACTCTCTCCGTGTGTCTACCTGTACGCTGGGCCTTAGGCTGGGACAAGGAATGATACCAAATCCGATTGCAAAACAGACCCAGGCGCGACCGAGGAAAACGCGGGGGCCTTCTCCCTGCAAGCTGCACAATGCAACCGATCGATCAACGATGGAATACGAAGTGTTCGGATTTGGTAGGAGGCCCAAAATTGTCAGAGCCTTCCCCATTAATAGACAGTTTTTACGAATGAGAGCTTTGGAAAAGACCCTGTTTAAAATGAGGTAGTTAGACCCGTTTTTTACCAATCAAAAATCGACATCCCCAGCGAAGGTGTTTAAAAATTTGATTTCATCAGGCCTTTCAAAACTTCCAGTTTGGAGTTCAATTGGCATCCGTTATGAATAATGGATTGCCTGTATTTATGAATTTCGAAATTAATATGAGGGCTTATTTTATGAAAAAGTTTCTACAACCACTGATAGCTTCCTTTTTTATACTTCATTCCTTTACTTCGTTCGGCCAAGATCATGAAATTTATAAAGAAACTCAAAGCCAAAACGATCTCAATACGGGAATAAATTTCAGTTGTCAGCCGATAAAAAATCCATCTAATAAACGAATTACCTACATTTTGGGCGATAAGTCCAGCTTGCGTTTCTTTGTCGTTTCACACACTCAAAATAGCATACCATCAGCCACTACGAATTCAATCAAGCAAAATGAAGAGGATTCAAGAGCTATTTTCTTTGTCGTTGAAAATGAAAAAAAAGATCAGAAAAGAAGTGGGATTATTTTGAAAGACTTATCAAAAATTCACGACAAGAGCATCCAATTAGCTGTAGACTATTCTATACGTCTCGACGTAAAGTATTTTGATTTTATAGCTCTTCAAGGGAGTGTAAGTTTTGATAATGCGGTCGAAGTTCTTCATTCAATACCCGTTGCTTCCTTAACTAATTTTGACACATTAAACAATTCTTTCCAGGATATTTACTATTTAGACAGCACAACCCATGATGAGCTGATCAAGGCCTGTCTCCAAAAACAGGAATAGTGGGAGGCTCCAATTGAGATCATTGGATTGGATTGGATATTATAATTACAATGGGCTGTTCTTCTTTTTTTGCTTCAGGGGTCGATCCACATGAACTTCAAACTGAGGGGAAGCCCGCCCCTCTTTCAAAATGGCCAGACGTTGTTTATTATCTTGGGCATTATTAAAAATCCAGGAGTTCCAGGCTTTGTTACTCAAAAAAATGGGACAACGATCATGCCCAGCTTCTGCAATGAATTTTGGAGGCTCGTCTGTTAATATTGCAAAAGATTCCACAAACTCTCCGGTTTGAATATCCTGCCATTTATCAAAAATACCAGCGGCCCATAAAATTTCACCTTGATCTCCCGAAAATTGAATCATATTGCCTTGATAAGGTCCTTCGTAAACAGCTTCAATGAATCCAGTTATAGGAACAAGGCAATGGTTCCGCTCAAAAGGTCCTCGCCAGGTGGGTTTTTCAGTAATGGATTCAATGCGAGCGTTGTAGGTCGCGAATTTTGGTTTTCGAACCTTAGACCAAGAGGGCAATAAGCTGAATTGCATGTCCTGAAGATGCCATTGGTTGGCAGCGCCTGAAGTAATCACGGGGGATTTCCAAAATGGCAGTACACGAAGATCATATTCTCCGTCCTGCTCACTGGGGTGATGAGATAGGAGGGGGCGTCCCAAGCTCCGCTCCATTGCCCGAATTTTAGCCTTGATGATGTATTGAGCACACATGAATCCCCCTTTTTATTAATAATGTACAGCACCTTACCCCCTCAGAGCATCCACTGAAAAGAATGATTTCCCATTTTTTCCTTTTCAAATACCTATAATATACGATAGCTGAAACCATGAAAAATCTAATTTGTTTTGCTTATCGCGGAGAAGCTCAAACTTTTTTGAAAAATCTTGAGGCACGATCCAAAGCCTTTTTCTTTGGAGATTTGTTTGAAACAGAAGAGGCCTTCATTTTATTAACGGGAGAGGGGCCCCAAAATGCCTCTGAAAAGCTCGCAGCGGTTCTTGCGGCCTTCCATTCTGAAATTAATTTGGTAATCAACTTTGGCATTTGCGCAGATCTCCGTCCCCGTGAGACAAGAATCGAATTAAGAGACGTCAAAGATCTCGAGGGTTATTGGGTTCGCACCAGCTATCTGGCCCGGTCCGTTGCAGGAGAATCCATAGATTTTGAGTTCCGGTCCTTTTCTTCCAGGGAGAACTCTTTCCAAAAATCAATGGATTGCATCACGGTTTTCGAACGTGTTTTTAATCCTGCGGTTGCCGACAAGCTGTCGGTGATTGCACCCCTTGCGGATAGGGAACTTTGGGGTTTAGCTTCTGTTTGCCAAACCCTAAAAAAACCTTTTTGCTCCTATAAATTAATTTCCGATCGAGTTTTTGATGGGACCAACCCACCGGAATCAGTGACTAATACCAAATTCGATTACAAAGTAGACCAGGGCGTGACCGAGGGAGACGTGGAGGCCTGCTCCCTGCAGGCTGCACAAGGCGACCGACCGAGCAACGATGGAATACGAAGTAATCGGATTTGGTATAAATCTATCACAATTTGCGAGGTGATTAGGCAAAAGGCCGAAATTTATTCGGATCACTTTTTTCAAATTTGGAACGAAACTATTGCCGAACATCCTGTAATAACCCCTGCAAAATCAAAACTCAACTCCGCCCCTTCTGAAAATTCCAATCAATCTGAAAAAAATCTCGAGTTAGAATCCCATAAGCATTTTGTTTTTAAGGATAAAGACTTTCACTTTACAGCATCCATGGAAAGTCATTTTAATCGAACCTGGCATCGACTGAAATTGGAAATTTCGTCGACAGATTCCTCACAGGATTTAGGTCTCATGAACAATTTGGGATATACTTGGCTCAAAAATCAAAAGATGTCTGGAAAGGAACGTGGACGGCAATTGCTTCTGCGTATGGATCAAAAACTCAATCCCCTGGACTGGGAGTGGCAGGTACGCTTGAAACAATTATTATTACCGCTTACTAAGGTGGGTCTTCATTACCTAATCAACGAAGAAACAGAAGATATTGAAATTAAAATACTTCATAATTTGAGTAATACCGACAAATCACTAGAGGAAAAACTCCGCATACTCAATAATTTTAATTGGCAGGAAATTCATCAACTCTTAAATGGTAAGTCCCATGTTTGAACGTATTTTTGTTGAGTACGATATCGCAGACAACCCATCGACCCAGGCTCTCCTAGAACGTTTGCCAGGAAATGCTCCAGTTCAGAGAATAGACAAACTTGAGAATTATTTTGGACGAGTTAAAAAGCCCTATCTACAAAAAAGAAATTCCTTGAATCTTTTTATTGGAACTAAGAAAGGTCATTTGATTAAACCCGCTCCACCTGCTTATGGGGTTATTTCCGACCCCCATTTCTATTTTATACATAGCTACAATTGCATTTACGAGTGTGAGTATTGTTATTTACAAGGTTACTTTCACTCTCCTGATTTGGTTTTTTATGTGAATTATGAAGAAATTGCAGCAGCCATGGAAGAGACCATTCACCATGCTCCGGCGGAGACCTTCCCTTGGTTTCACGCTGGTGAATTCAGTGATTCCCTTGCTCTCTCTCACCTCACTCAAGAGTTAGGTTATTATTGGAAGGTGATGGAAAAAAATCCGCGGGCTCGTCTAGAGCTTCGAACCAAATCTGCGAACATTCGTGAAGTTTTGAAGCTTCCTCCTTTGCCACAGATTTTTGTGAGTTTCTCATTGGCTCCACAGTCTCGAATTGTACGCACGGAGCATAAGACGGCTTCTTTAGGAGCTCGCCTTGCGGCCATGAAAAAGCTAGCGGAGAATGGCTATTCTCTCGGTGTTCATTTAGATCCCATCATTTACGAAGAGAATGTGATTGAACTGTATTCAGAATGCATCGATGAAATATTTGACCATGTTTCTCCGCAACAAATCAGTTACCTTTCCATGGGAGTGGTACGTTTTACGAAAGACGGTTATTATCAGGTTGAAAAAAATTATCCCCAGTCGGATCTTCACCGAACTCAATTTGCAAAATCCTTTGATGACAAAGTTCGCTACACTCGCCCTATGCGTTTGCATATTTTAAACAAAATCAAAGACTATCTTTTGAAAAAAGGAATGAACGATTCGAAAATTTATTTTTGCATGGAATAACTTAGAAGCGAGCAAGATCTCTAGGAGCGATTTGCTCGAGGCGCAAGGAGGAGATAGGACAAATAAGCGTCCATCGACGACGATGCAACGATGAGAAAATCGCTCCTAGAGGTCTTGCTGAATGGATTTTTTGGCGGTGGGAGTATATAAACGACTCACTTGATCTGCTCCATACAATTCCGCATCCATTTTGATTTTATCAGAACAATTACTACAGAACCTACTTATATTTTTGAGCATTATGAGACTGGATCCGTAGGATCCATAGACTGTGGCATCGCAAGCAGGCTCACCAGCCAATTTTGCACCAGACCAAATGCTAACGATATCATGTCCATTGTCGTCAACATAAGGAATAGGACATTTTGCATGGGACCAATTCCATTCTTTATTTTCGGTATGGCGTGCCTCGTGAAAAATAACCATCAAGCGGGCAATTTGGGGATGACTGAACTGAGTATAAACCGGAGACATCCACATTTTATGAGCAGTCAAATAGGGAATCACACAGGCTACTGCATTTTTACCACCACAATCTTTAACTCCGACATTAAAAACACGAGTTTCAAAGAAATTCTTATAAACGTCACCGTCTACTTTGCCAAAAATCTCCTGATGTAAGGGAGATTGCTGAGTGCCACGAACAGAATAGATAAATTGGAGGTCATTTTGAATTTGCTCTTTAAGAGGAACAGGAACGTCGGTATCAAAATCCAAGGCCCAGGAGATAGAAAAATAGGATTCTTGAATTAAGAAAATACATAACATCGTCAAAAATATTGATTTTCCCATGAATTTCTCCTCCATAGGCCACATTGGCCTCCCCTTCAAGAGCTAACCCATTTTCAGCGGAGAAGCTAGTGGTTTGTAATGTTAAATCTACTTATACCAAACTCATTTAATTCGTAGATCTTCGTTACTTTCTTTTTCGGCTTAGTAAATGAGTTTGGTATAGGATTGATTTTATCCAAAAATTTCAATTAAGACCTGGGAGTTTTCTCAAATCCTAGAGTAACTATACTTTTTATGACATTCACAGCCTGATCTAAAAAATGAGGAAGTTCCTTTTCTTCTTCTTTCGAAAAATTCTGCAAAACATAATCTGCTACAGGAAAATGAGGATGGGAGGGACGCCCCACTCCCAAGCGCACCCGGATGTAATCACTGCTTCCCAGAAGAGTCGAAATACTTCGAACTCCGTTATGGCCCCCATGACCGCGATTTTGTTGGATCTTCATTTTTGCAAAAGGCTGATCAATTTCGTCATGAACAACAATCAGCTGTTGAGGTGTTAACTTAAAAAAACTCATCAGGGCCTGTACACTTTCACCACTGAGGTTCATAAATGTTTGGGGCTTTAATGTTATAATTTCTTCGGTTCCCAGCTTACACTTACTGACGAGCCCCTTAAATTCTGATTTTTCCTTGGAACCATCAAAACTGTGAAGAAAACAATCCACCGCCATAAAACCAATATTATGGCGGGTCAATGAATACTGTTGACCAGGATTTCCGAGTCCGACAACTAACCACATAATGAATGACCTTTACTTTTAATAGCACCATTTTGCTTGCTTCAAATGGAATCAATTTGGGATTCAATATCTTTAATGCATTAATAAACTTTCATCAAGAAGCACCTGCCCAGACTGAGCACCAACATAAATCATTCGACGGTCATAGGTAGGAGCTGTTACCTTAACAATAAAAACCCAAACCAATTCACTGTATTTTTCATCTTTGACATAAATTCGAGGATTTGCCCCCTGAACAGAATCACTACCTTCGATTTCAAAGCTCTTTCCTGCAAAACGGGGTGCAACGACATTTCGTGCTGCAGCCAAATCTAAATCTTTCCTTAGAAGTGGATGATTTACGACTTTCATTTCTGATGCAAGGTAATAAATGGCTCCATCCGATCTTCGAGAAAAAACTTTCACGAAGGCACCATCCACTTCATAGCCCTGGATGACCTGCTTCGCTTCATAGATATTTTCTACATCAAAGGTACGACGAGTTGGTGGGGAAAGTTCCTTGGTGGAAACCCCCAGACTATCACCCAATTCTTCAAGAAAGGATTGGACACTCTGAATGTCTGCTCCTTTAGCTGGAATCACTCCGCCAGAAATGGCTCTCACGAGACTTTCATTTTCTCTTCGCACCTTCCATGGAGCTTTGGGATCCCATTCTTTAAGGCGCCGCTCTAAGCTGTTCCACGGGTCTCCGTCGGACTCCCCTTTTTTCGAGGAATGAGAAGGTTTTCCAGAAGCTACTTGGCGGGAACTACTTAATGAATTTTTACTCTTTGCCGAGGATGCCCTATTCGTAGGACTCATCGATTTTGGACTTTCTGCATTGGTGGATGAATTAGAGACTTGACCCCTATATTTATCAGTGATTGCCTTCATTCGCTTTTTGTTTTCAATAACTATTATTGAATAAACAATAACAACAATTGTACCGAAGATCCAAGAAACCCATTTCCAACGATCTGACATCACATTAGTACCCTTTTAGTTTAAAAACCTCATCAATGACAGTTTTGTATTTTCCATCAAACTGGGCTATATTTATGGACTCAAAAACTGCTTTGCTATTAGCTATTGTTGAACTATTTGTAAGCATTGCCAAGTGAAGAGAAAACATTTTTGAGAAGTCCAGGTGAGACATGGCTGGATGGACATACATTTCCCACAATAAGGAAGCATAAACTGCACCCATATTATGAACTTCACCACCACCACTCGAGAAAGCACTGGTTCCCGTTAAATTGTGATTTTGCAATACATTCCGGCCTGGCATTCCCTCCATAGAATTAAAAAAATGTTCTCCTAAAACCGGATTCTGCGAAAAAACGAGAGCCACATGAAAGTCTGCCTGCCCTTCGTTTATGGCACCAATGCATCCCGCGGCACTTCCACAACTTCGATAAGCTGTGTTCCCTGCTGCGTATTGCATATTTCCATGACCTAACTCGTGAATATAAACATCTGCCCCCAAAGCAACCTCACTCGGCTTACCTGGAATAGTAACTTCTCCAAGCACGATACCTTGCCCATCCCAATAAGCATTGTTTTTAACACTTTTATCTAAAGAACTGACAGGGACACGTTTACCTTCAGCATAAAAACGACCACTCTTCTTCTTAATTATTTCAATTTCTTCCGTCATCCAAAAATATGCCATCAGCTGGGCGACAAAAGATTTTCCAGAGTCTTCGGCATATTTATATTTATAAGTTCCAGCTGAATCGGGTACTGCTTTTTGTCCGTCCTTAGCCGAGACTGTAAAATTAATACTTTTTAATTCCGACTGGGAGCTCAATCCCTTTAATTTAATACCATAGGATTGAACCGTGGCAACATCCTGTCCATAGGTAATGGCTGGCTTAAAAACGGATTTTTTATGGGAAATAGGATTTTTCCAAAAAATGCAAGCATCATAACTTGCATTTGTCATGCAACTAGGATCTATCCCCCCACTTCCAGCTAATTGAGGATTGACAGTTATTTCGGCTTCCGCGGTTTTACCGTTTTTAAATGTAGCCAGCGCCTTCACCTTAATAGGACTTTCTTTTTTTACTAAATTTACTCTGTAGATGAAGGGCGCCTCTGTTAATTTCCTATCGGTATTGCCGTTGAGACTCATTTGAATATCTTTAATTTCTGAGGAGTTGGATGACACGATTTCCACATCTTCAGAGACTTCTGCACTCTCCAGACTAAGACCTTGCTTGAAAGCAATACTTACACTTTCAGGAGTTTCTGGTCCTTTGGGGTCCCCTTGACTCGTGCTAGCGATTTCAATCACGCTAGATTTATTGCCCTCAAAACCCTTCGAACACCCCAAATTCAAAATAAAAAAACCCAGTGTACCAACTTGAGTCACTCGAATGCATGTTACAATATAATGCTTCAAGAATCCCCCAATTGCCATAACTACCCAGCACCCCAAGAAAAAGGATTGATTATGGATCCCTCTCCTATCAAATTCTATTTCAAAGACTTCTCTTGCTCTTGCTCTTGCAAAATATTCGCCAGCCTTGAGAACTTATCAGAATCGACCTGATCTGTTATATTCTAGACATTGTCGAAAAGTTCCCCAAATACTCCATTTTAAACTCCGTCTAAAAACTAAGGGTTAGTGACTCGCTTTAATACTGGTCGATTCGCGCCTTTTAGTCGCAAAATTAATTGCTGTAAAACCCTCGGAAATAAGAGCTGCCATGACTCGTTTCACGTAAATCACAGGAGTAGATTGATCCGCCTGAATATTGATACCACCCTTGAATGGCACATTGGGATGTATCTGTTCATGAGTTCTCTTAATTTTACGTAAAATCTCACGCATCTCCGGAAAATCCTGCCCATTCGGTTCCTTTACGTGCAAGGGATTTGTGCCCACTTCATGGGAATCGAATATTACTGAATCCTTTGTGATGGAAAGAAGTGGATTGCTCTCCAGAGGCCTTGCATTTTCAGCATTGGGAAGAATTACTTTT
>Ga0172367_10005664_pt1 | contig 15009 bp, 12 predicted proteins | sample Lak10m_FD_114542 | JGI IMG/M metagenome (GOLD analysis project Ga0172367, IMG submission 114542) | Freshwater microbial communities from Kabuno Bay, South-Kivu, Congo - kab_022012_10m | ecosystem: Environmental > Aquatic > Freshwater > Lake | place: Democratic Republic of the Congo: South-Kivu... | reverse complement strand
TAAGGTCGCCAAATAAGCCCCAATACAGACTGCCCAACATAAACAGTGCACACAACGGACCGAAAATATAAAAGGCGGTTTTCCAGGTTGATGGAATCTTGATTAAATCCTCAACACTGGCTTTGGCATTGACACCTATCCAGGCGGCATTATGCAAATCGGTCAATAAAAAGCCTTTGCTGGCAACGCTTTGAGCGTATCCTTTGTGACAGCCAGCTTGGCCGCAGGTCTGAGGCAAATTACTAACATGCGTGGAGGCCGCCACATTTTCGTCTCTCAAGATACCGTGATGCAATCCGCCCGGCGCATGGCAATCGACGCAGGAAGCCCCATCAAAACTTTTATCTTCCAGCAAGCGCGCATGTAAGGTTTTTTCGTAAGAACCCACGGTATGCACAAAGCGTAAATCGACCCGATTTTTCTTCTTGGTTTTTGGATCTTCAATCTCGACTTTTTCCATTTTGTCCAAATTGCCATGACACTCAATACACATCGCGTTGGATTCGTTCTTATTGATTCGGTTACCAACAAAACGCCGCAAAATATGCCCGCTGTATTGATTCATCCAGGTATCACCCTGGTGGCAAGTACCGCATTCTGCATCATTATGCGCAAAGGCATCCTTGAAGGCATCCCATTGACTGGCAGCAATATAAGGCACATTGGCATGACAACGGCGACAGGAAGGCAGGCTGGAATCATTTTCTTCCTTGAAGCGATTACCGGCGGCAAAATCCTTGCTCAGGCCTTTGCCATGCACGGACTTTTCAAATTCCTTGACCACATCCTCATGAGTAAAAGCCTTGCCCTCCGAAGGCTCCTTGACATGGCATTTTTCGCCACAATTAACCAGGCCATCTTTTTCTTCATGTGGGTAATCGGTAATTTTGCGGTGACAATCCTTGCAGGGCACCGAACCATGCAAGGAGCCGTAATAATCTGCTTTTAAAATGGTGGCCGAGCGGATTTGCCCTTCTTTGTCGATGTACTTTAAGTCGGGCAAACCATGGCAGGAAAAACAACCATCGGGATCGGGGTGACGCTTATCTGCAAAGGCTTGTTGGCTGAAAACAATAACTGATAGGAAAACCATAAGGCCGTATAGCAATACGACAGACTTTATCCCTGAAAAATTAATACTCATTAGTCTCAAATCAATTTATTTTTATTGTTTTATCCATTAACAAACTGCACAGAAGGCCTTAACACCAACCCATTTCTTGCAAACCTCAGTCAAGCTAGTGAATCAAACTGGTGATAGCTATCGCCAGTGAAAACACCCCAAATATCAAGCCATTGGCCACTCTGGCCCAATGTACTTGCTTATCTTTGAAGGTAACCTCTTTGCGCGGTACGATTTCAATGGATTGCCAATCCGGCTCCGGAAATATTTGGATACCTTTTTTGATACGTTTGGGTTGTTTATTTCGGGAGGCCGTTGTCCACTCGATGGCATTCCAGTCACACACATCTACACACTCATGACATGACATGCAGGAAGACTGTTCGACCGTCGCAATTTTGTCCACCATCTTGATGGCTCCGCACATACAATTTCTGGCACAGACATTACATCCAGTGCAACGCTCCTTGGCGACACGGATTTTATGTGTGGAGCCAAATCGCGCCCCCAAACTATTGACTACCCCATCAATCGCTCCGATAGGACACATGAACTGACAGTAGGCACGGCCTTTGTTGGCAAAAAATCCCAGCAATAACAGCAAAGACAGGTTGACAATCCCCACGGCGGAAAAAATGTAGATAAAGCCACGTGAACCGCCGGACATGGCTTCAACCAACCTGGGTACGGTGATGAAATTGCATAAAGTGCAGGCGCTAACCCCCAGTGCCGGCAAAATAATCATATAGGTGCCAAGATAACCGTAGCGGATTTGAAATTGCGGTAACCAACGGTACTCAATCTTCCAGCGATCGTTTAGCAAGCGGCTGACCAATTCACTAAACCCACCCACCGGGCATAAATAACCACACCAAATGCGTCCGAAAAATAGGGTGGTCAATAAAATTAACCCCATAGCGATTACACCAATCATCGCTGCCGACATATGCGCCATTAAGTCTTCAAAGGTCATACCCGGAAAATAAAGATAGAACCGCCGCATGCACAAGCGTCCACATAAATCACTATTCCCGACCAGACTGGGTAAAATCGTCAACGGCCCCAAAAAAAGCAAACACGACACACTGATAGTGATGTAGCGGAACCGCTGAACTTTGGGCACATTGCGCCATTTCTCAAGAATATTCATACTCACCTCGTTGTTTCTAGGGTCAAGACCACTCGCTGTTTCAAGAAAGCGGTTGTCAGAATTTAGCTCTACCTTTCAAATTGATGACAGCTCAAACATAAAGCGCCATTTTTAGCTGGTCTGCGCAGTAATACTTCTTTATCAATCCGCCCATAGGGCAATTCATAAAGCGCTCCGAATTTCAGCGCATACGCTTCCAAGCGTTCGGCTTTATCCTTGCGGACAACGTCCTGCCAGGGATGCTCTTTGTACTTCACGCCTTCCTTGACATCACCGGAAACCTGCTTGCCAGCGGGATTTTTGTCTGCATCGATGACACCTTCCGGGTGCGGCGAATGACAAGAAATACAAGTAACTTTGCCATCCTGGGTCAAGGGCAAAATGATGCCGTGCTTGCGCATTTCCTCATCCATATGCTTTTTCATGTCTTCTTCCGGCTCCGCATCCAAGTGCTCGGCAGCATTCAAATGCGGGGTTTTCAAATGACAGCCCAAACACAATTTCTCCGGCGGGAGCCTGAGTTTTAGTGCTTTGCCTTCCCTGGGTTTATCCCGATCTTGATGCACCTCCTCATGGCAATACAGGCAATTTTTTTTCTCTATCTCGCCCTGCTCATTCAAAAGCACATGGATATTGGGCCGTTCATGCTGGTCTTTTTCGTGGCATTGAAAACAAAAGTCCGTCAATTGCCGGTAAGGCCCACCGCGTAAAAAATCGGGATCATTTTTGTCCACCTTGTCATACTGAGTTTCATCCATACGCTCCAAACCATGACAGGTTTTACACTGCAAAAAACGCCCGTCCTTCAGTTCGAACTCGGGAGGGGGCTCCATATTCTCGGCAATTTTTATATCCACAGCATGATGCAGATCCGGCAAGCGTTTGGATTGTTTATAGGATTGATACTGCCAATCGTCATCTGCTCTAACAGCCAGCGACATCAACGCCAGAAAAACCAGCAGCAGCGCTCTCATAAACCTGATATGCCTGATCGGCCATGGTAATGGCAAGTAATGCAGCTGGCGCCTTCATTAAAATGCACACCCGTTAAACCGTTGCCGGTATCACAATGCCCACCCATCAAACTCAAGGTATCTTCACTTAATTGGTTTTCTGGTGAACGTTTGGTCATGTCATGGCATAACACACAGAGTTGGCTGTAATTACCCTGCTGAACCTGTTTAACCACACTGCAATCCACCACACTATCCAAAGTCGGCAGGCCATCTTCCTCCGGATTACTGATGAAGTTTTTGTCATCCAGGACTTTGATTTTGCTATGCCCCCATTTTTTGTTGAATGCCTTGCGTCGAGTATTTTCATTATGAAAAAACTTGGCCTTGCGCGAATCGTCAATAATCAAATTGCTGGCATTAGTAGTGCCATGCATGGTGTGACAATCCACACATTCAACAATCGAGTGATAGCTGTATTGATCGGAACGTAAACCGTAATACAACGCACCCACTTCGTTTACCGAATTCGCGCCATCGCCTAAGCCATCCTTGACACCATGTTTATCAATCAAGCGGTAATCGGTTTCGGCCCTTAAGGCCTGATCCCGACGCCCTGCATGCTTGATCGGATACTTTTTATTCGGGTTGGATTCGGTATGACAACGCACACAGAATTCGCTGATGTTGGTATAGGGCTCTGCTTGACCGTTTCCGCCCTTGTAAAGTGTCAAATCCTGATTCAATTCAAATCGTCCATCCATATCCGATGCATCATGGCAACCCAGACATTGATCATCGGCAGTGGGCTTGGTTTTTAATAAACTGTAATCGTGTCGGTGTTTGCCGGTTCGATGCGGTACGCCAGGCATCAAGGTGTTGTTATGGCAAATCACGCACTGCTGTTTTATGGATGTGCCATTTTTACCGTGACAGCCTGCACAACTGCCAAAGCCAGTCTTTTCTACCAGCGTTTTGATTTTAGGCACCGTGTCATGCAATCTAAACAAGGCGTGACAACTACTGCATTTAGTTTTGCCCCAGCCTTCACCGCCACCGTGTGACTTGGATAAAGTCAGATTCCCACCGGTTTGAGATACCTCTCTTGCCCAGACCGCCTGGCTGCACACACTGAACACAATCATCAGACATAATGCGTTGATTAAAGCCGCAATAGTTTTAAAGACTATGGTTTTCATATCGATAGCATCAATATTGCGCATGACAATCACTGCAATATACTTCGTTATGACAACGCCCGCAACGTGCCGGATCGAAACGCGCTTCCAGACCATGTAAGGTTCTATAACCTAAAGGATGATAACCTTGTCCCGAAGTATCCCGACGCAAATGACAATCGGTACAAAAGTTCATGTCCAAATGGCATTCGGTACACCATTGGCGATTTTGTTTGGCTATTTCTGCATGGTGATTGACGTAATCAGAGCGATGATCAATCGGCCATATTTTTTCCTTATTGTCATGACATAGATCGCAACGCCATGGACCGCGCATTTCGTCGACATGGCAACTATGGCAAATCGGTTTCAAAGCCTCGTTGGCAATCACGGTCAATTCTTTAAGATTCGGCAAGGTTTTGATCTGATTGCTGGTGTATGGATGACACAGCAAACAGCTATCGCCCTCCTCTTCCATCACTTGCATATGAGCGTTATGCGGATAATAAATATCCGTTCTTTTCTCGCGGAGTTTCCACCATTTTTTGTCTTTCTCATCACTCAGCTTTTTTTCTACCGAATCAGCTGCTTTTAAAACTTCGATTCCGTTTTCAGCCTTTGTCGAAACTGATTCTGCCTGCACAATGGATAGCGTGAATAACAGGAATATAATGGTAATAAATCTAATCATGGTGCAGTGGGTTTGAATCGGTCGTAATAATAGGTCAGCTGCAAAGCCCCCAGATACTCGTTATTGATATTGGTATTATTAATATAACTACCTGTTAATTTTAATATGATCGAGTTTTGCAGCATATATTGCACTTCTGTTTCTACACCCGTTGCCATATTCTCACCGTATAGCAGTTTATCCTCCAATCGCCAGGCTGCGTTCAAACCCACTCTTAATTTCTCATTCACTGCTTTAGCGCCACTCACATAGACGCTGGTGGCATTTTCTCCATCGCCTAGTTCCAGATAATCGAATTGACCATTTAAATTGAATCCGGGTAACAATGTATGGCTAATAGCCGATTGCACACCGTAGCCGTTATATCCTTCATCACGATTGGCATATTGCAATCCCACTGAATAGCGTGTTTTGTCGCTATAGCGATGCTCAACGGAACCCCGCCAAACCTCTTGTTGCCCTAAGGCATAAGCAGCATAGAAACGATCGCGAAAAGTCACAAAAGGGTCTTTAGGTCGATAAGCTTCAAAATAATTGCGTAACCGTATATTTTTTAAAGGGTCCCACCAGGATTCCAGCAAAACGTTTTCAAATCGGTTCTTGTCCATGGCATAAGAACCCTGGACCAACATTTCAAAAGGTTTGTCGTTAGACAATATGTAACCTGCCAAACGGCTGCTTGCATTCAAGCGATAAGTGGTTTCACCGTTTGATGCGGGTTGTTGTTCTTCGACAACATCGAAGTTTTGGTTAATTACTTGCCGGGTAATCACTCCATCCAGGGCATCATCATAATCACGCTGCAAGGCCTGCATACCGAACCGATAATCTGCTGTATCTAAAAAAAAACTATCGCCAGCAAATTTAATCCAGGGTTTGGTTTTTAAATTGCTCTCAAATCCTGCTACCCAATTTCCGCTAACCGATCTGACATGATCTATCCGCACCGGACGTCCGGCATAAATCTCGAGAGACAGCGACTGATTATTCAATTGATAAATCCCGGAGGCACCATCAACTAAATACAACCCTAAACTATCGGATTTTTCGAATCGTCCTCCTCGCAAGGCCAGCGGAATTGCAGCTAATTTCTTTTCTAAATAAGCTTGGTAAAACTCAAATCTATTATTGTATATATCGGTGCTAAATCGGCTCAACCCCGCAAAACGCCCGGTGACGTCATATTCCTTATTATCGTAGATAAAGTCGCCCCAGGCTTCGGCCGTATAATCCCCATCTCGATCATAACGATTATCCGTTTGTAATTTGGAGCGAATAGAACCACGCCAGTTATCTGCTTGAACAGCCGGAAAAACATTCACTAAAATAAAAAAACCCAAACCCGACCAAAGTAATCGTTTACCGCCCAGTTTATTTTTTATTAAATTTTCAGATATTAGTCTCTTTGCTTTAGACTGCAAATTTACCCGATAACTTTTAAAATTCAAATCCATTCAAAGAACCGATTAATGTATTTATTTCCAAGCGATTAATAACAAAAATACTACACAGTAAAAAATACTTTACAGCCAACTCAGCAACACATACTTATTAAAATTAAATTTGGCAATTTATTTTGTTCTTATTTCAAAAGGCTCAAGTAATTCACCATTCATATCCTGTAACTTTTCTTTCCGCTTTTTTAAAGCCCAACCTGACAATGTCACAACGGCCACAATACAACTACCGCAGCCCGCACAATGCCCCACTTTTGGCACGGTGCATGCTGTAGCCAACAAACCCTGCCCAAGCGCCATTCCCGACCCTGTCATCCAAGGCGCTATTTTCTCGGTTAATTGCATTTTAATTGACATATTTTGACCATAAAATTACCGTATTAATTACCAAAATTATTTACAGCCTTTTTTCTTTTTCTTTAAATCAACAAGTACTGCCATTTCTGGCAAGCGATCCAATTGAGCCACTACATACCCCGGATTAGCAGAGGTTCCCGATACCACAGATATAATATCTTTGGCTTTCGTCATATTGATCAATGGCGCAATCCAATTACCGCCCAAACTACTGGTTTCATAAACACTAATTTTACAAATATCTTTGGAACTACCCTCGTAGGGAATTTTGACAAGAAACCGATTACCGGAAATAGTATTAAAAGGATTTTTATCCTTATCCTGCATGGAATAACTATACAAACTGCTTGAAACTGTTCCAGCAGAAATTTTGTTATTTTTATTTATTTTGCCCCTGGCTTTTTTCTTTGAAGAACTCAAAGCAAAAGCAGTCCAGGGATCAGCTGAAACATTCAGTTGATAGCCAGGCACACTAACGCGATTACCTATATTCAGATTCAATGCCAGGGATAGTTTATTAACCCTATTTCCAGCAATCTTGCTATTAAATACAAACACGTCATTAGCCAATAAACTCAGTGCAGGATCATTAGAAGGCAAGTTCATGGATTGCATTGCAGAGAGCTTGGATTCAAGCCTAAACTTACCGGATGCAATATCATGTGAATTCATCTTTAATATACTAGTAAAGGGATTGATATCGGTTTCATCCAAAATACTTTCCGCATTATCAATCACTTTGCCATCCGTCTTAACCGAATAATAAGGCATATCCAGCTTAACTATACCTTCCGAGATTAATCGTGAATAGGCATTACTAGTGCCAATTTGCGCCACTATTCTATCTTTTCTGGAGCCAATTACACTGTTAGCAATAATAGCCGAAGTATATTGTCCGTTTGACCTTTTATCATGACAATCTCCGCAGGGTATAGAATCCTTAGCTAAACGGGTATTATGACTAATCAAATAGTCGTTTGATTCGGTTAAAATTAATTGGGCGTTAGGATTTTTATAGCCTTTATCTTTTAACAAATTTTCGAAACTGGCTTTTAATGATTTAACTTCTTCATATGATTGCGGTTCTTTATCGACTCCAGCGGTTACTGATAAGCGCTCAAGCCTCGAAATAACCCGATTGTTATTGGTATCCATCCAGTAATAACGAATGGCAGGAATATAGGGAATATATTTATTTAAGCCATCTTCCGCCTCCCGAAAGCGGTAGCGAATATCGATGGGTTGATCATTAAAAGCCAAGCCGACAATATGGCAAGTTTGACATGCCAATTTATCAAAATGCACCGTCACTACCCGGTTTCGAGTGGCATTATCGTTATAACCAATTAAATATTTCTTATCCAACCACAATGCTTTATGGGCATCCAAAACATTATCTTTTTGACTATTCGGTAAAGCAGGATTGGGGGCCCCACCCATGCTTGATCCGTTATGGCAATATTCGCAAGATAATGGTCCTGGCGAATAATTCAAATCCTTGCGCACATCCTGATCCGAATTACCGACCAAGAAATTATGATCGGCATCTAAATCAACATTTCTGAATGTTTCTTTAAAATATTGCTTGCTGTGACAAACATTACAATTCTCGATACTGCGAGTTTGGCCGTTCTCCGACCATGTTTTACCCTTATGTACATCATTTCGGTAATTTTTAATCCACTGACCATTCTCATCATTTTGATGCTCTGCCTCAGCCCCATAGCCATAAAACCCTCTTCGTTCATGACTGGTTTCATGACACAGCATGCAATTCTCATTGGCAGGAAATCTGAGCATGGGAATGACCACTTTTTTGTTCGAGTCAAACGCTGCAGCATCCCAGTTCAATTTCGGCTGTTGGTTGCTGGCAAGGGACAATGAATAATCTTCACCAGCTACTTGACGCGAAAAATTCAGCAGGCTTTTACCTTGTTCCGATTCTGGTGCCAGATTGATAAATTCAAGTATGGCTGTATTGCTGTACCGAAAAAAACCAGCTCTGATCAGTTTTTCTTTACGTAATTTTGAATACTCTTTGATTGGGTCAGCTTGCGTTGATAACTGACTACCTGGAAGGATTTTTAACTGCGAAAAATCAGCATGACAAATCAAACAATCCGGCTCGATGACACCACTTTTTTGCCAATTCCACTTTAGTAATTGATTGCCTGCAGCATTTGAACCTTCACTGCTTAGCCAGTCGTAATAATCACCATCATAAGTCGCTATTGCTGCAGCATCCATTTTGGTGTACGAAATGTTGTTACGGTCTTTTTCCGCAAAGCCTCCGCCGTTATGACATTCGGCACAAGCCTTGATCAAGCCAGGCGCACCGTAATCCAGAAACTCTGCCGGACTGGCGTTGCTTTTCTTTGAAAGCCACTGCGGGTTGTTTTTCAACATGCAGTTATAACCACCAAAATAACCTGGCGAGACTAATTGTGGAATACCACGGTAAGTGCCAAACAGATCATTTGATTCTTCCCGGCCCATTTCAAAATGATAGGCACTACTGATAGCATCAATATCGTGGCAACCGCCACCAGCACCATTGCCACAACTCATACGGGTGCTGTATGGCTTACCACTATCCAGCACATGTCGCCCGTCTTCGTCCACTAACGGAATTGCTGGATGCAACACGGGTTTGTCAAAATCATTAATCGCCGCCCAAGCATTAGCCGTTGCAATAATCAGCAATAATGAAACCATCAAAAATTGAAAATGACGCCAGAAATAACCATGCATACCATTACACCCAAGCTTAATCGCTTAATGTTAATTGCAAAAATTATGCCAACATAATTTGTATTTCTCTTCTCTACTCCCTACAGTCATAACCCATTTAAAAACCAAGAGTTTTAGTTGGAAATAGCGCACCGAATAACGTGCCAGGAATATCTTGCAAACCTTTTCCAACTCAAAACTATGTCATTTAACCTAATTGCCAAAATATAACTGCGCTATATAACATAGTTATATTATTTCGCGACCAGCCTTCTGTCCAAAGTTAATCCTCATACAGCCGGGACACTTAACCTATCTGAATACGCAATACAGTCTTCTCAAGCGGCAGTCATGAATAGCCAGCTACCCATTCGCCTTTCTCTTTGGAATTGCGCATAAGCATCAAGTTAAATCAGATTAAAATAAGTATTTTATTAACCGGTACAGATAGCCTGTTACCGATATCCAACAGGATTATCTGCTTGAACCCAATCCGCCAACTGATTTCCCAAACAGCCATATACGGCCTGAGCAGCATTCTTGGGCGCTTTTTGAATTATTTGCTGGTACCGCTCTATACCTATACCTTCAGCACTGCTGAATATGGCGTGGTATCCGAGTTTTACGCTTATGCCGGTTTTTTTGCGGTATTGTTGATTTTTGGCCTGGAAACCGGCTATTTCCGCTTCCGGCAAAATCCACAATACTCGAGCGACAGGGTTTACAACAATAGCCTGAGTTTTATAGTCATCATGAACCTGCTGTTCGTAGGCTGTGTATTCTTTTGGCAACAATCCTTGGCAGTTCTATTTCGTTATCCCGATCACCCGGAATATCTGCTTTGGTTTGCCTGCATTCTAGCGATTGATGCAATGACGGCCCTCCCTTTCGCACGCTTGCGGGCCGAAAATCGGGCTTGGCGATTTGCCGGAATCCGCATGACAGAGATATTGATCACCATCGGCCTGAATCTGTTTTTTCTGTTGCTGTGCCCCAAATTACTCACACAATGGCCTACTTCGCCCCTGATGAATCTTTATGATCCTGGCCTGGGAGTTGGCTACATCTTTTTGTCCAACCTAATTGCCAGCGCCTGCAAATGGCTATTACTGGTACCACAATTCAAAGCAATACCCTTGAGCTTGAACCCCGGTTTATTGCTACCCTTATGTCGCTACTCTTTACCCATGGTAATCATCGGCTTTGCCGGCATGATCAACGAAATGCTGGACCGAGCGATTTTAAAAATCATGCTGCCCTATGATTTATCCACTAACTTGCAGATGCTGGGCATTTACGGTGCTTGTTACAAGCTTTCCATTTTGATGAGTTTGTTCGTGCAGGCATTTCGATATGCCGGCGAACCGTTCTTTTTTTCCTACTCGGGCCGCGCTGATGCCAAGCGAGCTTATGCGTTGGTCATGCAATATTTTGTAATCGCCGGTGTATTCATTTTTTTGCTGGTGACGCTGTACATCGATCTATTCAAATATTTTATTGGTGAAGAGTTCCGTGTCGGACTGAGCGTGGTACCCATTTTACTAATGGCCAACCTTTTTTTAGGGATCTACGTGAATCTATCCATCTGGTACAAACTCAGCGATAGAACGGGTCTTGGTGCCTGGGTATCAATAATGGGCGCCTTGGTAACCATAGCATTGAATATTTTGTGGATCCCACAATGGGGTTACCTCGGATCTGCCTGGGCGACCTTGGTCTGTTATTTTTTGATGACCGGCCTGTCCTGGGCGTTGGGGCAACGTTATTATCCCGTGGCATACCCCCTAGGCAAGATTTCTAGTTACCTATTACTTGGCCTAGGCTTGTATTTTACCCATCACTATTTACAGGAAAACCTGCATTGGAATGTCTGGATTAGTGGCACGCTCGGATTACTAGTTTATTTGCTGATCGTTGCGATATTTGATTTAAGACCCCTCCTAAACAAAAGAAGCCGCACGAATATTTGAGGCTCCTAAGCCGCCTCAATCCAGCAAACTGAAAAATGGATCAGCTATACTTCGCTGCTAATCTATATCTTCGACACTTTTAACGGGACGAATATACTCCGTTTCAAAACCGTATCGATGGCATGCAGGGACTTTTAATAATTCAGTTTCCCAATCCGCACCTAAAACCGGTTCGGATGATAAAGGCGCCGAAGCTTCAGTCGAGCTATTTTAATTTATTCGATTTCAGAAAGCCGAGTCGGCAACCTAACGGTTTTTCCGTAGATTTGCCGACTACATTGTGCCAGCTTATTGTTCGATGGTGACAAAAGCCAGCTTGCTGATACCAGCATGCTGCACAGTAGCCATAACGCCAGCTACTTTGCCATAGTTGACAGCCTGATCAGCATACACATGCACGGTCAAATCGGGGTTAGCTACCAATTCCGCTTGCAGCCTTGTTTCCAGAGCAGCCAAATCAGCAATGGGGGATTTGTTGAGAGTCACGCCACCCTGAGCATCGATACCCAATTGCATAGGCTGCTTCTGGGTATCCGGGGTAGTTGAAGTAGTTTTGGGGAGCGCCACGTTCACTGATTGAGTTAGCAAAGGCGCCGTGACCAACAAAATAATCACTAACACCAACATAACATCCACCAGTGGCGTGACGTTAATCTCGCTAACCGCTTCGCCTTCGTCTGATTGTGTTTTAAATCCCATCGAGTACTCCTACTCCTTCGTAGTGTTGTCGCCAAAGGCGATGTGTAAAAAGCCGTCAACAAAGTGTTCGAGTGAAGCTCGACTGTGTTTGGCGCGGCGTAGAAAAAAGTTGTAAGCCAATACTGCAGGCACCGCAACCGCAATACCGAATGCCGTGGCAATTAATGCATCGCCTATTGGGCCGGCGACCACGTCCAGGCTGGCCGAGCCGCTTTTACTGATGTCCTGCATCGCATTCATGATGCCCACCACGGTACCAAACAAACCCACAAACGGTGCGGTACTTCCAATACTGGCCAGCATGGTCAAACCGCTTTCCATTCTGCTTTGCTCAAGCTGAGTCTGTTTGCGTAAAGCTTGCTCCAGCAATTCTTGTGGCGATCCACGAAATCTCAGGCTGGAAGCTGTCACTGGATCATTCAATTCCGCCAACCAGGCAAAACCGCACGCCGCGACTCTTGATTTTGGCCCGCGACGCTGCTCGACAGGCAATTGTTCGGCCGCCTTTAAATCAGATGCATTCCAAAAAGCCACGCTGTAACGTTTGTTGTAATAATTGTTTTTGGCAAACTGCCAGATCTTGAAAAATACCAATGTCCACGTAACCAGCGAAAACGCCAGTAGCGTGTACAAAGTGCCATCAATGACGAGGGCAGGTGCAAAATGAAAAGGCATTAAAATCTCCTAAATTAATGTTTTAATTAGCGCAACTTAAAATCGATGGGCACTATCACCGAGCTGGCTACAGGGGTATCACCACGCTTGGCAGGAATGAACCGCCATTTTTTTACAGCTTCGATGGCTGAATCATCAAGAATTTCTCGACCACTGGATTTTTCCACCGTAACCTCATCGCTTAAGCCTTGAGCTGAAACCTTAACACGCAGTAAAACTTTTCCCTGCCAGCCGCGACTTTTGGCAATATCCGGATAATCCGGTTTGGGATTGTGAGCATAATTCGCTTTAAAGTTGGCTTCGGTGAAGGTAGGGGCTTCACTAGTCGTCTGGCTAGTCGTGTTGACGTTTGACGAAGTACTTTGGCTAGTTGCTGCTGATGGTGTCTGCTGGGGCGGTGCAGGTTTAAACGGCTCAAATGGCGCAAAATCAGGAGCTTCCTGTACCTTGGGAGGAGGGGCTTTTTGAACCGCTGGTACCGGCTTTTTAATCACCGGTTTAGGCTTGTTGATTTTGGGTGGTGCGGGCGGAGGTGGCAAGGGTTTAGGTGCTTCCACTATAGGTTTCGGTGTTGAAATCGTCACCATAGACACTTCCATTTGCAACGGTTTGGCTTCTGTTAAACTTTCAACCGGCTTTTGCAGCAGTGTCAAAAGCCAGATATGTAACAACCCAACCAGAATGGCTGATAACCAAAGCATATGACTGGGGCGCTCTTCGCCTTGCAAAGCCGCCCATATTCTATAGGCAATTAGCGCTGGGCTGATCCTCGATGCACCAAATAACGCCGTATTGTCGTTCCGCAAAGCACCCTCATTGCTGTTAATTAAAAGCATAACGCAGTCGTTAAAACTGATCCGAAAATTCGTCGTATTGTAAGGGATAAACTTCTTTAATGTGAATTTGAATGCTGCTTATTCGATGATTTTAAAAACTGGTTAGCACAAGGTTGTTGACTATCCAGTTCCTCCGTTTGACTTAAAAAAATCGCATCAGTTCTCCAACTTGAATAATGACTACACATCAGCTCAATGCCGCTCATGTCTACGACGCTCATTACCTGTTTTAGGCTCAGAAGGATTTGATGAATTATCCGCTTCACCTCTATGACTCCGTGGAATCGGATAAAAACCCTGCCTGGAAACGCGCGCTATAGCATCCTCTTGATTTCTGGATTGGCGATTTCCTTTCCCGTTTTCATTGTCATTCCCTCTCCACCTTGATTCGTTCCCCCTCACAGGAGCATCATTAAAATCATTGCGACTTCTCCAACCGGAATTTTCCCTTCTCTCACGACGCCCCAGTGATTCATATCCATCTCGTCTAGCTTTACGCTCATGGTGATGATCATGGTGATGATCATGGTGATGCGAGCGTTGCGCAGGTATATAGGTTTGCTCGTAGTAAATAACCGGTGTCGGTTGATAATACGATTCAACCGGAACATTGTAATAACCCGGTTCGCTATAAGTTGCACTATATCCCACATAGCTTCGCTGATAAGACGTAGTCGCGCATCCTGATAAAGCCGATATAAAAATCAAGCTTGAAATAATCATTATTAACAACTTCATAAATGCCTCTTGGCTCATGCCTAGTGTAAATTTTCGGCTTCAGCTTATCGATAACGGCTTAAGCAACGCTTAGCATCGAGCAACACTTTAGACAGTGACTGATTAAAAATTTTAAGCGTTGGCAGAATGTTACAGGCTCTAGAAAATTTTACTTGCGCAACTGACAAATTAGCGTTAATTTGTAGGTCAACGCTTACATTACTTACGGATGATGGCGGTCATAATTGGGGATAAAATGTAGGCATCTATTGCATTTTTAGGTGAATATTTATGACAAAAGTTAAACATGTTACTGAACCGGATTCCTTCGGTTTCCAAGTGCGCATTGTTAGGCGCGGTAAAGAAAGTAGTCGTTATTTCTCACATAAACTTTGGGGCAGCAAAACCAAATCGCTAAAAGCAGCTATCACATGGCGTGATCAAATGCTGGTGGTACTGAAAGGCAGCAGAAC
>Ga0172367_10005663_pt1 | contig 15010 bp, 13 predicted proteins | sample Lak10m_FD_114542 | JGI IMG/M metagenome (GOLD analysis project Ga0172367, IMG submission 114542) | Freshwater microbial communities from Kabuno Bay, South-Kivu, Congo - kab_022012_10m | ecosystem: Environmental > Aquatic > Freshwater > Lake | place: Democratic Republic of the Congo: South-Kivu... | reverse complement strand
GCGCTCGGCGGCCTGCTCATCGGCGTGGTCGAGACCTTCGTCAACGGCAGCCGCTTCAGCACCTTCACCGACGCGATTGCCTTTGCCATCCTGATCGCCATCCTGCTGTTCCGCCCGGCGGGCTTGCTGGGCAGGCTGCAGGTTGAAAAGGTATGAAAGCTCCAAGCTCCAAGCTCCAAATCCCAAAGAAGCTCCAAGCTCCAAATCCCAAGGGTGCTCGGCTGGTCGGCGCACTGCGGCCGGGCTGCGCGCTGCTTGGAGCTTGGAACTTGGAGCTTCTTTGGAGCTTGGGACTTGGGATTTGGAGCTTCGCATGATCCCGCGTTCCCAAATCGTCCTCGTTGCCGCGCTCGTCCTCGCGGGCATCGTGAGCGCCTGCTCCTCCCGCCTCGACCCCTACTTCGCCCTCATCATCTCGAACATCGGCATCAACGTCATCCTGGCCGTCAGCCTGAACCTGATCAACGGCTACACCGGGCAGTTCTCGCTCGGACACGCGGGCTTCATGGCCGTGGGCGCTTACTCGGCGGCGGCCATCACCATGTTTGGTGCGCCGAAATTCGCTCCCGCGCTCACGCAAGGCGCGGGCATTCACGCACTGTTCCCCATCGCGCTCGTGGGCGGTGGCCTTGCCGCCGCGCTGGCCGGGGTGCTCGTCGGCGCGCCCTCGCTGCGGCTCAAGGGCGACTACCTTGCCATCGTCACGCTCGGCTTTGGCGAAATCATCCGCGTCATCTTCCGCAACGTGGACTCTGTCGGCGGCGCGCTGGGGCTGAACGGCATTCCCGCCTACACGAACTTGTTCTGGGTCTATGCCTTTGCCGCGCTGACGGTCTATGTCGTCGTCAGCCTGGTGAACTCGACCTACGGGCGCGGCTTCCTCGCCGTCCACGATGACGAGATCGCCGCCGAGGCGATGGGCATCAACACCACGCGCTACAAGATCACCGCGTTTGTCGTGGGCGCGTTCTTCGCCGGCGTGGCGGGCGGGCTGTATGGGCACTCCATCCTCACCATCGCGCCGACCGGTTTCGACTTCATGCGGTCCATCGAGATCGTGGTGATGGTCATCCTCGGCGGCATGGGCAACACCACCGGCGTCATCATCGCCGCCGTGCTGCTGACGCTGCTGCCGGAAGCGTTGCGAATGGTCTCCGGCGTGCGGGTGGAACTGCCCTTTGCCGCGCCGTTCAACAACCTCAAGTGGATCGCCGACACGCGGATGATCATCTACTCGCTGCTGGTCATCGTGCTGATGCTCGCAAGGCCGCAAGGCCTCTTCTCGTGGACCAACCGCAGCGTGACAAAGCCAAAGATTTGAATCCATGGTGACAATGGCGTTTCGACATGTTCATTCAGCGAGTCATCACAGTTTATCAGCCTGAGCTGGTGAAATTGCCGGCTGATCTTGCAGGTGCTTTGTCAGGCGAAGACAAGCGGGCGATCAGCCAGATGCGCGAGTCCTTCGACGCGCTTGCAAAGCGAGCCGAGTGTTCTTGGCTTCGCGAGATTCTGCTGCTGTGCGCCACAAGCGACCATTGGCATTTGGAGTTTTATGGGACCAACGCGAAGCCTTTGATTCCCTATTTTCGCTTTCATTGGGGTGGAGGACCTGCCGTTTGCCTTTCAAGAGAGATCGAGTTGCCCACGGGATTGCCACCGCTGCTTCGTCATTTCTATTCAGTGCTGGGTGGCTTTCAGGAGAACCAGTTTGGTTACGCAGGCGGAATCAACCTCTTGGAGGAGATCAAGTCAGTTGAGGCCGTCGGATACTGGGTTGCCGAGGCAAACGGAATTGATCCGGCGAGGGCAATGGTCTTTCTGACCACGCTTGATGGGGGCTGTCTGTGTTACTTGGCCGATGGTAACGGAGCCTGGCTCAGAGATGGGGAATTCACGCCTGTTGATCTGGAAGCCGCTGCAACCAAGTATTTTGAAGCTCTTTTGGAAGGGCACCGGAGCTAGCAGTGTCACTGAATCTGTAGCCTTGCTAAAGGCGACCGCTACTCCGGCCGCACAGGCCTTGGCCCCGGCGCAGGCGCAGCCGGCAGGAGGACGGCGGTCTTGATCAGCCGGCAGAACTCCTTCTTGGTGGCTTGCTGCACCTTGCCTTCCTTTCCCGCCTGACTGGCCGAAGCCTTGTATTCCACGGCCAGCCGTTCCAGCCGGGTGATGCGGATGAAGGTGTCGCCGAGCTGCCAGATCTGGCCTTGCTGGAGCTTGAGGGGTTTCGCCATGGAGTGATGCGCCGGAAGTTGGTGGTTGTCCGCAGCTCGTGCCGCCGCTGGCAGGCGTCAGCAAATATGCGCCCCCTGCGTCTCGACATACACCGCGTAGAGGCTGGAGCTGCCGCACATGAAGAGCCGGTTCCGCCGCGTGCCGCCGAAGCACAGGTTCGCGCAAATCTCCGGCAGCAGCACCATGCCGATGCGCTCGCCCTCCGGCGTGAAGCAGTGCGCGCCGTCGAAGCCGTCGCCGGCCCAGCCCGCGCCGGCCCAGATGTTGCCGTCCACGTCGCAGCGGATGCCGTCCGCGCCGCCCTTCTTCTCGCCCAGCGCCATCGTGCAAAGCGTCTTCATCCCGCGCAGCTTCACGCCGTCCACCACGTCCCACGCGAAGACGTTGCCGTGCGCGATGTAGAGCTTCTTGTAGTCGGGCGAGAAGCAGAGGCCGTTGGGCTTGCGCAACTCATCGCTCACCATGTCCAGCCTGCCGGTCTTCGGGTCCACGCGATAGACGGCCTCCTTGATTTCGAGCGGCCCCTTGTTGCCCTCGTAGTTCATCATGCTGCCGTAGCCGGGGTCGGTGAACCAGATGCCGCCGTCGGGATGCACCACGATGTCGTTGGGCGCGTTGAGGCGCTTGCCGTTGAAGGCGTCGGCGATGACCGTCACCGAGCCGTTGTGCTCGTAGCGGACCACGCGGCGGTTGCCGTGCTCGCAGGCAAGCTGCCGGCCTTGGAAGTCGAAGGTGTTTCCGTTGCTGTTGCCGGCGGGCGAGCGGAAGACGCTCACATGGCCATCCTCCTCGAGCCAGCGGAACTGCCGGTTGTTCGGGATGTCGCTCCAGACGAGGTAACGGCCCACGGTGTTCCATGCGGGGCCTTCGGCCCAGAGCATGGCGGGATTGTGATAGAGCCGCTGGATGGGCGTGTTGCCAAGCTTGGCCTTGAAGCGCTTGTCCAACGACACGATGTCGGGGTCGGGGTAACGCGTGGGGTTCACACCCGTCCAGTCGCGCGGCGTGGCGGCACGGGCCAGCGCGGCGGACGCGGCAACGGCGGAACCGAGGAAGGCGCGGCGGCTCAAGTTGGCGGCGGAAGACATGGGCGCATTGTTTCGCGGCGGAGGGGAAATGCAAACCTGGAGTCGGAGAAGCCCCGGATGATGTGGGCGGACGAAGCAACGGGAAGAGACGGGGCACGCCAGCCGAAGGGCCTTCCTGAAGAAGTGAATCACTTTCCGAATCGTTCGGCCACCAGCGGAGATCGTGGTTGATGGGCGAGGCAGGTTACTTTGCGCCCTGCTTCTTCTTCCCCACACCCTGCTTGGCCTTGCCGCCGCCGGGGCGGATGATGCTGTCGGGCGCATCCTGGTCGGGCAGCTTGAACTCCTTGCGCAGCCGCGTCAGCTCGGTGTGCAGCTCGGCGCGGGTCTTTGCGTAGGCGGGGTCTTCGTAGAAGCTGGTCAGCTCCTGCGGGTCTTTCTGGCGGTCGAACAGCTCCCAGTAGTTCACGTCCGGCTCGTAGAAGTGGACCAGTTTGTAGCGGTCGGTGATGACGGCGTAGTGCTTGCGGACGCTGTGCGGGCCGGGGAACTCGTAGTAGTGATAGTAGAAGCTCTTGCGCCAGTCGGCGGGCGTCTGGCCGCGCAGGACGGGCAGGAGGCTGCGGCCCTGAATGTCCGCCGGGATCGGCTGGCCGGCGGCTTCGAGGAAGGTGCTGGCGAAGTCGAGGTTGCTGACAATGTCGCTGCGGTTGACGCTGCCGGGCTTCGTCACACCGGGCCAGCGCGCGAGGAGCGGCGTGCGGAGTGACTCCTCGAACAGCCACCGCTTGTCGAACCAGCCGTGCTCGCCGAGGTAGAAGCCCTGGTCGGCGGTATAGATGACAAGGGTGTCCTTCGTCAGCCCCTCGTCATCGAGGAACTTCAGCAGCCGCCCGACGCTCTCGTCCACGCTGAGAATGCAGCCGAGGTAGTCGTGCAGGTAGCGCTGGTAGCGCCAGCGGACGAGTTCCTTGCCGGTGGGGTTGGCTTTCTCGAACTCGGCGTTGCGCGGCTCGTAGTAGGCGTTCCACGCCTTGCGCTGCTCCTCGTTGAGGCTGCCGGGCACGGTGAGCTTGGCGTCGAGCTTGGTGAAGGTCTTCTCCAGCGTCATGTCCTGTTCGTATTCGGCGCGGCCGCGGCCGGTGTAATTGTCGAAGAGCGTGGGCGGCTCGGCGAATTTTTGGTCCTTGTTCCAGCCGAGGTATTTCAAGTTCGGCGACCACTCGCGATGCGGGGCCTTGTGCTGCGCCATCATCAGGAACGGCTTGGACTTGTCGCGCTTCTTCAGCCAGTCGAGCGAGAGGTCGGTGATGATGTCGGTGGTGTAGCCGGTGTGCCTGACCTGCTGGCCCATGCGATTCATGGGCGGGTTGTAGTAAATGCCCTGGCCCGGGAGGATTTCCCAGTAGTCAAAGCCCAGGCTCGACGGCTCCGCGCCGGTGAGGTGCCACTTGCCGACGATGGCGGTCTGGTAGCCGGTGGCCTTGAGGAGCCGGGGGAAGGTCTGCTGCGTGCCGTCGAACTTGCTGTTCGAGTTGTTGTAAAAGCCGTTCAGGTGATTGTATTTCCCGGTCATCACCGTCGCGCGGCTCGGCCCGCAGATGGAGTTCGGCACCATCGCGCGGTGGAAAATCATTCCCTCCTTCGCGAGCCGGTCAATGTTCGGCGTCGGCACCAGCTTGATGGAATGCTGGTAGGCGCTGATGGCCTGATACGCGTGGTCGTCACTGAAGATGAAGAGGATGTTCGGCTGCTTCGGCGCGGCGGAGGTGGTGAGCGTGGCGAGCGCGAGAGTGAGCGAAAGAATGATGCGTTTCATGGCGGTTGACGAAAGCGGACGGAGCAACGGACGAAAGGTTTCGGCGAACTCAACGCGCGGGCTTGGCTGGACGCGTGCGGCGGATTTCAAGCTTCGTGATGTGGTCTGCGTCCACGAGGTGCTTGCCGCCCTCCTGATCCACAACAATCACCGTCTCGCCCAGTGGCGGGATGAACATGAAATCAGGATGCGGCACATGGATGGCGTCCCCGTCCGAGGTGCGAACCGTGTAAGCGTGGAACGGCGTCGCGCTGTTGATCTCGCGTAGTTCTTTGATGCTCATGTTGGATGGGTAACACAAGGCCCGTGCGCAGGCTAACCAAAATCCCGCTCACTTCCCCAACAGGCCGGACAGCGCGTCCACGATTTTCACCGACGCTTCCGTCTCCAGAAAACTCCACCGGCAGCGCCACGTCTCGTAGCCGCCGAGGCGATGCTGCTCGGGCGTCGGGATGTAGCCGTAGTAGCCGTTCGCCAGCGAGATGACGAAGGTGTTTTGGCTGCGGCGCTTCACGTCCAGCCCGACTTCGGCAAACGGCTCGCCGGGAATGGCGCCGATGCGCAGTTCGCCGATGCGGAACACCTGCAACGGCACGCTCACCTGCGCCGGCCAGTCGGCCATGATGATGGACTCGCGCGCATAGACCTCCGGCAGCGTGGCCATGCGCGGGAACGAAGGCGCGCGGCTGACCAGTTCGCGGGCGCGGGGCAATTCCTCCGCCGTGGGCTTGCGCGTCGCCAACTTGAGTTCGCTGTGCGTAGCGGCTAGTGGCACCCAGTCGTGGTGCTGCACCTTGGCGAGCGCGGCGTGGACTGCGCCGGCCACATCGTTTGCCACCAGCCGCATCTGTCCGTAAACTGGCTGGCGCGGCTGGCCGCCACGGAAATTGATGTTGTTGATGTTGCCGCTCGTGCCATTGGCGAGCATCGCCACGAACGGCGGGCTGCTCCGCTCCGCCTGCAACAGCTCCGTCACCCGCTCCGCGAACACGCCGTAGTAGTCCGCCGAGAGGTCGCCCGGCGTCACGCCGCCGACGTAGTGCAGCGAGTAGTCAGCGAGCAGCGCGACCGGACGGCCATTCGTGGATTGCACGGAGACGAACCACACCTGCGGGTCGGTCGGGCCGGCGGGTTCGACAAGGTCCGGGTTGTTCACGCCGGGATTGGTGCGGACGAGGTCGTTCGTGCCGCCGAAAGGATTTGCTGGAACCGCGCCGGGCTTCACGCGCCAGCGGCGGTTGAAGACATGTTGGGGCACGTCCACCGCGCCCCAGCCGATGCGCGCGGGCGCAAGTTGGTTCGCCGCGCGTCGCACGCCGTCCGCGACGCGCTGCACGAGGAACTTCTGATACGCCGGGTCCGGTTCGCATTGCGCGAGCGGAATGGTCGTGGGCGCGGAATGCGTGTGTGTCGCCGCGACCAGCACATGGGTCGGCGGGATGCCGGTGCTCTCGCGGATGCGCGCCTTCGCCTCGTCAATCAGCTCCCGCCCCAGCAGCGCCACATCCACAAGGGCGAAGGCCAGCCGCGTCTCGCCGTCGTCGAGCACGAGGCAGCGCGCATGCAGCTCGTCATGGACGTGCCGCGACTTCAAATCCTGAAACCCGCCGCTGATGGACACGCCCAGCCACGGCGTGATGTTGCTCGTGGCCGCACCCGCGCGGAGCACGCGCGGCTTGGCGGCGGCTGACTGCGCGTGGGCAGACGAAGTCGTCAGCAACGCCAACAACGAGAGGCAAAGCGAAAGGATTAGGTTCATGGGTGAACGCCCGGAGCTTAGGCCGCGTGGCGCGGCTGCGTCCACGGACAATTCAGCCCTTTTGCAGACCGAGCTTCTGGATTTTCGAGGCGAGCGTCGTGGGCTTGAGGCCGAGCAGCGCCGCAGCGCCGTCCGTGCCGTAGATTTTGCCCTTGGTCTGCTGGAGCGCCTGCTCGATAAGCGTGCGCTCGTGCTGCTTCAAGTCGGTCAAGGAAGCCGGCGTGGGCACCGCACCACCGCGACCGCGCGCTTCGATTGTCTTCGCCCCGCCGCCGTTGCGCCCCAGCTCAAAGCGCAGCGGGCCGTTGCGCGCGAGGATGACGGCGCGCTCGACCACGTTCTGCAACTCGCGCACGTTGCCCGGCCAGTCGTAGCCCTCCAGCTCACGCGTGTGCGCGGCGGTGAGGCGCGGCGCGGCGATGCCGAGCCGCTGCGCCGACTGCCGCACGAAGTGCTCCGTCAGCGGCGCGATGTCCTCGCGTCGCTCGCGCAACGCGGGCAGCTCAATGGGGAAGACGCTCAGGCGATAGTAGAGGTCGAGCCGGAAGCGGCCCGCCTTCGCCTCTGCTTCGAGGTCGCGGTTCGTCGCAGCGATGAGGCGGACGTTCGCGCTGCGGGTCTTGTCCTCGCCGACCTTCTCGAACTGTCCCTCCTGCAGCACGCGCAGCAGCTTCGCCTGCAAGTCCGCCGGGATTTCGCCGACCTCGTCGAGGAAGAGCGTGCCGCCGTCGGCCAGCTCGAAGCGGCCCACGCGGTCCTTGATGGCCCCGGTGAACGCGCCGCGCACATGGCCGAAGAATTCGCTCTCGAACAGCTCCTTCGGGATGCTCGCGCAGTTCACGCGCACGAGCGGCCTGCCCTTGCGGCCGCTCATGTCGTGGATGGCGCGCGCGACCAGCTCCTTGCCCGTGCCGGACTCGCCGAGGATGAGCACGCTGGCCTGCGTCGGCGCGACCATCGCAATCTGGTCGAGCACCTTCCGCAGCGCGTGGCTCGCGCCGATGATGTGGCCGAACTCCGAGTGGGCGCGCACCTCGTCGAGCAGCCAGGCGTTCTCGCGTTCGAGCGCCTTGAGGTGTTCGAGGCAGCTCAACGTGCCGATGGTGCCGATGATTTTCCCCTGCGCGTCGCGATACGGCGTCGCGCGCACCTGCACCCAATGCCGTTCGCCGTTCTTGCGGATGAGCTGGTGCTCGTAGGTCTCGCACTTGCCGGACAGCCGCTCGCCCAGGCGGCGGCGCTGCTTCGGCCATTCCTCCGGCGCGAGCAGCACCTCGTAGCTCGTGCGGCCAATCAGCTCGTCCTTCGGGTAGCCGGTGAACTCCGCCAGCCGCGCGTTCACGTAGAGAATCCGGCTCTCGTGGTCGGTGATGAGCAGCCCCTCGGCGAGGCTCTCCAGAATGGTGCGGAAGAACTCCTCGCGCTCGCCCCGGCTGCGCTCCCAGCGCTTCTGGCCGGCGAGAATGGCGTCGAGTTCGGCGTTGGCGGTCGGTGCGGCTGGCTTGGTGGCGGCCATGGGAGAGAAGTAGCGGAAGCCCGGCCGAGTGCAACGAAGAATTGTGTCGAGACAACGGCACTTCGTTTAACAACGGTGTTTCGTTGTCATTGGCGAACACTCGCCACAACCGCCAGCCAGCGAGAATCATCCGTGTTTGCAAGGCTTCTGCGCTTATCTCGCCTGGCTTGCTTCCGCTGGCACGGCACTAGCGATGGTTCCTCTCGTCCGCGCGGCGGAGCCGAGAGCGGGCGGAAGACGAACAACGAAACTCGACACGACATGCAAGCCATCGCCCCCACCCAACTGCTCGACGCCCTCAACTGGCGCTACGCCACCAAAGCCTTCGACCCCGCGAAACGCATCCCTGATGCCACCTGGGCCGCGCTGGAACAGGCGCTCGTCCTGTCGCCTTCGTCGTTCGGCCTCCAGCCGTATCGCTTCGTCGTCGTCAGCGACCCGGCCACGCGCGCGCAGCTTCTGCCGCACGCGTGGGGGCAGAAGCAGGTGGTGGACGCCTCGCACTTCGTCGTCTTCGCCGCGCGCACAGACGTGAAGGCGGCGGACATTGACACCTTTCTCCAGCGCACCGCCGAGGTGCGCGGCGTGAGCGTGGAGTCGCTGGCCGGCTATCGCGGCATGATGGCTGGGATGCTCCTGAGCGACGGCTTCAAGCCCATCGCACCGCACTGGGCCGCGCGACAGGCTTACATCGCGCTGGGCAACCTGATGACCGCCGCCGCGCTGCTCGGCGTGGACGCGTGCCCGATGGAGGGCTTCGTGCCGGCGGAGTTCGACAAGCTGCTCGGCCTGCCGGAGCAGGGCTACAGCGCGGTCGTTGCCTGCGCCCTTGGTTATCGTGCGGCGGAGGACAAATACGCCACGCTGCCGAAGGTGCGCTTTGAAGCCAGTCAACTCATCAACACTCTGTAACCCTATGACCACCATTCGCAAAGCCACCGAACGCGGCCATGCCGAGCACGGCTGGCTGGACTCCTGGCACACGTTCTCGTTTGCCGACTACCACGACCCGCGCCACATGGGCTTCCGCAGCCTGCGCGTCATCAACGACGACACCATCGCGGGCGGCGGCGGCTTCGACCTGCATCCGCACCGCGACATGGAAATCCTCACCTACGTCCTGCGCGGCGCGCTTCAGCACCGCGACAGCATGGGCAACACCGCCATCATGCGCGCGGGTGACGCCCAGCAGATGAGCGCGGGCACCGGCGTGCGGCACAGCGAGTTCAACTACTCGCCCATCGAGCCGTTGCACCTGCTGCAAATCTGGATTCTGCCCGAGCGCAAGGGCGTGAAGCCCAGCTATGCCGAGAAGTCCTTCGCCAACGCCGCGCCCGGACAACTCCACCTCGTCGCGAGCAAGGGCGGACGCGACGGCAGCCTGTCCATCCACCAGGACGCCGACGTGTGGCTCGCGAAGTTCACGGGCGACGAGACCCTGACGCACACGCTCCAGCCGCAACGCCACGCCTGGCTGCAAGTGGCCGAGGGCGAAGTGGACTTGAACGGCGCCACACTGAAGGCCGGCGACGGCGCGGCGGTGTCGGAAGAGACCGCGCTTTCGCTCACCGGACGCGGGCCAGCCCAAGTGTTGTTGTTCGACCTGAACTGAGACTGCGATGATGCGCCCCGTTCGGGTGCAAAGAAGCCACGCAAATTTCTTGTTGACCAAATAGTCAACTAACGCCACGGTCACCCGCAGTCGAACGACAACCGTTCAAAGTCCGAACCTAAGCCAGACAATATGGGCCGCGTCAGTGATGCCAAAGAGAAGTTGATGAAAGCCGTGACCGAGCTGATTTGGACCGGCTCCTATGGCAGCACGACCATTGACCACATCTGCGAGCGGGCCGGCGTGAAGAAGGGGAGTTTCTACTACTTCTTCGACTCGAAAGCCGCGCTGGCCGAGGAGGCCATCCAGTCGGCGTGGGACGAGTATCGCCCGAAGCTCGACCGGGTCTTCTCGCCGTCGCTGCCGCCGCTGGAGCGCATCCGCCGCTTCTGCGAGTTCGAGTATCAGGAACAGCTTGGTTTGCAGCGTGAATTCGGCCATGTGCTGGGCTGCCCACTCTGCACGCTGGGCGCGGAAGTCTCCACCCAGGAGGACGTGCTGCGCCGCAAGGTGCAGGCCATCATGGACCAGTCGCGCAAGTATCTGGAGACAACCATCCGCGACGCCCACGCGGAGGGCATCATCCGTGCGCCGGACGCCGCCGCGAAGGCGCGCACGGTGTATGCCTACACCGAGGGCCTGATGACCCAGGCGCGCATCCGCAACGATGTCGGGCTGTTCCGCGAGATGGAGCGGGGCATCCTGGATTTGCTGGGCGTGAATGCGGTGGACGCCGTGGCGGCTTAAAAAATTTTGTTCATCTATTTGACTAAACAGACAACTACTCACTGAAACCGCTTATGAAACTGAAAGTGAACTACCGGGCCGGGCGCTTCACTCCGACAATCCGGGTCGCCCTGGCGGAACCGCGCGACGCGCGGCTGCAACAACTCCGCGAACGCATCGAAGCCGAGTTCGCGCACCTGCGCGACGCGCGTGGGCATCTCGTGAAGCTCGCGTTGAATGAAGCCGAGGCGCTGGCGATGCAAACCTCGTTTCCGCACCTCGTCTTTCCGACACTCGCACAGGAAAAGGTCAGCGCCGTTGCCATCTGGCATCAGCGTCAGGCCGCGTTGCAACGCAACGAGTCCACCTTGGCCTTCGCCGCCTGAGGCGCTGCCGCCCGGTGTAACGCTCTGCACACCGGTGCGTCAGCCCGAACGAACAAACAATTCAACCCAGAAACAAACCCGTATGTCGCTCGCCACACTCACTCACCGCGCGCTCGTCGTCACCATTGTCGGTGCGCTCACACTCATGGCCGCTGGCTGCAAACCCAAGCCCGCCGTCGGCCCGCCGCCGCAGATGCCGCCCACGCAGGTCGCCGTTGCCGCCGTCGAGCAGCGCGAACTCGTCGAGTGGGACGAGTTCACGGGCCGCACCGCGCCGGTGGAATACGTCGAGGTGCGCCCGCGCGTGTCCGGCCACATTCAGGAGGCGCGCATCCAGTCCGGCCAGCTCGTGAAGAAGGGCGACCTGCTCTTCGCGATTGACCCGCGCTCTTTCCAGGCCGAGCTGAACCGCCGCTCGGCCGAGTTGCAGCAGGCGCAAGTTCGCCTAGACAACACCAAACGCGAAGCCGACCGCACCGCGCAACTCCTCGCGGGCAAGGCGATTACCACCGAGGAAGCGGAGTCGCGCCAGTCGCGCCACAACGAGGCGAAAGCCGCACTGCTCGCCGCGCAAGCCGCCTGCGATGCCATCAAGCTCGACCTCGAATACTGCCAGGTCCGCGCGCCCATCAGCGGTCGCGTGAGCCGCGAGCTGGTCAACGTCGGCAACTACGTCAGCGGTCTCGCCGGCGCGGCGACGATGCTCACGACCATCGTGTCCGTGGACCCGGTGCATGTGTATGCGGACGTGGACGAGAACTCGCTGCTCAAGTTCAACGCGCTGGCCCGCGCGCAGAAAATCACCAGCAACGGCGACGGCAAGGTGCCGGTCGAATTGCAGCTCGCTGACGAGGAGGGCTTCCCGCACCGGGGCCACATCGAGTCGTTCGACAACAAGCTGGACCCGCAAAGCGGCAGCATCCTGTTGCGGGCGGTGTTTCCCAACCCCGACGGACTTATCGTGCCCGGTCTGTTCGCGCGCATCCGCGTGCCCGGCAGCGCGAAGTATCCGGCGCTGCTCGTGGACGAACGCGCCATCGGCACCGACCAGGCGCAGAAGTTCGTGCTCACGCTCACGTCCACGAACACGGTTGCCTACCGTCCGGTGAAACTTGGCGCAGCCCTCGGCGGCAAGCGTGTCATCCGCGACGGTTTGCAGCCTGGCGAAAAGGTCGTCATGGACATCCTCATGGCTCGCGTGCGCCCCGGAATGCCGGTCGCACCGAAGGAAGCAACCGCTGCTGCCGCAGGCGACGCGAAGGTCGCCCAGCGCTAACTCTCACCGAGTGGCAGCCGACGTAAGGAGGCTCCAGCTTCACCGAAGAACTCAGAGCCTCGTCACCTCGGCTGCTACCAGAAACGCACATGAAATTCTCCCACTTCTTCATCCGCCGCCCGATTTTCGCCGGCGTGCTGTCCATCGTGACGTTCATCGTCGGGCTGCTCGCGATGTTCCGCCTACCCATCAGCGAGTATCCCGAAGTCGTCCCGCCCACGGTCGTCGTGATGGCCACGTATCCCGGCGCGAACCCGAAGACCATCGCCGAGACCGTCGCCGCGCCGCTGGAACAGGCCGTCAACGGCGTCGAGAACTCGCTCTACATGTTTTCGCAGTCCACCGCCGACGGCGTGATGACGCTCACCGTCACGTTCAAGCTCGGCACCGACGTGGACAAGGCGCAGGTGCTCGTGCAGAACCGCGTTTCGCAGGCGCTGCCCAAGCTCCCCGAGGAAGTCCGCCGCCTCGGCGTCACCACGACGAAGCAGTCGCCCGACCTCACGATGGTCGTGCATCTCGCCTCACCCAACGGCCGTTACGACGAGATTTATCTCCGCAACTACGCGGTGCTCCAGGTGAAGGACGTGCTCGCGCGCATCCCCGGCGCGGGTTCCGTGCAGGTCTTCGGTTCCGGCGACTACGCGATGCGCGTGTGGCTCGACCCCGACAAAATTGCCGCGCGCAACCTCACTGCCAGCGACGTGGTCAACGCCATCCGCGAGCAGAACGTGCAGGTCGCGGCGGGCGCGGTCGGCCAGCCGCCGGTCGGTTCGCCGGTCAACTACGAACTGCAAATCAACACCAAGGGCCGCCTGCTCGACCCCGCCGAATTTGGCAACGTCATCGTCCGCACCGGCCCGAACGGCGAAAAGACGCTGCTCAAAGACCTTGCCCGAATCGAACTCGGCGCGTCCGGCTACTCGCTCCGTTCGCTGCTCAACAACCAGGCCGCCGTCGCGTTGCCCATCTTCCAGTCGCCCGGCGCGAACGCGCTCCAGCTCTCCACGGACGTGCGCGCCGCGATGGACGAGCTGAAGAAGAACTTCCCGGAGGGAATTGATTACTCGGTGGTCTATGACCCGACCACGTTTGTGCGCAGCTCCATCAAGGCCGTCGTGGTGACGCTCGCCGAGGCCATCCTGCTGGTCGTCATCGTGGTCATCCTGTTCCTCCAGACGTGGCGCGCCTCCATCATCCCGCTCGCGGCGGTGCCGGTGTCACTCGTCGGCACGTTCGCCGTGATGCTGGCGCTGGGCTTCAGCATCAACATGCTCACGCTCTTCGGCCTCGTGCTCGCCATCGGCATCGTGGTGGACGACGCCATCGTCGTGGTCGAAAACGTCGAGCGCAACATTGCCCTCGGTCTCTCGCCCGTGGACGCCACGCGCAAGGCGATGGACGAAGTCACCGGCCCCATCATCGCCATCGCGCTGGTGCTCTGCGCGGTGTTCATCCCGACGGCGTTCATCAGCGGGCTGACCGGCCAGTTCTACAAGCAGTTCGCCATCACCATCGCCATCTCGACGGTCATCAGCGCGTTCAACTCGCTGACGCTCTCGCCCGCGTTGAGCGCGGTGCTGCTGCGCGCGCACGACGCGAAGAAGGACCTGCCCTCGCGCATCATGGACGGGCTGTTCGGCTGGTTCTTCCGCCCGTTCAACCGCTTCTTCAACTGGTCGAGCAACAAATACGCGGCCAGCGTCGGCGGCATCGTGCGCAAGAGTTTCATCGCGCTCATCCTCTACGGCGGCCTTGTCTATCTCACCGGCTGGAGTTTCACGAAGGTGCCGACCGGCTTCGTGCCCGGCCAGGACAAGCAATACCTCGTCGCGTTTGCGCAGTTGCCAGATGGCGCGTCGCTCGACCGCACCGAAGCCGTCATCCGCAAGATGTCGGAGATTGGCCTCAAGCATCCCGGCATGAAGGACGCCGTGGCGTTCCCCGGCTTGAGCATCAGCGGCTTCAGCGTCGCGCCGAACGCGGGCATCGTCTTCTTCTGCTTGAAGGATTTCGACCAGCGCAAGACGTCGGAGTTGAGCGGCGAAGCCATCGCGGGTGCGCTGAATGCACAATTCTCCGGCATCACGGAAGCCTTCGTGCTCGCCGTGCCGCCGCCGCCCGTGAACGGACTCGGCACCATCGGCGGCTTCAAGCTCTACGTCGAGGATCGTGCCGGCCTCGGCTACGACGCGCTTTACCAAAACACCATGGGCCTCGTCGGCCAGAGCTACCAGACGCCCGGACTCGCCGGCCTGTTCTCCACGTTCACTGTGAACGTCCCGCAGCTCGACGCGGACATTGACCGCGTGAAGGCGAAGTCGCAGGGCGTGCCGCTGCAAAACCTGTTCGAGACGATGCAGATTTACCTCGGCTCGCTCTACGTGAATGACTTCAACCTCTTTGGCCGCACCTACCAGGTCATCGCGCAGGCGGACGCGAAGTTCCGCGACAACCCGGAGGACATCACGCGCCTCAAGACCCGCAACGCGCAGGGTCAGATGGTGCCGCTCGGCACGCTCGTGAAGGTGAAGGAAAGCTACGGCCCCGACCGCGCGATGCGTTACAACGGCTACCCGGCGGCGGAAATCAACGGCGGCCCCGCGCCCGGCTTCAGCAGCGGCCAGGCCGAGGCCATCATCGCGGACCT
>Ga0172367_10005662_pt1 | contig 15011 bp, 27 predicted proteins | sample Lak10m_FD_114542 | JGI IMG/M metagenome (GOLD analysis project Ga0172367, IMG submission 114542) | Freshwater microbial communities from Kabuno Bay, South-Kivu, Congo - kab_022012_10m | ecosystem: Environmental > Aquatic > Freshwater > Lake | place: Democratic Republic of the Congo: South-Kivu... | reverse complement strand
CAAATGAAAGATAAAATTCCAATAATAATATACAGAGATCCAATAGACCGTTGGTTTTCAGGATTTGCCCAAGATTACAATCCTGAACATTTTCCTGAAGGAATACAGCATAAAAATATAAGTAAAGAATTTTTTAAAAAGGGTTTTTTTGGATTACACACGCTACCTCAATCTTGGTATATTAAAAAATATAAAATTTACCACGGCGTGTTTATAAAATTTACAAAATCCTTTTTTGATGCGGTACATATTTTAAAAGATAATATTGATGGTGCAGATAAAATAGTTACTAGAACTAGTCACGGTAGTGTTAAGGTAGACGGAGTGGAAGATATAATCAAAAGTCATTATTATTCTAATCCAATAAATCAAGAAAATCTAAAATCATATCTAAGAGAAGATTTAGAATTTTACAGTACAATAAATTTTATTGATCCAGCAAAAACTCTACAAAACTATAGATTATGGGACAGTTATAAAAGGATAGAAAGTATTTGACAATTGCAAAAAATTCCGCTATTATACACTATAGGCTTTCCTAAATATTACAAGAGGCAAACATGAAAGACAATTTACAAGATTTGATTCAATATACACATGGACTAGGCGTCATTGAACTTATCAAGGTCAATGGCACTGACAAGCAGACTGTTATCTCGGCTATCGCTGAAGATAAAAGTGTTGTCGTTGAAGGTACCTTCAAGAATCCATCAGCAAACTTTATCGGCACATTTGGCATGCCCAATCTAGGCAAACTCAAGACTATTCTTGGGTTTGATGATTACGATGAACATGCTAAGATTAATGTAACAAAAAACAAAGATGATGTGCCTACTGCTATTCACTTTGAAACTAAGGCTGGCGATTTCGTCAACGATTATAGGTTGATGGCTAAGGCTGTCGTTGAAGAAAAGGTCAAGAACGTGACATTTAAGGGCGCAAAATGGGATGTTGAGTTTGAACCTACTGTCGCTGGTATCATGCGATTGAAGAAGCAGGCTAGCGCAAACAGCGAAGAAAACAACTTCACTACTAAGACTGACAAGGGCGACCTAAAAGTATATTTCGGTGATCCTTCTACACACAGTGGTAACTTTGTATTTCACAGCGATATAACTGGTACACTCAGTCGCGCATGGCAGTGGCCAGTCAAGGTGTTTCTTGCGATCATGGATCTACCAGGTGAAAAGACTGTTCGCATCAGCGATCAAGGTGCAGCAGAAATCACTGTTGATAGCGGATTAGCGACTTATCGTTATCTACTTCCCGCGCAGTCTAAGTGATAAGAATAAAGTCATATACAACACCAATTGTCTGGCAAGTAGATAATCAATATCTACTGCCAGCACAAAGTGGACAGGTACGTTGGAATGGTCATACTAAAGAATTTGAGGTCTGTGATAATAATAGCGGTAACTGGTATCGCATTAGTCCTGAAATTGAATTAAAAAATGATCCACAATTAGCAGAAGTTATAGACTGGGCTAAAAAGCGTATGGAATATGATCGTAAGTTAGAAAAACTCATGCGTGAATATCCTGCTGTAAAAGATGCTAAGGAAAAATTAGATATCATACTTAAATTAGTAGAAAATGAAAACCCAACTTAAAAAAAAATATGATTTGATATATTTTGTTGGTGATAGTTTTGTTCTTGCGACTGACCAAGATGACGATAAAGGTAAAATTATTACAGATAATAATCGTTTTTCTGCTTTAGTAGCAAATAATTATGATTTAAAAGAAGTAAATTTTGGTATGGGTGGCGCAGGTAACCATCAAATTGCTAGACAATTATTTCAGGATATGTTTAATTATAAGAGACGTAAAGTTAATCCTTTAGTAGTTGTCGTATACTCGGATCCAAATAGACTAGAATTGTATTCAAATAAACGAGCCAAATCAATTAATTTTAGCACTGACTTTTCATTTTACAAAGATTTTTTAGTTGAAAGTTTTAATATAAAACATAATCAAAATTGTACACATTTTTATATGGATTGTATAAGGTCAATTTTAAATGTTTTGAATTTTGATTATATTGAAGCGAATTCAATAACTCCTGTAGTTTTAAGTAGGTCACATTTCTCAAATCAAACTTACATGCTAAAGTACCTTAGTGAGATTGCAGGAGACCAAGGATCATTTAAAATCATAAATGAGAATAATAAAATACTTAACGGTCACCCAAATATTTTAGGACATCAGTTGATTGCACAAGAAATTATTGCTAAAATAGATGAACTTTATGGAACAAATTAATTTATCAAATCAACAAAACTCAGACTGGGCATTGTTCTTGCCCGCAGTCAGTTCATTCTTTATCAGTGGACTGGGCAAGCAGCGTGAGGGTGAGAATTATTTCCCTAGTGAACGTATACCTGCAGGCTTCAACAGTGATGTTGAATGTCTAAACTTTTTAAACAGCAAGCAAGGACTCTACACATATCAGTGGGGCTTGTATAGTGCCGGTCACGCTAATCTTGACACTACGGTAGATGATCATGCTGAGAGTATCATTCGCAAGCGTGAACAAGGTACTTTCATGCTAGGTGACAGTGGTGGATTCCAGATTCTCAAGTGTCAGTGGCCAGCAGACTGGAAGGATCCCAACTGCCCACGCGCACTAGAAAAGCGCAAGGCCGTATTAAAGTGGATGGATACATACATGGACTATGGTATGTGTCTTGATATCCCATCACAGAGTTTGACCACTTATCATATCAAGGATAAGAAAACTGGTAAGAGTGCGCATGGTATCAGCACGATTGAAGAAGCAATCACTGCTACGCATATCAATAACGAATACTTCATCAAGAATAGAAATGGTAATTGTAAGTTCTTGAATGTCATGCAGGGTCGTAATCATAAACAGTCAGATGACTGGTATGCTGAAATGAAAAAGTATTGTGATCCAAATATCTATCCTGACAATCATTTCAATGGTTGGGCATTTGGTGGTCAGAACAAGATTGATATTCATTTGATGCTGAAAAGATTAGTACATATCATCTATGATGGACTATTGGTTCCGGGCAAGCATGACTTACTACACTGCCTCGGTACAAGCATCATGGAATATGCTGTGTTGTTTACTGATATTCAGAAAGCAGTACGTAAGTATCATAATCCAAACTTTATAATCACTTTTGACTGCGCAAGTCCATTCTATGGTGCAGCGAAAGGTTTAGCATATTTCAATACTAATATTGAGCATGGTAAAAAGTGGTCGTATAGCATGGAAAAGACTGCCGAAAGCAAAAGTTATAGTAATGATAATCGCAAGTTTAGCGATGCTGTATTGGCTGAGGGTATACACAAGGTCTTTACTGATAGTCCAGTAACGGACCGTATGACACTAAAGGACCTTTGTTACCGTGGTGTAGGTTTTATAAATAATCAAGGGAAAGAAACAAAAACTAGTTGGGACACACTTTCATATACATTGATTCAAGCCCATAATGTCTATCAACACATTACTGCGGTACAAGAAGCCAATCGTAGATATGAACAGGGTGTGATACCTAAAATGATCATGAATGAGAACTTTGGTATCTATTTCGGTAAAGTTGTTGATGAAGTATTCAGCCAGAAAACTAGAGAAGATAGTCTTGCCGTGATAGAATATTATAACAAGTTCTGGATGCAAATGCAGAGTGGTAGTCAGGGCATCAGCGGTAAGCGTACTGTGAATGCTATGACGATGTTTGATGAATTGTTTAGTGTTGAAGAAAAAGTTGAAGAAGAGGTTGAAGAAACAATAGAAGATAGTGATGATGCTATCAATGAAGTTTTAGAGAACTAACATGGCTTATACACAACAGATTAAATTGTTAGAACAAAAGTTAGAACAACTATCAAAGATGCCTTTTGCTAAGGACAATACTTACAAGGTACTTCAAATTCAGGCTGATATCAAAAAGTTGCGACGACTTGAATGGGAAGAAAATTATGAAACAATTAAACTTGAGGAAGAACGATGAGTGAAGATCCTGTAATTTATCAATCTGCTATGGCTATGGCAGAAAAGCGTGTTCGCATCAAAGACAATGCAAAGCGACACATTTGGGTAACGTTTCAACGCGAGGGTATTCACAAGTTCCCCGCTGCTGCTACCGAACCTAATTTGGCAGATGTTGCATTCCTTGCAAACGAACATAGACATATTTTTCATTTCAACATCAGTATTGAAGTATTTCACAACGATAGGGATATTGAGTTTATCCAGTTCAAGCGTTGGTTAGAAAATCTCTACCAGGGCACATTGGAACTAAACTACAAGAGTTGTGAGATGATTAGCGACGATCTCTATGAGCAAATCGCTAGTCGCTACCCAGGCCGTGACATTGAGATTACCGTCAGTGAAGATGGTGAGAACGGTGCCACGATTCGTTATAACACTACAAAACCAAATCTAAATGTGGTAATTTGAGGAGATGAAAATGTCAAAGAGTAATAGGTCAAACAACGTAGTCAATCAGATTTTCGATGATCTTGAAGATTATCGTAACTTCTGTCGTCTATATGGCTATAAGTTTGATGAGGCTGAACTCTATAGCAATCGTAGTTTTGCCTTTAGGCAATTCACGAAGTTCATGCAGGGTAAGCCATTCAAGGACATGTGGGAACTTGATAGCAAGTCTGCACAATAATAAAATAATACGAGGGGCAAACCCCTCGTATCTTTTGAGGTGTTATGAGAAAATTATATTACATGGGACTTGAGCCATATAAGGCTCGTTATACATTACAGTTGCAAGACTGGAACGAAACTGTTTTTAAACAGCGCGGTATTGATTATGTCTTAGTACCGGGCGATACATTGACTAGTGATCAGAATATCGTGACTGGGCAAGTGCTTGATGCACATGGTCGTACATACTTTAGCCTCACACAAATGGCTAATCTTGTTAGGATGATGAAGGAAGGTCAAATTACCAGTGAAGATGTGATTTACTTTGAAGATATGTATACATCAGGTATAGATAGTATCCCATATATTCTTAAGCAAGTGCCTAAGGAATTTCGTCCTAAGGTATATGTTCGTTGTCTAGCACAGACTATTGATCCAGACGATTTCCTACATGTCTGGGATATGCAGGGTTTCATGCGGAAGTATGAAGAAATGGTCAATGAGTTCGTTGAAGGTGTATTGGCTAGCAACGAAGAAATGGTCATGCATATGAAGGTGGCAGGTTGGAAGGCTCCGATCTATAATATTAGTGGTCTTGCGTTTGGTAAGAATGAAGTGCAGAGTCGCGTCAAATCAATCAAGCCATTTGACTTACGTAAACGTAGAGTCGTATTTGCCGCACGTTGGGATCAAGAAAAACAACCTGATTTCTTCATGGATATTGTAGAAGAATATACTAAGGTCATGAATGGTGATGTAGAATTTGCACTATTAAGCGGGGCAAAGTTACGTACTAACAATAGTTCATATATGGAACGCACACTACGATTAGAACGTGAAGATAAACTCAAGATTTATAGTGATCTTGACAAGAACGAATATTACGAATTATTGAATGATAGCCGTGTATTGTTTAACTGTGCATTACAAGATTGGGTAAGTAATACTGTAAGTGAGGCTGATGCTCTTGGTTGTAATGTCGTATATCCAGCATATCGTAGTTTTCCAGAAACGTTTGCTAATGATCATACACGTATGTATATTCCATGGTCAAAAACAGATGCATTGAACAAACTCAATAATGCTGTATTCAATCAAAGTCCATATATGGGTAAAATAAGTGACTGGACTGATAAGACGATAGATAGAATATGTGACATCCTTGAAGGCAAGGGTGAAAACTGGTTGCGTATGAGTACGGATTACCGTAAGCATACTAAGGAAAGTAAATTTTAAGGAGATTATATGAAGAAGTTATTTCTAATTTTAGCAGCATTAGTAGCAACAAATGCCATGGCATGGGACGCTACATTAAAGATTAATAACAACACTGCTTATAATGTAGATGTTGTACATAATCAACCAGAAGGATTGTTAGTTACACTAGCCCCAGGTCAGACAGGCTGGAGTTGGGATACTAGCGATAACAACAACACTGTAGCATTACGTTTTTGGCAGCAGCCAAATGTATATTTTATGCAGGGTAGTGTAAGTTATGGTCCAAATGCTGGTGTTTGGGTTGATAGAGGTTGGATGGATCCTAACGCACAAACAATTAATATGACTGCTGATGCTAACGGAACGGTGTGGGTACAGACTAGCAATGGTGGTAAAGAGTTACTACAGTGGAATCAATTCCAACAAGGCGGTACCATTGAGTTGACATTTAATACAATAGGAGAAAACAAATGAGCGCACATGATAACATTTTAGCAAGATTGGCTGATTACCAAGTTGAACACGAAAAGTTTGAAAAGGGCAATAGCAGCGCAGGTACTCGCGCACGTAAGGCTCTAGGTGAACTCAGTAAGGCTGTCAAGGCACGCCGTAACGAAATCACTGCTACTAAGAACGCACGTAAGGAAGCAAAGGCTAAGTAATGAGCGATTTATTGCGTATTACAAGTGAGCTCATTTGGCATTTCACATGTGATAGTTGCAAGAATTGGTGGAGCATAAGCAGTATGGATGGTTGGAAGCCCAAGCGTTTATACTGCCCACATTGCGGACATAAACATACATATGAGAATTGAAGAAGATATTAAACTTGATTTTAAGGATGTATTATTCAGACCTAAGCGCAGTACATTATCAAGTCGTAAAGAAGTTGATTTAGAACGCAAGTATACTTTTAAGCATAGTGGTAAAGTTTACACTGGTATACCCATCATGGCAGCGAATATGGATGGTGTAGGAACACTAGCCATGGCTGAAGAAATTAGTAGGCATAAACTTTTCACTTGCTTAGTAAAGAGTTATGATGAAGTTGGTATAGGTAAAAGTTTATTCAATATTGGTACTGATTACTTTGCTGTAAGTACTGGCACAGGTTCTAATGATCTTGAAAGATTAAAAAAGATTTTTAATACCTATCCTGAAATACAATATATTTGTATTGATGTTGCTAATGGTTATAGCGAACACTTTGGTAATTTTGTAAGCAAAGTTCGTGAACAATATCCAGACAAAACTATTATTGCGGGCAATGTTGTTACCGCAGATATGACACAGGAGTTAATACTACGTGGAGCTGATATTATTAAAGTGGGTATTGGTCCCGGGAGTGTTTGTACTACTCGCATTCAGACTGGCGTTGGCTACCCTCAGTTATCCGCGATTATCGAATGTGCTGACGCTGCTCACGGTCTTGGGGGACACATTATTGCTGATGGTGGCTGTACTTGTCCTGGCGATGTGGCTAAAGCCTTTGGTGCTGGCGCTGATTTTGTGATGTTGGGCGGCATGCTTGCCGGACATGATGAAGGCGGTGGTCATATCGAAGATGGACATGTCACATTTTATGGCATGAGCAGCGATACCGCTATGAACAAACATAATGGCGGCGTTGCCGAATATCGTAGCAGCGAAGGTCGTACTGTTCGTGTACCATATCGTGGTCCAGTCAGTAAAACTGTGCTAGATATATTGGGTGGCTTGCGTAGCACGTGTACATATGTGGGTGCTGATAGCCTAAAGAACTTGAGCAAATGTACAACTTTTGTTAGAGTGACACAACAATATAATGGTGTATTCATAAATGGCAAACCCTAATGTATTAATTACTGCAGGCTGTAGTTTTTCATCGGTACCGAATGAGCATAAAACTTGGCCGGTACATTTACGTAAATATATTAATCCTAAAAAAAATTTATATTTAGGTACAGGTGCTGCAGGTAATGGTATTATTAGTCGTAGAGTGATTTACAATGTTGCCGAAAGTCTCAAAACAAATAATCCAGACGAAATATTAGTAGGAATAATGTGGAGTTCCTATAATAGAAGTGAAATACTCAGCACTGAAGCAATACCTAGTTTAACTCTAAACAACGGACCAACTCATTGTAATCCTGTTTCTGTAGCAAAAAATAAAAATTTTTATTTGATTAATAATCATTGGGAAGATGAATTGAGTACAAATTATTATAAAAATTTTTATAATGATGATTATGGTTCTTTGCTTACTTTAGAACATGTACTACGTGTGCAATGGTTTTTAAAATCATATAATATAAAATATTTTATGGCGGAATATAGTTTTGATACATTCCCGACACAGAATTCACAAATTATGGCTGATCCTGATATAAAACATCTGTATGATTTAATTGACAGAAATCATTGGTTGCCCATCACTAATATGCAAGAGTTTGCAACTAATAGCGGATACGCACATAACCCCGGCGACATACATCCTACCACTGAACATCATAAACATTTAACTGATACTATAGTTATACCACATCTAAAAAATAAGGGTTATATTGAATAGTTATAAATACATATGCTACACAACGGTAGCAAGTTGATTATAAATTTTATCCGTGTAAGGAAGGAGAAAGAAAATGAGTTACAATAAGACAAAAACCGATCCAGAACTGGGCAAAAAAGTTCATGAATATCTAGTCAGTGTCGGTGTAGAAACACCCACAACCCCAAACAATCTTGATCGCAAAGACAAGATACAAATGATTGAAGATAGTTTCGCACATATCATGCGTACTCTAGGTCTTGATTTACAAGATGATAGCTTACGTGAAACACCCAATCGTGTTGCTAAAATGTACGTCAACGAAATCTTTTGGGGACTTGATTGGGAAGCATTCCCTAAATGTACAACTGTTGACAACAAAATGCACTATAACGAAATGGTTGTAGAGCGCAACGTCAACGTACAAAGCAACTGTGAACATCACTTTGTTGTAATTGATGGTCTTGCTACAGTCGCATATGTACCAAAGAAAAAGGTATTAGGACTTTCAAAGATCAATCGTATTGTTGAATATTTCAGCAAGCGTCCACAGATTCAAGAACGATTGACTGAACAGATTTTCCATACATTATGCTATATCCTTGAGACAGACGATGTTGCGGTCATGATTGACGCACAACATTATTGTGTCAAGAGCCGAGGTGTTGAAGATACAGGTAGTAGCACAGTCACAAGCCGTCTTGGTGGTGGATTCAAAAGTGATCCTGCTGCTAGACAAGAGTTTTATAATATTGCAAGGCAGGGGTGCAAATGAGTCATTTCAATGACGAATTATTTACTAAGGTTTGCACACTTGAGGCGCAATTAGAATTGAATAATAAAAAGTTGTACGAAACCGAACAAAAAATAGTAGGTATTGAAAACTTACTGAGACAAGCATTAGAAATTATTATTGATACAAATAAGGTGGCAAATGGGCTTCAGGAAACCAATAGATCAAAATAATATTAAAATGGAATTGATGAGGGCGCATGGAGAAATCTGTAGTCCATATAATGATGGATATACTACATGGGAATTAAAGAAAGAACTTTACGATATCAAGTGGTTACTTGAAGAAATGCTCAAGAGTCAGCCTACATTCAGTGATGAAGAAGAATGGTTGGAAGAGCAAAGTAAAAAGAAAGTATGGAGTGAGTTGAAAAGATGATATTCAATAAAGTAAAAGAACTAAAGGATAAAGGACTAAAGATTGGCATCACATTTAGTCAGTTTGACTTGTTACATGCAGGTCATATTGCTATGCTAGCAGAAGCAAAAAACCATTGTGATTATCTAATTGCAGGACTACAGAATAATGCACAATGGGACAGACCAAGTAAGAATGCTCCCATTCAAAGCCTTGTTGAACGACAGATACAACTAAGCGCAGTTAGATTTATAGATGAGATCGTAGTATACAATACTGAAAAAGACCTTGAAGATATATTACTTACATTACCGCTTGATGTTCGCATATTAGGTGTAGAATATCAACAGCAAGAATTCACCGGTCGTGCTATCTGTGAAAGACGCAAGATTGAACTTGTATTCAATGGTCGTGATCATAGTTTTAGTAGCACAAACTTGCGTGAGCGAGTATGGACTGCCGAGAATCAAAAGAGATATAATGAATGAAATATTTTAGTTTTAGTGGCTTGGCCAAACGCCAAGAATATTGGGCGGTAACATTACTTACATTTTTGGTAGGATGGATGGCGTTTGTAGTATCACTTATAATGGCAGGCTTGGTGGCAATGGTCAGCGAATTAACAGGTGGATTTTTAGTACTGCTAGTAACATTAGGATGGATTGTCGGAAGTTTTTGGCTAGTATTAGCAACAACTATAAGACGATGCCGTGATAGTGATATACATGTATTATGGACATTATTATGGTTCGTACCATTCATCAACTTCTGGTGGTGGATCATAGCAGGCTGTTTACCAACAGTAGATAAAACCTTTATACCAAATGAAAAAACTTGATTTACATGGTGTGCGTCATAGTGATGTACAGGTACAGGTAGAGGATTTCATTTATTTAAATCAATATGAAATGCCACTAGAAATCATTTGCGGAAATAGTGATAAGATGATAAAATTAGTACATAGTGTCACAGACCGTATAGGTGTTGAAACACATATGTATAGATATGGAACTATTATAGTAACAAGATGGATTTAATTAATAAAAAAATTGATCAATATCAAACTGTCCTAAGTATGTTTAGTGACAATAATGAGAGATATAAATTCTTGATTGATATGGCTCGCAAGGCTAAACCATTTCCAGAAGAATTTAGATTAGAGAGCTTTAAGGTAAAAGGTTGCATGAGTCAAGTTTGGTTAGTGCCAAAACTTGAAGATGGGGTAGTCAAGTACTTTAGCGACAGTGATGCTATGATTGTAAAAGGTACTGTTACTTTGGTCAGCGATATCTATAGTGGCAGCACCGCAGAAGAAATATTAATGAATGATAAAAATTTAATGACTGAACTAGATTTAGGGAATATACTTAGCATGAACCGTAGAAGCGGCGCATACAACATGTTGCTAATGATTAAGGAACATGCTAAACTATTTAAATAAAGGAGATACGTATGAAATTGACATGGGAAAACAACAAGGGTGATAAAGTAATCGTTTCTTATAACAAAGAATGTATTACTGATAACGAAGTTGAATTAGATCCAAACATGGCACTTGAGCCAATGTGGGAAAGTCTAAAGGCAAAGATTGTTGAAGAATACGAGAGTAAGAATGCCTAAATATTACAGCACTAAAACATATGGCAATGATCGTGGCTTGAGTTGCTGCTTTCGGCAGTGGCGTAGCACACATAGTCATTGTAGTTTACTACATGGCTATAGCATTGGCATACGTTTAGTATTTGAGAGTGATACACTAGACTGTCGTAACTGGGTCATGGACTTTGGTGGTCTAAAGAAATTCAAACAATGGGCAGAATATATGTTTGATCATACTACACTTGTAGCAGAAGATGATCCACATATTGATTTCTTTTTATCTATGGTAAGCATCAAAGGTGGTTATAAAGATAAGGGTATAGTTGACTTACGTGTTGTACCTGCTGTGGGCTGTGAGAAGTTTGCTGAAATGGCATATAACAAGATGTCAGAAATTATTGAAGAAATGAAACAGAATCCAGACATTATCGTAAATGGTAATGTGCGTATCAAATCTGTAGAAGTATTTGAGCATGGTGCGAATAGCGCGATATATGAAGGATGAATAGTCTAACTAAAATCTGGGCAAGAGCCACAGGTCACCTGATGGGATCTACTGATGAAGATCGTCCAAGGGTACCCGTACTGACATTACGTGAAGCACATATCGCATTGTTCCTAAAAACTTCTTGGGTGGTATTACATGTGATAACATGTTTCTTTATTATAGCAAATGTGATAAGGCATTGGTAATTATGGAAAAACAAAGGATGATATGAATAAAGTTTATTATACCGCAGACCATATCAATTCCTTCATACTAAACATTGCAAGGAAAATGTATAAGGACAACTTTCGTCCTGATTACATTGTAGGAATTGCTAGGGGTGGTTTAGTTCCTGCTATCAAACTCAGCCATTATCTTGACATTCCCATGTATGCCCTCAACAAAGAAGAATATAATCTCTGGCTCCCAGAAGATGCGTTAGAAGGTAAGAACATACTTGTAATTGATGATATCAATGATACTGGTACTACCATTCGCAATCTAAAAAAAGAATGGAGTGAAAGTAAGGGTGACTGGGATAAAATATTTCATGTTGGTAATGTAAAGTTTGCTGTATTGATCAATAACGAAGCCAGCGACGAAACTATTGATTATAGTGGTTATACAATCAACAAATACGAAAATCCAGAATGGTGTGTGTTCCCCTGGGAAGATTGGTGGAATGTTGTATAAATTTTAATAACTAAAAGAGTAAAAAATTATGATATTAAACAGAACAAACGTGCCTTATTTAACAAATGAAGGCGTAAGATTTTTAGATGAAACGGGGGTAGACAAAGTTTATAACTTTGTTCCTCATTCACATCAAGACTACTGGGTAGTACAGTTTCTACATGCAAACGATTTAACTGACGAAAATTTAAAAATTGCTATACCAGAAGAAATCAGACAAAAGGTGCGTGATAAGCAAGTATGGCTTATCTTTAATAACTTTCTAGAAGCATATCACGGAGTCGTAGAACCTATATATCAAAAAGCAATCATTGAAATGGGTTTACCGGAATTCTATGTTTATCTCTTTACACATTGTATGAACATCATGCAAGAAGTTGAAAGGGTAGCAAAGAAGTATAATAAAGATTTAATACGTGTAGCAGAAACACGCATTTATGAATATACCGTTGCTGCACATGAAGTTAGTTCTATAAAGTCAGAGCCGTTAAACAAACTTAATAAAACATTTGATAAAAAGTTTGTATTTTTAAATCGCAGATGGAGACCACATCGTGCTGGTGCCGTAGCAATGCTTGCTGCTAAGGACTTGTTAAAAGATGGTTATGTAAGTTTAGCCACATGTGAGGGTAGAAACTGGACTAATATGTTTGATTATCTTAAGGTATTATTCAAAGATACACCTGAATTTATACAAACACTTGAACAAAATGAGCAAAAGATTTGTAGTTTACCTGAACTTTATGTAGATAAAGATGATCAAAATCAATCCATGGATTGGTTTACAGAAGATATGAAGAAGTATTATAATGATACTTACTTTAGCGTAGTCGGTGAAACTCCATTCTTTAGTAGACACCCTGACTTTGATCCCGGCATGCATTGTAGCGAAAAGACATATAAGATCATATCTCAGCGTCATCCTTTCTTAATGCTAGGCGCACAGAATACAATGTGCCAATTAAGAAACATTGGTTACAAAACTTTTGCACCTTGGATAGATGAGGCATATGATTTTGAACCAGACGATGGTAAGAGATTGATGATGGTAGTTAAAGAAATTGAAAGGTTATGTAATTTACAGGGAGAAGAACTTAATGACTTTATTAAAGGTACTAGAGAAATCTGTGAACATAACTATCAAAATCTAATACAAGGTGCTGGTACCGCAGGTAGATATGTTCTTACAAAGAACTAATGACCTGGGACCGACATAAACCTAAATGGCTTTATGCTAAAATTAAAGTAGAATCGCCGCAAAAATTTGAAGAACTAATGATTTGGATGCAAAGTAATTTGCAGGGTCATAGAAAGCATACTGTTTGGAGATTGACTGATGGCGGGTATTTTGAAATACGTTTTAGATATGAACGCGATTATGAATGGTTTGTACTAAGGTGGCAATAATGTACACTCCTAAAAAACAAAAATGGAACAGCCTAGCAGAACTTAGAGATTTCTTAACTAAAGAAACCACTGAAAAAATAGTGGTTTTTGATGGTTGGCGCTTGATTACCGAGACAACTATGTATACAATGTGTGATAGTAAATTGCTTGTTGATAACCCTCCCAAGGAGAAAAAAATTGAGAGTAAAAGCACTAAGAGACGACCTAATGGTCCAGCAGCAGATAAAGAACGAGTGGGAACACATGGTCGGGGTTATCATGTTAAACCAGACAGGAAGAAAGCCAGTAAAGTACGTGCTGCCAAAGTTCCTAAAAAAGTTTCCCGATCCAAGAAGTCTCCTAAATAGTACAAGAGAACAAGTGATTGATATCATCAAGCCACTTGGTATGTATAATATCAGGGAGAAAAGGTTGCGCGGTATGAGCCATGATTACTTGACTTGGGACAAGAATGACGCTAAGATGTTATATGGTATCGGCAAATATGGCAGCGACAGTTATGAGATTTTCTTCAAGCAAAACTATAATGTACAGCCAACAGACAAGGAACTGATAAGATATCTAAATGAAGAAGTCAATCAAAGTTAGCGAACTATTCTATAGCATACAAGGTGAAGGCCGTTACATGGGCGTGCCTAGCGTATTCTTACGCACGTTTGGCTGTAACTTCACATGTGATGGTTTTGGTATGCCTAGAGGACAGAAGTCTGTTGAGAGATACAATGTTGATGAAGAAATATTTGATGAATATCACAAGTTGCCATTAGTCAGTACTGGTTGTGATAGTTATGCTAGTTGGGATGTAAGGTTTAAACATCTAAGCCCCAAGATTGGTGTGAACAAATTAGCAGAAAATATTGTTGACATATTACCAAACAAAGAATGGGTCGATGAACATTTAGTCATTACAGGTGGTGAGCCATTGCTAGGCTGGCAGCGTAGTTATCCTGATCTACTAGATCATCCACTAATGAACAATCTTAAAGAGATTACATTTGAGACAAATGGTAGTCAAAAATTATCAACAGACTTAGAAAATTATCTAATTGACTGGCAAGAGAACAAAAATTATCAGTTGACTCGCGGCTATGATAGCGTGACTTTTAGCGTTAGCGCAAAACTAAGTGTAAGCGGCGAGAAACGTGAAGAGGCTATACGCCCTGATTATGTTGTAGGTTATCAACAAGTTGGTCATACATATCTCAAGTTTGTCATTGCTAGTGAACAAGATTGTGACGAAGCACTTGAAGTCACAGAAATGTATCGTAAAGAAGGCTTTACTGGCAATGTTTATTT
>Ga0172367_10005660_pt1 | contig 15019 bp, 10 predicted proteins | sample Lak10m_FD_114542 | JGI IMG/M metagenome (GOLD analysis project Ga0172367, IMG submission 114542) | Freshwater microbial communities from Kabuno Bay, South-Kivu, Congo - kab_022012_10m | ecosystem: Environmental > Aquatic > Freshwater > Lake | place: Democratic Republic of the Congo: South-Kivu... | reverse complement strand
TTTATTAATATTATATTTTTTAATTTATATTTCTTAGTAATAAATTAATATTATATTTTATAATTTATATTTAGATTTCCTATTTATAAATTTATTAATATTATATTTTTTAATTTATATTTCCTAGTAATAAATTAATATTATATTTATATTTATATTTCCTATTTATAAATATTATATTTTTTTAATTTATATTTCTTAGTAATAAATTAATATTATATTTATATTTATATTTCCTATTTATAAATATTATATTTTTTTAATTTATATTTCTTAGTAATAAATTAATATTATATTTTATAATTTATATTTAGATTTCCTATTTATAAATATTATATTTTTTTAATTTATATTTCTTAGTAATAAATTAATATTATATTTCCTATTAATAAATTAATATTATATTTTTAATTTATATTCATTTTAATCTTTCCTATTAATTAATTAATATTATATTTTTTAATTTATATTTTCTATTAATTAATATTATATTTTTTAAATATTTGATTTATATTAAGTAAAAATTTTTCTTCTGCATCTTCTTTAGACATATTTTTTAATTTATTCCAAATTATTAATTTATCATAACTTATTCTTGAATTATTATTTAATGGTATATTTATATTTCCTATTGTTGATTGATAATATAATGCATATAATAAATTTTGTTCTGTTTCATTTGCATAATTATTTATTTTATTTAATTCTTTTATTTTATTATAAAAATCTATTGAATTCATTATATTTATTTAGATATTATTATTAATATCTTCTAATTCTGATTGTGTTAAATTATGTTGTTTTATTTGTTCATTTTCATTTATTAAATTTATAGTTTTTAAATTATTATCATTATTATTATCATCATTATTATTATTATTAGTTATAAAACCTTTTATTTCATCTAATTGTTTTATAATATTTAAAATTGCTTTATGTTGTTCAATAATTTGTTGTTTTAATAAATTTTGTTTATTAATTTGTTTTTCTAAAATTTGATCTGTTAAAAGTTGTTGTTTATTAGTAATATCATTATTATCATTATTATTATTATTATTATTATTATTATTATTAATATCATTATTAATATCATTATTAGTAATAAGTGTAGGTTTAATAGTATTTTTTTTATAACAATAAAAATAAAAATAATAAGAAATAATAGAGATAATAATAATAATAATAATATATTTATAATTACATATTTTATTAGTAATAGTATTTGTTAATGATTCAGTATAAATATTAGTTAATAGACCAGTATCATTAGATTGTAATTGTGGTTGTATAGGAATAGATACTGTAATATTATCATTATGATTTTCCATAATATATATTAAATAAATATATATTATTTTACTTTAAACTCACTAAATAAAAATAAAATAATTAAAAATAAAAAGATTAATAATTTAAATATATAAAATTATAGATATATATTATGGGTTTAGATAGATTTGTAAATTTTATATCAAAATCATTAAATAATGAGGGTTTTGAGGAATTAAATTTAGATAATAATATAAAAAAAATAATAAGTAATTATATAATATTTGATATAAATTTTTTAATATATCAAGAAATAATAGAAATAGAACATGAAATAAATGATATAATAAAAATCATATTAAGTTTACCATATAATATAAATAATAATAATTTATTAGAAGAATTATTAGAGAAAATATTTAATCAAAATCATTGGAAGATATATAATATAAATAATTATATATATAATATATTAGATGGATTTAATGAAGAAATTATAATTACAAATTTTATATATTATATAACAAATAAAATTAATAATAACACATCATTATTAGAATTTGTAATATTTGAAAAAATTAATAATACTATAATTAAATATATTAATAACTTACATGAAACTAATTTTATTCAATCAATTGCTATATTTTTTGATGGTATACCATCATATTCTAAAATTATTGAACAAAGAAAAAGAAGAATTAAAAATTATTTAGAATCAATAGAAAAAAGGAATTTATTTAAATATTATTTTAATAATTTAGAAAGAAATATAAAACAATTAATAAATGAATTATCAAAAAGTTATAATATAACAGAAAAATCAAAATATGATATATTAATATTTGATTATTTAAAATGGATAAATAATAGATTTAGTATAGATAAGTCAATAAATCCTTCATCAAATTTTATAAAAAATATTGAAATATATTTACATATTAAATTAAAATTAAATTTTCCGAAAATAAATATTATAATTAACAGTGCATCTGAGAATGGTGAATCAGATTTAAAAATATTTAAATATATAGCTGAAAATCAATATAATGGAGATTATTGTATACATACAACAGACTCAGATTTAATACATCAAATATTAGTACAACAAACATATTATAAGATATTAAATGTAGAAATATCATTATCAATTATAAAATATATTAAATATAATAATTTATTTAATTATGTTCAGATATTAGATGCCAATATAATAATAAAAACAATATTAGATTTATATAATACAATAAATAATGTAAAATCAAACAATTATAAAATAATTTGGGATATATGTTTAATATTTTATTTATTTGGGAATGATCATTTACCATCATCATTAGAAATAGGTCCGGAATTAGGTTTATTATTTTATTTAAAAAATCATTATATTGCATTAAATAAAAGTAATATTGTCAATTTAAAAAAAACATTAATTACAGTTGATTTTACTAAATTATTATTATATTTAGAGAAAATAAATGAAACAAATGAATTAAATAAAACAAAAATAATATTACAAAGATTTTTTAAAATAAATTTAAATTTAGTAAATATATTTATAGAAAAGTTAAAATTAAATTATTTAGAAATATTAGATTTATTAAAAAAAATAATAAAAAATAAAAGTAATAAAATGACATTAGAAGAAATTAATAATTTAGAAGTTTGTGATTTACGATATATATTATATCATGATAAAAATATATCATTAGAATATAATTTAAATGATGAACAAATGAAAATATTAAACGAATATATTGATGTTATTGAAGAATATATTGATTATTATGAAACTGAATATTATGGATTAAATATATATAATAAACAAATTAATATATTACAAGATCCATATCAAGATTTATATAATTATATAATAGATAAAACAGCATATAATATTTTATTAAAATATCCTGAATATTATGATCATATATTATTAAATCAACATTTAGATATTATATATAATAATAAAATTTCATATAATAGTGAAGAATATTTATTAAAATTATATCATTTAATAATTTCACAATTTGGTAATATGAAAAATTATTATTCTGATAATTTAACACATTATTCATTTTTAAATACACCACCATTAAAAGAATTAATATTTTATTTAAAAAATAATTTTATAAATACAAATAAATTAGATATGGAAATTAATAATAATATTATTACTAATTATTTTAATTCTATTAATCATTATTTTATAATTACACCATTTTTATTAAATTATGATTTATCAGAAATAATATTAAATATATTAAAAGAATTTAAAATAATTAATAATCTATGGATTACAACTGAAAATATAAATACATTTAATTATAGAAAAATAAATATAAAATTATTTTTAAATATATGGAGTAAAATTATAAGTAAAGTAAATATTAAATGTTCTAATTTATTATTATATAATAATAAATAAATTTCTAATATTTGATATGATATTAATAGAAAAATCAAATATTGATACACGTGAAATTTTTGGTGGTAAATTAAGTAATAATATTAAATATATTATAATTAATGATCCTAATATATTTAATTCATCATATATATCTATATCTGTTAAATGTGGCTCATATAATGATCCTGATGATTATAATGGATTAGCTCACTTTTTAGAACATATGTTATTTATGGGTAGTAGTAAATATCCTGGTGAAAATTATTTTATGAATAAACTTAATAATTATGGTGGTTCTATGAATGCTGTTACTGAAGATTATTTCACAACTTATTATTTTAATGTATTTAATGAACATTTAGAAGAAATGATTGATATATTTAGTAGATTTTTTATTGATCCACTATTTAATATTAATTCTATAAATAAAGAAATTAATGCTGTTAATAATGAACATTTAAAAAATATTCATAATGATATGTGGATATTGGATTATTTTATTAATTTTATAACTGATAAAAATTCTAATATTAATAAATTTGGTACAGGCTCTTTAGATACTTTAAATAAACCTGATATACGTAATGTTATGATTCAATTATATAATAAATATTATACTATATGTGAAAATATTTCTATTTGTATTTCTTCTTCATTATCAATTAATAATATATATGATATAATTAATAAAATATTTTCTCAAATTAAAAATAACAATAAAGAAGAACTAATAATAAATAAACCATTATTTAAAAATATTAATAAAATATATCACTTAATATCAAATAAAAATATTTATGATTTAATATTTTTATGGGAAATACCTAAAGTTAAATATCATAATATTTTTAATTTATTAGTTGATTTATTATATATAAATACTAAAAACTCTTTTTATTTTTATTTAATTAATAAAGGTTATATTACTAATTTATCCATTAATATTAAAGATGAAGGAATATTTATTATATATTTTAGTTTAACTGAAAATGGTATTAAATATATAAATGAAATTGAAAATATATTATTTATTTATTTAGATACATTATATACAAATAATTTAAATTTATATGCAGAATATTATAAAAATATTGATATTATTAATTTTGATAATATATTAGATATTGATTATACTACATTATCTAATGTATTAGCTAAAAATCATTTAATATTTGATACTAAAACAGTATTAAAAAATAGTTTTATTAATGATATTGTATTATCTTCTAATGAATATATATTATTATATAAAAAATATATTAATAAAAACTTTACAAAAATTATACATTCAAATAAACTTTTTAAAGATTATAATTATTTAATATTACCACATTATATAACAAAATATGTTGAACTTGATATTAACACTATTAATACAAATATAATTGAAAAAAAAATTAATTTAATGTTATTTAATATTGATCTTAATTTTATTAATAATAATAATAATGTTATTATTAAAAATTTAGATAAAAATGATATTCCTATTAGAATTAAAAATAATATATGGTATTATGGATTATCTAAATTTAATGAACCAATTGTAATTATATGGATTCAATTAATAAATAAAAATTTATTTAATACACCTAAAAATTTTATATTAACTCAAATGGCTGTTTTAATAATTAATCATTTATTAAATACTATTTTATATAATATATTTTTAATTGAAAATTATAATATATCAATTAAAAGTAATAATATTACTTCTTCATTAAATATATATATTAAATCATTTAATAATATTAATAAAATTAACTTGTTAATTAATGAATTTAAAAATTTTATTAAAAATATTCAAGATAATTTTAATATTATTTCTGAAAAATATATTAATAGTTTATTATTTAAACTTAAAGAAAATTTTAAAAATATAAAATATAATAATCCATGGGAATATAATAATTATATATTTAATTTAAAATCTATCAATTATTTTTATAATAATAAAATATTATTAGAAACTATTGAATCAATTACATATTATGATATTAAAAATTATATTTATAGTATATTTAATAATAATTATAATATTTTAATATTCATATTTGGTAATATTCATATTAATAATATTGAACATATTATTGAACATTTAAATATTTTTAATAATATTTCTTTTAAATTAAATAATAATTTAAAAATTTTAACAAATAATATTATTATTAAACATCCTAATAAAAAAGAAAAATCTAATTGTGTTACATTTTATTATAAAATTGGCAATTTTACACCATATAATTATTTATTAATTCAATTAATTTTATTAATACTTAATAATTTATTTTTTAATGAATTACGTACTAAACATCAATTAGGTTATTTAGTTTCTATGAATTATATTCATATTAATAATTATTATTATATTTATCAAAAAGTTCAATCTAATAAAGATACTAATACTATTAAAAAAAAAATTAACGAATTTAATAAAAATATTATTAATATAATTAATGATACTAATATTGATGTTTCTATTAATAGTATTAGAAATAATTTATTATCAAATGAAACAAATACTATTGATTTATTTTTAAAATATGAATATGAAATTAAATTTCAATATTATTTATTTAATAGAGATGAATTATTATTAAATAAATTAAATTTTATTACTAAAGATGATATTATTACATTTGTTAAAAAATATATTAATAAACAAAATAAAATTAAACTAATTATTAAAGGAAATTAACATAAAAAATTTGAAAAATTAAATTATTAATTAATATTTTATTAATAATTATAATGACTATGGATCTAGATTTTAACTTAGATTTAGAAATTAACACTGATACTAATAATGATATTATTAATAATATGGACTTGGAAACATCTGGTGATAATATGGACCTTGATTTAGAAATTTATAATTTAGGTTATCTATTAAATATTATAATCTTATTTAGAAATAAATATAATATTAATAATATTGATAATATTGATAATATTGAAAAACAAATTATAAATTTATTATTTATACTTTCTAAATTAAGTAATAATTTAAATGATATTCATGAATTTCTTATTAATAGTAAATCATTAATTGAGAATATTTATATTGAATTATATAAAATTGATTCAAATCTATTATATGATATTTGTAATATTAATAACTTAATATTGACATAATTTTAAAAAAAAAATATTTATATAAAATTTATCCAAAACTATTATATGATATAATTAACATTTTAGTTTATATTCATCATTTTTATAAACATTTCTATTATAAAATAGTTTACAATCAAAAGCATTTTCTTTTAAAATATTTTCAAATGATTGAATTAATATTTGTTTTTTCTTTGCTAATGACCAAATATATTGATCTGTTGTTTTTTCTCCTTTAAAAGTAGATAAATATAAAAATACATTTACTATTCGTTTATCTTTTGGTACATCTTTATGAGAACAAAATCTTATTGCCCGACCCATTATTTGTGATATTCTTGATATATTCCAATATGGTTCTAAAATATGTACATTTTCAACACGTAATAAACTTACACCTTCTTTTATTGATGGACTACCAAATAATATTTTTATTTTAGATCCATTTAAATTTAATTTATTATTAAAAGTATTTTTTATATTTTCTTTAATTATATTATTTTCATCACCAGTCCATATTGCATATCTTTTTTTTCCTTCACCATGAATAATAAAATTTTTCCATCCATGATATTCTAAAAAAATTATAAATGGTTTTATTCCTCCATATTCTTTAAAATTTGAAAAAATAAAATTTAATCCTTCTGATTTATTTATAGTTTTTAAAATTTTATAAAATTTACAAGAATATTTTTTTATATTTTTTAATAATAAATAATTTTTTTTTAATGATTTATAGCCTAATTCACCTATACTTTTATTAGGATATGCTATATTAGATATTATACGTGGTCCTATAAAAAAATTTGATGGCATTTTTAATATATCAACATTTTTAAATGAACCCTTTATATATTTTGTTTCTGAACTTAAACTAGTTAAATAACTTTTATATTGAAAGGAACTCATTAAACATTTTACTGTTTTAAATATTACTTTTGGATATGCTTGTGGTGGTGCACCACGATAATAAGATATTAAATTAGTTATTTTATTTTTAAAATCTGATATATTTATTAAATTATATTTTTCATCCATATAATCTTGATTAAATTTTTCTATATTAAATAAATCTTTTTTTAATAAATTTAAGGTTAAAGCTATTTCTATTGGTCTATCAAATATTGGTGTTGCACTTAATAATATTAATTTACATTTTTTACTATTATTCACTAAATTATTTAATGTATTATAAAATGTTCCATTTATTGATATCATATTTTGAATTTCATCTATTATTAATAATGTATTATTTATATTTTTTATTTGTTGTGTTTGTATTAATTCTATAAATTTATGATATGAATATATTGTATAATATTTATTTATTTTTTTTTTTGTTTTATTTATTATTTTATTATATTTTTCACTATTTATTTCTTCATGTTTTAATTCTTCTCTTTCTGTTTTTGTTATATATTCATTATCTGTACATTCTGAACGTAATTCATAATATAAATTATTCATTAATGCAGCAGGTAAAACAAAAATAATATTTATTTTTTTTTTAAATTTTTCAGCAATTCTAATAGCGGTACATGTTTTAGCAGAACCTATATTATGATAAATTAATATACCACGGATATTTTTATCAATATTCCAGGGACAATATTTACTTATTAATAATTCACTTAAAAATTCTTGTTGTGGTAATAATTTATATTTTTTAGGAAGACAAAACTCTTCCATTTTTTCATTAGATATAGGTAATTTAAATTTTTTAAAATTTTTTGTTATAATATCCATATTAAATATTAATTAGATTTAAAAAATTATTATTATTTTTTAGTAAATAATATAATATAAACTATGAATAATAATATTATAAATAATATATATAATAATTTTATTAATAATAAATTAATTATAAAATTATTAAATATTAATAATTTACATGATAAAATTTTTATTTTAAATAAATTATTAGAAATGTGTAATAATCAAACTATTTATTTTAATAATTATAAAAAATTATATTATTATTCTTTGTATAATTATATTATATATAATATTAATAATATTATAGAATTAGAAATTAAAGACGATTTTGATGATCAAATTGAATTTATAATAAAAAAATTAATTTTAAAATTAATATCATTATACAAAGGTCATTTATTATTACAAAAATTAAATATTAATAAATATTTAAAATTAAATAATTATAATAGTAATTATTTATTATGTGCTGCTACAATTGGTAATATTACTACATTTAATTATTGGTTAAATAAAGTTGATTTAAATTTATTATCAATAGATTTTAAAGAAGAATTAATAATTAAATCAGTAATTAATTCTGATTATCGTATATTAATAAATTTATTATATTATTTTAATAAAAATAATTTATTAGATAATAATATTTTAATACATAGATTAATTAATAAAATTAGTATAAATAAAAAGAAATTACATAAAATTAATATTATATTAAAATATATTGATATTAATATATATTATTATAAATTAGTAAGTTCATTTAATGATATTGAAATTTTTAAAAATTTAAATAAATATTATAAAAAAACACATGAATTTACTTTATTAAAAATTATATATGAAAATTATAATTTATATAATAAAAATTATTATAATCAAATTAAACAAGAGTTAAAAACTGTGAAAGAAATTAAATTATTAAATATAATTGATAATTTAATAAATATTAATTCTTCAGAAGAAATAGTAATTAATACTGAAGTAATTAATTATATTATTAAATGTAGTAATAATATATTATTATTAATAATTGAATATTATTATATATTTACAGAAAAAAAAAATATACTATTAAATGTTATAATTAATAATAATTTAATTAATCAGTTTATATATAATAATTCTAAATTAATAATAATATTACAAAACTTTTTTAATTTTTTTTTATATACTATATTTTTTAATATTAATAAAATTTTAACTATTAATTATATATATTATAATAAAATTATATTACTAAATAAATTTTTACATAAATTGAGACTTAAATTAAAATATAAATATAATAATAGAATTATGAACTATTATTTTAATAAAGTTAAAATATTAAATGAAATTGTTACATATAAACCATTTAAAAATTTTATTAATGGTTCATTATATTATCAAAATATTATATATTATAATCAGTTTTATTTTAATTATAAAGAAGAAAATATATATTATTTTGTACCATATAATATTTATCCACATACAAATTTATTTAATAAATATCCTATTATTACAAAATATATTGAAAAAAATGAATTATACTTAATTTATGATATTCTTATTCCTAACTTTTCACAAATTGAAAAATTTAATTTATTATCTAAATTACATCCTAAATTTAATAGTTTTACTAACTTTGAATCATTTATATTAGAAAATAATTATATTAAATGGTATCCATGTATTAAAAATATTTAAATACGTCTATATAAAATTAATATTATATAAATAAATATTTATATTTATTATTATAATGGATATTATAAATAATACTATATATTTTGATACATTATATAATTCTAAACCATATAATATTGAATTATTCAATATTAAATTAGGAGTTAATATTATATTTAAATATAAAGTAAATAATAAATATAAATATGTTAATTATACCTCAAATGATATCGAATATTATATTTTTTTTGAAATATTAAACAAATTATATTTATGGAATTTAGATTTTACATTAATTGAAAAAAATAATATATACTCTGGTTTTAAATTTAATATTAGTATTAACTCTAATTTTATTAGTAATTATATTAATAATTCATTAGGATTACAAAATTATTTAAGTTATAAATTTAATAATTTACCACTTTATTTTAATATTAATTTTGATAAAATTAAATTTATACCTTATACTAAAAAGTTAATTAAATTATCATCTGAATTAAAAGTTAAATTATATAATTATCAAGAACAATCATTAAATAAAATGATTAATATTGAAAATAATATATTTAATAAAATTAATTATACTTATAATTTTCAATTTGATGATATACAATTAAATTATAATCCATTATTTTATCAATCTAATAATACTCAATTAAATATTAACACTACTGGTGGCATTTTAGCTGATGAAATGGGTTTAGGTAAAACTATTACTTCTATTGCACTTATTATTAATAATAAATCTAAATATGATTCTGTTTTTAAACTTTCTAAACATAAATTTAATAAAATATATACTAAAGCTACATTAATTATCTGTCCTTCACATTTAATTAAACAATGGGATATAGAAATTAAAAAAACTTCAAATTTAAAAGTTTTAACTATTATTACTAAAACAAATTATAATAACTTAACTTTTAATGATTTTATTATTAGTGATGTTATATTAGTGAGTTTTCAATTTATTATGAATTTTAAATATTATCCTACTTTATATTATTATAAAAATGCTACATTATCTTCTTATAATTTCCAATTTAAAAATACGTTAGTTAATAATTTTTTAAATACATTATATAATTTTTCTATTTATGAAATTAAAAAAACTACTGTACCTATTTTTGAAATGTTTTATTTTAATAGAATTATTTTAGATGAAGCACATGAAATTTTTGCTGATATTTTATCTAAAGTTTCATTATGTAAATATATGACTGAATGGATATTAAATTTAGATTCTGATTTTAATTGGTATATATCCGGTACCATTTTAGGTTTAAGTAATTGTGCCAAATTTATTAATTTAAAGTTAGAAAATAAAGAAAATAATTTATTATATGATATTAATAATAATAATGATAATGTTATTTTCTCTGATATTCATAAAAAAGAATATTTTTGGTTAAATATATTAAATGAAATTTGTGTTAGACACTTAAAAATTGATGTTTCTAATGAAATTAATATTCCTGGATATGAAGAAGAACTAATATGGATTAATTTTACATCTATTGAACAAGATTTATATAATATGAAAGTTAATAAAGTTAATAATATTTATTTACAACAATTTTGTTGTCATCCTTTAGTTGTTGATTCTACACGTAAAATTTATAATTCTGATGTTATTGATATTAATTTAATGTATAATAAATTATTAGATTATCATACTAATAATATTATTAATTATGAAAATAAAATTTTAAACTTAAATGTTAATACTCAATCATATTATATGATTAAAAAAAATTATGAAACTATTATCACTGAATCTAAATATTTTATTGATATACTTAATAAAATTAATAATAATGATAATTATATTAATGATAATGATTGTTCTATCTGTTTAGATGGTATTAATAATCCTACTTTAACTATTTGTGGGCATCTATTTTGTTATAATTGTATTAAGTTGTGTTTAAATAATAAAAATACTTGTCCATTATGTCAAGCTAATATTAAAAATAAAGAATTACTTTTAATTAATAATAATTTTTCTTATACTAATAGTTTAATTAATAAATATGGTTCTAAATTAGGTAAATTAATTTCTATTATTAGACCTTTGGTTTTATTAGATAATACACGCATTATTATTTTCTCTCAATGGGATGATATGTTAAATCTAATTGGTACAACTTTAGCTGATAATGGTATTAATAACTCATTTGTTAAAGGTAATATACATTGTAAAAATGCTGCTATTTATAAGTTTAAAAATAAAACTTTAAATGAAAATGATACAAAAGTTATAATGTTAAGTTTAAAAAATGCTGCTTCTGGTACTAATTTAACTGAAGCCACACACATTTTTTTTGTTGAACCTATTAATTCCACTTATAATGAATGTAAAAGTATTGAATCACAAGCTATTGCACGTGCTTGTAGATTAGGACAAAAAGAAAAAGTTAAAGTTATTAGAATACTAGTTAAAAATAGTATTGAAGAAGAAATTTATAAAAATAATTATATTTAAAAATATTATATGTATATTTATTAATATGGAAAATATAATTATAAATATTGACTCTAGATATAGAAATATTAATTTATATTCAAATACTAAATTTAAATATGAATTAGATAAAACTTTTAAAAATATTATTAGTATTAAATTATTAAGTTTTGATCATGAATTTAATTTTGATGATAAATATATATTTTTAAAAATTAATGATTGGGGAAATATTAATTTTAATAATAACAATAATAATGTATTTGCTAAAATTATTATTTTAAATAATTATTTAAAAAAAAATATTGATTTTGTTAATACTGAATATAAATTTAAACAACCTATTAATATTAAAAAATTAGATATTGAACTTGTTGATTATTTAGGTAATAATATTACTTTAAATGAAAATTATTCTTTCACTATTGAATTAATTTCTATATTTAATTCTGATCTTAAATCAAATTTAGAAACTAATTATTTAACTTATAATATAAACTAAATTTAATTAAACAAAAAATACTTTAAAATTAAAGTTTTTTTTTTTTGGGGGAAGGGGAATTACCATATTTAGGGGCGCTAGAAGCGCACTTGAACACTAAACATAATAAAGGGGGAATTTTTTTTTTTTTGGGGGAGGGGATACCATATAAGCGTACTACAACACTAAATATGGTAGAGGGGAATTTTTTGAGTTGCTAAGGAAAAGGATCACTACACATTTAGAGTTGCCGTTAATGCGGCTCTGACATTTTCTAACTGAACACGGGTTTCATCAAGTTGAGCTTGAAGATCCTCACGGGCAGCAGCTTCAGCAGCATGAGCAGCTTCAGCACGGGCAGTAGCAGCTTCAGCAGCAGCTTCAGCAGCTTCAGCACGGGCAAGCGCTGTGGCACAGACAACTTCAACACGGGCAGTAACTTCAGCAGCACGAGCTTCAGCTTCAGCTTCAGCAACACGATCAGCTTCAGCACGGGCAGCAGCAAGTTCAGCACGGGCAGCTTCAGCAACACGATCAGCTTCAGCACGGGCAGCAGCAAGTTCAGCACGGGCAGCAGCAAGTTCAGCACGGACAGCTTCAGTAGCAGCTTCAGCAGCACGGACAGCATCAGCAGCACGGACAGCATCAGCAGCACGGGCAGCTTCAGCAGCACGATCAGCTTCAGCACGGGCAGTAGCTTCAGCAGCACGATCAGCTTCAGCACGGGCAGCAGCAAGTTCAGCACGGGCAGCAGCAAGTTCAGCACGGGCAGCTTCAGCAACACGATCAGCTTCAGCACGGGCAGCTTCAGCAGCACGGGCAGCGTCAGCACGGGCAGCAGCAAGTTCAGCACGGACAGCTTCAGTAGCAGCTTCAGCAGCACGGACAGCATCAGCAGCACGGACAGCTTCAGCACGGGCAGCTTCAGCAGCACGGGCAGCGTCAGCACGGGCAGCATCAAGTTCACCACGGACAGCAGCAGCTTCTGCACGGGCAGCAGCAAGTTCAGCATGGACAGCAGCTTCAGCATGGGCAATCGCTACGCCAAGGGTAGCTTCTGCAGCAGCAGCAGGAGCACCACCAGGAGCAGCCACCACCACAGCAGGAGCACCACCAAGAGCAGCAGCATCCACAGCACCAGGCACACCACCTGGAGCAGCAGCCCCCACAGCAGGCACCACAGCAGGCACCACAGCAGGCACCACAGCACCAGCAGGAGCAGGAGCAGGAGCAGGAGCAGCAGCCCCCACAGCAGGCACCACAGCAGGCACCACAGCAGGCACCACAGCACCAGCAGGAGCAGGAGCAGGAGCAGGAGCTGGAGCAGGAGCAGGAGCACCACCAAGAGCAGCAGCACCTGGCACAACACCAAGAGCAGGAGCAGGAGCACCAGCAGCAGGAGCAGCAGCAGCAACCACAGCAGGGACAGGAGCAACCACAGCAGGATCAGCAGCCACCACAGCACCACCATCAGCAGGAGCACCACCAGGAGCACCACCAGGAGCAGGAGCAACAGGCACCACAGCAGGCACCACAGCAGGCACCACAGCAGCATCCACAGCACCAGCACCAGCAGCAGGAGCAGCACCATCAGGAGCAGGAGCAGCAGCAACCTCCATAGCAGCCAAATTAGCCGTCATGATATTGATTTTGGTTTCCATAATTGGAATGGTTCTTCTGGCCTCAGCAACGAACCCCTCCATGCCAGGCGCCATGGCAAACTGCGTGACAATAATCTGTTGAGCCTGTAACTGCTTATTGTTCTTAGCAATAAGTTCACGAAGAGTCTGAATTTCAGCAGCAGTAGCCATAGTAGCCATTGTATTTGATTAATAACTTAAAAATCTATGAAACTAACAAATATTATTTTTTTCAATTTTTTTTTATAATAATA
>Ga0172367_10005653_pt1 | contig 15031 bp, 13 predicted proteins | sample Lak10m_FD_114542 | JGI IMG/M metagenome (GOLD analysis project Ga0172367, IMG submission 114542) | Freshwater microbial communities from Kabuno Bay, South-Kivu, Congo - kab_022012_10m | ecosystem: Environmental > Aquatic > Freshwater > Lake | place: Democratic Republic of the Congo: South-Kivu... | reverse complement strand
TTGCATCGACAAACTGTATGCGCCGGAGAGTGCGAGCGGGCGGTTAGGATTGCTGGAACTTCGGGCGTTGGAGATGCCGCCGCATGAGCGGATGAGCCTGACGCAGCAACTGCTGTTGAGATCGTTGATCGCACGGTTCTGGGAGCGACCTTACCATCGGACACTAGTGCGATGGGGGACAGAGTTGCACGATCGATTCATGCTGCCGCATTTTGTGGAACAAGACTTCCGCGATGTGGTGGATGAACTGAGGGACGGAGGCTGCCCGATTCAGTTTGAGTGGTTTGCTCCACACCTGGAATTTCGATTCCCGCAGTATGGGAATGTGTGTCGGCGCGGCGTGCGGATGGAAATCCGTCAAGCGCTTGAGCCGTGGCATGTGTTGGGTGAGCAAGGCGCGGCTGGGGGCGCGGTGAGGTATGTGGATTCGACCCTCGAACGACTACAAGTGAAGGTGCAGGGCATGACGGAGAGTCGGCATGCGGTGCTCTGCGGGGGGAGAGCGGTGCCGCTGCATCCGACGGGCACGGAGGGTGAGTATGTCGCAGGGGTGCGATTTAGGGCGTGGAGTGCGCCGGAATGTTTGCATCCGACGATTGGGGTTCATTCCCCTTTGACCTTTGATATTGTGGACCTGTGGAACGAACGTTCGCTGGGTGGGTGTGTTTATCATGTGTCCCATCCTGGAGGGTTGAACTACACGAGCCCGCCTGTGAATGCGTATGAGGCGGAGAGCCGTCGTTTGTCGCGGTTTTTCAAGATTGGCCATACGGGGGGGCGGTTGAGAATTCCTCCTGTGGAACCGAACCCTGAGTTTCCGTTCACATTGGATCTTCGGAGCACGTGAGGCTTATCGACGGAAGCCGACACAACATGGGCCTTGAGCGCGACGATTCATTTGGCGCTGAGCGGATCTGCGACGATGCGACTGGAGCCATTCGAGGCTCTTGGAGGTCTTGGAAACTAACGGGTGTGGTGCGTGGGGACACCCGCGAAACGTGTCTTCGCGCACGAACGGGCTTGAACTGTCTGGGGGTGCGGCCAGACTTGGACATCGCATGAACCCGATCGCCCCCACTGGAACCGAACTGCTTCGAGGCACCGAAGGCCTCTTTAGCGGCTATCGGAGCGTTCCAGGCGCGTATGACGAGCTGTGTGGAGCGGAGGGAGAGATTCGCCCGCACTGGGAGCCGCTAGCGCGAGCCTTTGAGCGATTGGGACGTGAGGAGATTGCCTTTCGCAAGGAGAACGGCAGCCGGATCATTCGAGAGCATGGCGTGACGTATAACGTCTATGCAGATCCCCAGGGCATGGAGCGGCCGTGGGAATTGGATTTGGTGCCGCAGCTGATTCCGGCGAGTGAATGGAGGACGATTGAGACAGGGCTGGCGCAACGGGCGCGACTGCTGAATCTGGTATTAGCAGATCTCTATGGGCCGCAGAAGCTGTTGAGGGAGGGATTTCTCCCGCCGCGCCTCATTTTCGCGAACCCTTCGTTTCTCCGGGCATGCCATGGGATTGAGCCGCCTGGCGGGGTGCATCTGCATTTACACGCGGTGGATTTGGCGCGGTCGGAGGACGGCCAGTGGTGGGCGCTGGCGGATCGAGCGCAGGCTCCTTCGGGGGCGGGCTATGCATTGGAGAACCGCATTGTGCTTTCGCGGCTGTTACCTGAGGAATTTCGAGATTGTCAGGTCGAACGGTTGGCTTCGTTTTTTGGACTTTTTAGAAACACGTTGCAGGAGCTGGGTCAGCCGAAAAGTGGTGCTCCGAATGTGGTACTCCTAACGCCTGGGCCGCATAACGAGACCTATTTTGAGCACGTGTATCTGGCGCGTTACCTTGGGTTTACCTTGGTGGAGGGCGGAGATCTGACGGTGCGGAACCAACGGGTGTATATCAAGACGCTGGAGGGCTTGCAGCCAGTGGACGTGATCTTGCGGCGTGTGGACGATACGTTTTGCGACCCGGTGGAGTTGAGGCAGGATTCGTTCTTGGGAGTACCGGGATTGGTGGAAGCGGCGCGGGCGGGCCACGTGGTGGTGGCGAATGCGTTGGGGTCAGGATTGGTGGAGAGCCCTGCGCTGCTGGCCTTTTTGCCGGGGTTGTGTCGACGCTTACTGGACGAGGAGCTGATCTTGCCGTCGGTGGCGACGTGGTGGTGTGGGCAGGCGGCGGAGCAAGGCTACGTGACGGAGCATCTGGACGAGATCGTTGTGAAGCCGGCGTTAGGCGGGCAGCGGCGAGATCCGCTTTTTGGAACGGGTTTGACCTCGGCGCAGCGTGAGGAGCTGGTGAAACTGATTCGCAGTCGGCCCCATGACTTTGTGGGGCAGGAGAGGGTGAGTTTGTCGGCGGCACCCGTTTGGACCGAGGGGGGATTTGTGGCTCGGAGGATTGCCTTTCGGGCGTTCGTCGCGGCGGATGGAGATTCATTTACCGTGCTTCCCGGGGGGCTGACGCGTGTATCGACGTCGGCGGATGATCCGGTGGTGTCGATGCAGCGGGGTGGGGGCAGCAAGGACACGTGGGTGATGTCGAGCGGGCCGGTGGCGATGGTTTCGTTGCTTTCGGCGACGGGGCAGCCGGTGGCGACGAGCCAGGCGGGAGCGGAACTGCCGAGCCGGGTCGCGGACAACCTGAATTGGTTGGGGCGGTACTTTGAGCGTTTGGAAGGGACGGTGCGATTGTTGCGATGTGTGATCTCGCGATTAGCGGACGAGGGGGCGGGCGAAGGAGCTCCGGAGCTTGCGGCGTTTGCGCACGCGATGGCAGGGATGTACACGTTGCCGGTGCGATTCTTAGGGCGTGTGCCGTTGAAGGACTTGGAGGTGGAGGTGTTGCAATTGGTGTATCATTCGACCCGACAAGGAGGGATTCGCGAGTTACTGATGCGCATCCGTTACATTGCGGGCATAGTTCGAGACCGGTTATCGGGGGACACCTGGAGAATCTTGAGCGAGCTACAAGGCGATTCGCGAACCCGACCGGGGCGTATCCCGCTCACCAACGCACTGAACCTCTTGAACACGCTGATCGTCGATCTGAGTGCGTTCAGCGGGATGGAGATGGAGAACATGACACGTGGCCATGGATGGCGATTCCTAGATGTGGGTCGACGATTGGAGCGCGGCATCAACCTTGCACGATTTATCAAGGCCGGGTTGGGAGGCGAGTCCGTGGAGCATTTTCTTCCCCCGCTGTTGGAAATTGCGGACAGCACGCTGACGTATCGTCGGCGCTTTTTCACCCATCCTCGATTGGCGAGCACCTTAGAACTCCTCTTGCTGGATGCAGGCAACCCGCGCGCGTTGGCATTCCAGCTGAATGCCATTGCGGAACACGTTTCGAACCTGCCGCAGGACGGTCAGAACCGCGGAGCGATGGAGGCATCTCATATTCGATCGATGATCGCGAACTTGAACAAAGGCGCGTTGATCCGAGGCATTGAAGCCTTCGAGACTGAGGAGCGGGGTGAGCTGCGGGAATGGCTGGAGGGGTTTGCGCAGGAGATGGAGGGAGTATCGAACGAGCTGGGGCACCACTATTTTACCCACACGGAGATGAGGGCCAGCTGATGCTGCGATTCGGGACGAACTGAAGGACCTCAAGAGCGCATGCTTTTCGACATCACCCATACGACACGATACGACTACAGCGATGCGGTTTCGCTCTCGCATCACGTGGCTCGGCTCTGTCCAAGGAACCTCCCGAACCAGCACTGCCACGATCATCATCTGCATGTGGATCCTGCGCCTTCCGTGATTCGGACGCACGTGGACTATTTTGGGAACTCCGTTGCGGTGTTCGCGATGGAGCGCGCGCACCGAGAGCTGTTGATACGGTCGACGAGTGTGGTCGAAGTCACCCGGCCGCGATTGCCGGCACCGGATGAGACGCCTTCGTGGGAGGCCGTTAGAGACTACTGCCGGGGGCCGCAGAGTGGGTCGACACTGGAGGCGGCCGAATTCATCTATGACTCGCCGCTGGTGAAAGCGAACGAACGATTTGCGGAGTATGCTCGGGTGTCGTACGAGTCGGGTCGACCGATGTTGTCGGCGACCATCGACCTGTCGCATCGCATCTACAAGGAGTTTCGATTTGATCCGACGGCGACCACGATCGCGACGCCGTTGGAGGAAGTGTTTCGCGCGCGGCGTGGCGTGTGCCAGGACTTTGCGCAGATGCAGATTGCGTGCATGCGATCGTTGGGTTTACCAGCGCGTTATGTGAGCGGCTATTTGGAGACGGACCCGCCCCCGGGACGACCTCGGCTTGCGGGAGCGGATGCGTCCCACGCGTGGGTCGGTTTTTATTGTCATGGCATTGGATGGATCGACATTGATCCGACGAACGATCTACTCCCGACGACGCGCCACGTGACCGTTGGGTGGGGTCGGGACTTTTCGGATGTCAGCCCGATTCGAGGGGTTGTGTTGGGAGGCGGGATGCATCGCCTCGGGGTTGCAGTGGATGTGGTTTCGCGCGGTTAGGTCCGAGAGGAAGTATGATGCCACGACGACACTATTACCCGGCCAAAGGCGAATCCATGCAGGGTGGAGCTTCATGCTCAGGTGACGCATGATCAGGGTTTCGAGGCCTTTCGCTGACGTGTCTGTTTTCGGCATGACCTAAACGTCTAGCACGAACTGCCCGCCCAACTCCTTTATCATCGTAAACGTGTCAGTGTAACGGACTCCGAACTGCAAGCACACGTTCGGCAACGGAACCTTCTTTTTTGCCCCGTCGGCACGCTCTTCCATCGTTACCACGACGTGGTTCGGATGCGCCTGAGCGTAAGCCACCAGCCATCCATCTGCCACACGTGCAAACTCATCCTTCGCGGCCTGGGTAAATTGCCCATTTCCCTGCACCCATGATGCCAGCGCTCCGAAGTTTCGACCCACTGCCGCATTTTGCGTGGAGGCGAACAGTGCTGTGGGCGCTGCCGATCGCACCCAGCGATGCAAGGCGTCACCGGTATCGATTTCGGCGTGCACCCGATCAAGGCTGATGATTCGTCCGGTTCGATGCTGCTGAAGGAGGAAGTCCCAGAAACCCGGACAGATGGGGAACGCGTAATAGAGCCGGTGCGCCTGCATCAGCACGTTGGCGTCAATGATGTAGATCGGCTTGGGATCGCTCATCGCAGTTGGAATCCAAGTTTCTCCGCAAAGCGGTCGAATGTGCCTCCCGACAGCCCCGTAAGGTTGTAGGCTTCGCGATAGAGCAGCTTTCCTTCGCGGGCCGACCTGACTACTGCTGCGCCAAAGCGGCGTCCGATTCGGACATTCTGCGTCGCCCAAAAATCTCCGCCCGATGGCCTTTGCGTCTGCCGACGGCGTTCGTCTTCCTGATAAGCGGTCCAGAAGCGGAAAAACTCACTCCGGGTGGAAAGACCCAAGTCCAGAACCCGCCGCGCGGCGACCAACACACTCACTTTGAAGTGGCTGGCGAGATACTGCTGGGGTTCGTTGGCACGCTCAGCCTGGGACCACAGCGCGCGCAATTCACGCGCAGGAACGAGGAATTCCGCTGCCACTGCGTTACACCATTTCTCAACGGCGTCCGGTAACGGCTGAAGCGCTTCGAGATTCGAGACGCCGTCCTTGCCAATCCACAAATGGGCGAACTCGTGGACTAGCGTGAACATTTGTGCGGCCTTGAAATCCGAACCGTTGATGAAGATCAGGGGCGCATAGGCATCGCAAAGCGCGAACCCCCGGAACTCATCCGGGCGCAACTTGCGGCGGTTGTTGTTGCCCACTACGCCGTTTATCACCGTTAGAACGCCCGCGTCCTCCATTCTTTGGCGGAGGTGCATCAACGCTTCCGTCCTAGTGCTTTCCTGCACCGCCCAGCCGTCGCTGAACCCCAGCAGGCGTCTCATGGCCCGCGCCACGTTCTCCGGTTCGGCGGAGATTTCCTCGCTGCCGACAAAGCCCACTGCTGCCTCTCCCTCCTCAAGCAGAAATTCCCGCATCCACGCCTGGCGCCGCTGCATCAACAGAATGGTTTCCAGCAGGTCGGGACTCGTACGCCGCACCGGGGCGTCCGGCAAAGTGCGAAAATCCGGGATCGGCAGTTTGTCTTCTGGCGGCGTTTTCAGAAACAAGTAACCAAACGGCGTATAGGTCTTGGCCGCCAGAAGTTCGGCTTTCTTGTAGGGCAACTGCCCGGATGCTTCCCACTCTGCTAACCGTTCCGACTTTACCCCCAGCTTCTTGGCCAAGGCAGACGCATCCAGACCCGCGCGCTCGCGGGCCCAACGGATAATCTGCGGCTCAAGAGTAAGGTTCATTTCAGTCAGCCCAACATAATCGCGGCTTGATGGCAAATCGAGTGCTCATTCCATCTCTTCGATTGCGTCCCGCGATCAATTGCGGACCCCACAGCTGTCACATATTCGGACTCTGGAACACTGGCAAGCGTATCGATTTGAAATGCAGCGGACTCCAGGAATAGCCTCGTTTTAGAAGTTCCTTTCGCGGCGTCTAAGTAATATCGATCGACTCTAAGGCCTGGTAGAAAGCCGACATCCTGAGCGTAATAAGTGGCGACCGCTGTGGATGCAAACCAGGGTCGATATGGATCGAAGTAGGTCACCGCCAAGTTGTGTGACCGTGCAAATTGTTGAGTGTATAAAGGGACGGGTTATTAGTTCTTGCCGCTGATCTCTCATTAGCGCCCGTTTCGGAATCATTTCCCAGTGACGGGGAATTTCCTCCAGCCACGGAAGGCTTGGATTCCGGTATTCCGAATACGGCTGGAGTCCCTCGATCATGCAGCAGCCTCCGGTTTGAACGTTTTCAGGCAAACGCTTAAATAAGAATCCCCTTTATTTTCAAGGGGTTTCTGGTTGGCTGAGGTTGGCATGCAGGGTAGCGCTTAAATAAGATGTCAGGCCCAGATTGGCAGGTAGCGGGCGTATTTGCGTGAGCCTCCAACCTTTTCATGCGCCTTGATGACTTTGGCGTCGATGGCTGCCGGGATGATCTGCGAAATGATGGCGGTCTTGCTCTCCGGCTGGTGGAAGCGTTGACGCAGGGATTGGTTGGTCATGCGTTCGCTCATCACCCACTTCAAGCAGTAGTGCTGGTAGCAGTGCCGAATTGTGGGGGTCGGTTGTCGGATTTCGTTTGCGCCAGGGGGTATGCTCGTCGTTCGTCACTTAGCCCTGTACATGGGAGCAGATCGGATAGGGCACGACTCTTGGGGGGCGATTGGTTAAAAGCTAAGGGTCCCTGTATCTGTTCCACCTCAGGCATGGGACGAGGCTAGTGGACGTGAGCCTGCTGGGAAAGTGAGAAAGTTGTCACGGGGGGAAGGGGTTCCAAGACCCCGGTGCTGCGGAAGGCGAAGGATGAGGCTGGGGAGTGTCGGTGGATGGAGCTTCCCTACGGCCGATGGAGAATTCTTCGCCCCGGCGTCGCGCCCTTGCTCCTCTCCGTCTGCGCGTTGACTTCCTGCTGCATAGTTACGGCTGAGAGTAGGAGCGGCACCTTGCGGCTAGAGGCAGCGGGCCCCAAGCGGTGGGGCAAGCGGCGGGACGCCGCTTCCACTCTGAGCGCTGAGCTGGGTGTCGATGTGCTGGCGTCTTAGGTAGTGTTGCGAAATGCACAGCTTGCGGTTTCTTTGCCAAGAAAGGGTGGGGTGCGGGTTGATGCGTGAGGGGAGGAACGATCCACCGGAGTCCGGGAAGGTGATTGGCATGGTTGTTTGTGCGTGAGATTCGAGATCGTGGACGTAAGCGTTGATTTGGTTTCACGGTGCTGAGGTGAGTGTTATGAGTGCGATTCATTGTGGAGGTGAATTCAATTCCTCTTGGGTCTGAGGCGTTTGGTATCACCGTTGCTAGGGCGGGGGATGAGCATGTTGCTCGTGCTCGTTCTACAACACAAACCCTATTCCCATATCACATGAGTCGAAAGCATCTCAGATCACTGGCACGTCAAAGTGCGCTGCCGGTTTCAATTGTTGGGCTTTGCTTGGGAGGCGTGCTCGTTCAAGGGCAGTCCGATGGCAAGATCAGCAAGCTCGAACAGGAGAACCAAGATCTCAAAAAGCGTTTGGACGCTTTGGAGAGCGTTGCCAAGAAAGAGGGAATCCTCGCCTCTGGCAGTGCGGACGGAAACGCGATCAAGGCCATGTCAGAAACCACGATCAGCGGTTTTGTACAAGCCTCCTATTTCTACGACACTCGCAAACCTGCGGACAACAAATCGGACGGATATCTCTGGAACACCACCCACAACTCGTTCTCGTTAAACAAGGTTAAGCTGACGTTGGCAAGCAAGCCTGTGGAGCGCAGCGGGGACGCATGGGATGCGGGTTATCGCACTTCTCTCATGTGGGGCGAGGACTCACAGGTCTTGAACACCGGGAGCCCACTCGGCGGGTTCGAAGGACTGCGCGAAGCTTTCGTGGAAGCGAACATACCTGTTGGAACGGGATTAAACTTGAAGGCTGGTCAGCTCATTTCGCTGCTCAACTATGAGTCAGGAGATGGCGGTGCGGCGAACGCGAACTTCTCCCAAGGATACCAATGGTTCTACACCGGCAACGGTCCCTCAGCAGGTGTGCAACTTAATTACAAGATCACGGACATGGTCGATGTGACGGCGCGCGTTCAGAATGGTTTGTATGCGGGCCCGGTGGACTCGAACGATGCGAAGATCGCGATGGGCGCGATCGGTATCAAACCTTCGGATGCGACCTGGTTCAGCCTGATTGGGTTCGGTCGGGTGGGTGGCGAGGGCAATGGTGGGGATAGCGTTAAGGGCGGGTCCTTGCTGGCGGGCCATAAGCTGACCGACGAGATCAACCTCGGTTTGGAATTTGACTACTTCTCCTTCGAAGCGAAGCCGAAGGATCTCGATCTGTGGTCGATCGGCGGCTGGGTTGGCTACGACTTCACCGCGAAGTTCGGAATTGCGGTGCGTGCGGAATACCTGGGCGACAAGGACGGTGGCGGGATCAAGGGGATTGGACTTCCCGGCGCGATTCGTGGGGGCAGCGCGATTACATCTGCGGATGTCGATGGCGACCTCTCAAGCGTGACGTTGACCTTCAACTACAAGCCCGTTCCGAGCATCAAGATTCAGCCTGAAATCCGCTACGACCATACGTCCTATGCGGGCGGATTCGACGGCAAGCAAAGCCGCGTCACGATCGGCGCGGGTGTGTCGTATCTCTTCTAACCCATCCCATCCCAACTCAACCTCAACCCTAGAAACCTGCGGAGTTCCCAAATCCAATTGCTATGAAAACAATGTTCCAAAAGACCCTCTTGGGCCTTGCTGCGGTCATGACCGCGCTATCGGCTCACGCGGAGACGGTAAAAGTCGGCATTCTCCATTCACTCAGCGGCACGATGGCGATCAGCGAAACGTCATTGAAGGATGTGTTGTTGTATACCTTCGACGAGATCAACAAGTCGGGCGGCGTGATGGGGAAGAAGATCGAACCCGTCATTGTGGACCCGGCATCGAACTGGCCTTTGTTTGCTGAGAAAGCGCGCCAGTTGCTTGAGAAGGACAAGGTATCGGCGGTGTTCGGCTGCTGGACATCGGTGAGCCGCAAGTCGGTGTTGCCGGTGTTTGAGCAACTGAACGGACTACTCTTCTACCCTGTGCAGTATGAGGGTGAAGAGTTGTCGAAGAACATCTTCTACACGGCGGAGGCTGTGAACCAGCAGGCCATTCCTGCGGTGGATTACATGCTTGGCGAAGGCAAGAAGAAGTTCTACTTGCTCGGTTCGGACTATGTCTATCCGCGCACCACGAACAAGATCTTGAAGCAGTATCTGAAGTCCAAGGGAATTCCGGACTCGGATATCGAAGAGGTCTACACCCCGTTTGGTCACACGGACTATCAAACCATCGTGGCGTCGATTAAGAAGTTCGCGGCCGGTGGCAAGGCGACGGTGATCAGCACGTTGAACGGCGACACGAACGTCCCGTTCTTCAAGGAGTTTGCCAACGCAGGTCTGACTTCTGAGAACTGTCCTGTGGTCTCGTTCTCGATCTCCGAGGATGAATTCCGTGGGTTGCCTGCGAAGGATCTGGTGGGTCACCTGGGATGCTGGACCTACTTCATGTCGTTGAAGACCCCTGAGAACAAGGACTTCGTGAGCTCGTTCCAGAAATGGCTCAAGGATCCAAAGGTTTCCGGCACCGATTACAAGGTCAGCGGTATTGATGCGAAGGGCCGTGTGACGTGCAGTCCGATGAACCTCTCGCGCATGGGCGTTCATCTGTGGAAGCAGGCGGTTGAGAAGGCGGGATCGTTCGAAGTGGACAAGGTTCGCGAGGCGATCTACGGGCTCAAATTCAAGGGACCGGCTGGCGAAGTGACGATGCAAAAGAATCACCACTTGGTTAACAACGTGTTCATCGGCGAGACCTTGGCGAACGGTCAGTTCAAGATCATCAAGACCCTTGGACCCGTGGCGGGTGAACCCTTCAGCGAGAAATTCCTAAGCAAGTGAATTGACGGCCAGTCAATGACCGACTCATGAGGTTCAGAATCTAGATCTCAAGATCAATCCTCACCGGGGGCGGTATCACTATCGCCCCCGGTTCTGGCTGAGCGAAAAGAAAGTGCCCAAACCATTCATGAAGCAAGACACACCGAAGATGCGGAAGGACAGTACCCGGCTGTTTGGGGTGTGTCGTCGCGCGGGGATGTTCCTGATGTGTTGGATGTTGGTTTTGATGAGTGTGGTGTTGGGAGCGGAGTTGAAGGATTCGAAGAACGCGGAAGGAGTTGTCCAGGCGCGGGCAGTGCTGGTGGAGGCGGTGTTGGCAGAGGACGCGTCCCAGCAAATGAGCCTGGTGAAGAGTTTGGCGGATTCAGGAGATCCGGTAGTGCAGCAAGCGCTTTCGGCGTGGAGACAGGGCGGGTTGTATATCCATGAAGCAGACGACAAGCGGATCCCGTTCGTTTTGGACGCGCAGGTGGATACGTCGGGGAAGGCGCGAGGCATGAGGGTGCTGGATGGAGGCTATATTGCGGGCGAGGACGGAAAACCTGCGTTATTTGCGGCGAGCGATCTGACGGCGGCCGACACCGATTCGAAACTTCGGAAGGTGATTAAAACGACGTTGGACATGTTTGCGGTGGGAAACCCGAGCCCCAAGATGAGGCGGGATGCGATCGTCAAGCTGGGGCAGGATCAGAACCCGGACTATTTACCTGTATTGGAGACACGTCGGAAGAGCGAGCAGGAGGCGGAAGTGGTGCGGGCATTGGACGAAGCGATCGCACTCATTCAGATGGCAGATGAGAAGCCGGAGGTACGAGTTGCGGCGATCGAGAAGCTGGGAGTGTTCCGGTCGATTACGTCATTAAACTTTCTTCAGAAGATGGAGGCGGACGCCAAGAAGGATTTAGCGAAGTATGGCGAGGCGACGCAAAAGGCGGCGCATGTGGCGGTGGTAGCGATCGAGGATTACATGCGATGGGGGAACCTGTTTGGCACGGCTTTCCGAGGATTGAGTTTGTCGGCGGTTTTGTTGGTGGCGGCACTTGGGTTAGCGATCACGTTTGGTCTGATGGGAGTGATCAACATGGCGCATGGGGAAGTGATGATGGTGGGGGCTTATTCGGCGTTTGTGACGCAGAACGTATTTAGAAGTCGATTTGAACCCGGAACACCTGGATTTGAGTTCTATTTTGTGGCGGCGCTGTTGGTGAGCTTCATCGCTGGTGGGGTGGTGGGGTTAATTCTGGAGCGATGTGTGATCCGGTTTTTGTATAAGCGACCCCTGGAGTCCCTGTTGGCGACGTGGGGAGTGAGCTTGGTGTTGCAGCAGATCTTTCGGCACGTGTTTGGGGCAGCGAACGTGCAGGTCAACTCCCCGGGTTGGTTGAGCGGAAGCTTTGTAATCTCGGATGTGCTCTTTGCCTACAACCGGTTGTTCGTGATCGGATTTGCGGTATTCGTGGTGTTCTTGACGTATCTGTTGCTCACCCGGACGTCGCTTGGCTTGCAGATCCGTGCGGTGATGCAGAACCGTGCGATGGCTTCGTGCCTCGGGGTCCGAACGGACCGTGTGAACATGCTGACCTTCGCGTTTGGCAGCGGGTTGGCGGGAATGGCGGGGGCTTGTCTCTCGCAGCTTGGGAATGTGGGACCCAGCTTGGGTCAGAATTATATCGTCGACTGCTTCATGGTCGTCGTACTCGGCGGGGTGGGGAACCTAGTCGGGACAGTATTTGCCTCTCTTGGCGTAGGGGTCACGGATCAGATCCTTCAGCCGTGGCTCGGCGCCGTGATGGGCAAAATCACCGTGTTGGCCGCCATTATTGTGTTCCTCCAATGGCGGCCAGCCGGTCTTTTTGCAACCCGCAGTCGGAGTTTGGAAGGGTAGACATACTGCGTGGGGATGGATGTCGGATGATTGGGCCGATGGATCGGTAGGGTGAGTGGTGATGAAACCGCATGAACAAAGTATTCAATAAAACGGAACTCCTGATTGTGGTGCTGGTGTCGTTTGTGGGGCTTGTGCTGTTGCCGTGTTTGAATGCATTTGTTCCTGAGGGCCATGTTCTGCATGTCAGCAACTTCGCGATCACTCTGTATGGAAAATATCTGTGCTACGCGGTGTTGGCGTTGGGAGTGAACTTGCTGTGGGGTTACACGGGCTTGTTGAGTTTAGGGCAATGCTTGTTTTTCAGCCTCGGAGGCTACGCCTTCGGCATGCATTTAATGCTAATGATTGGGAAACTGGGCCAGTACAAGGCCGACATTCCCGACTTCATGGTCTTCTTGGAGTTCCCGGCGAAGTATCCTTCGACGGGCGGGCTTCCGCCTCATTGGATTCCGTTTAAGAACATTCTGTTTTCGATGGCGGCCGTGGTGTGGGTGCCGGCGATCGTTGCGGCCATATTTGGGTTTCTGGCGTTTCGCTCTCGGATCAAAGGAGTTTATTTTTCGATCCTAAGCCAGGCGCTGACCTATGGGGCGTGTCTCATGTTTTTTAGGAATGATTTTACGTTTGGGGGCAACAACGGTTTAACGGACTTCAAGCAAGTGTTGGGGTACGACATCAACACCCCATCGACGAAGCGCTGGCTCTATGTCGCGTCGGGGATGTTGTTGTTGGGAACCTATGTGCTGTGTCGGTGGTTGGCATCGACGAAGTTCGGATTGGTGCAGCGCGCGATCCGGGACAGTGAGAATCGTGTGTTGTTCTCCGGGTATGCGACTGCGAACTACAAGCTGTTTGTGTTTGTGCTTTGCGCGGTGATCTCGGGTTTGGGCGGGGCGTTGTATGTGCCGCAGGTTGGGATCATCAATCCCAGCGAGATGGCACCGGACAAATCCTTGGAGGCGGTGGTGTGGTGTGCGGTGGGGGGGCGCGGGACATTCATTGGACCGATATTGGGAGCGATCAGCGTCAACGCGTTGAAAAGCTATGCGACACGCGCCTTTGCGGAGCAGTGGCTTTATGTGTTGGGTGGGATGTTTATTCTTGTCGTACTTTTCATGCCGAAGGGTTTGGTGGGCATCCCGGAGCAGATCCGAGAACTTCGTGCGCGCTGGTCTCGGCGCCAAGATGGTGACACGGTCCCGGCGGCGGGTGCGGTTGAGGCTAAGTCTATGACGGCGGGAGCGTCGACAGACAAATGAACAAGTCATTTATCCTGACCTTGGAGGGAGTGAACAAGACCTTCGAAGGTTTCCGTGCGATTTCGGATCTGAACTTCTACATGGACGAAGGTGAGCTCCGGGTGATTATCGGTCCGAACGGAGCCGGGAAGAGCACGATGCTAGATTTGATTACGGGACGCACACGTCCTGATAAGGGTCGGATCGAGTATGGAAAGGACACGGACCTGACGCGGTTGAACGAGTATGAGATCAACCGACTTGGGATTGGACGAAAGTTTCAGACCCCATCGGTGTATACGGAGCACACGGTATTCGAGAACATTTGGCTTTCGTTGGAGGGAGGACGCGGTGTTTTCCAGGCTTTGTTCTCGCGGATTACACCCGCTCAACGAGACCGCATACGAGAAGTGTTGCAGACGGTAGGACTCGAGAAAAAGGAACGGGACAAGGCGGGGTCTCTTTCGCATGGGCAGAAGCAATGGTTAGAGATCGGAATGTTGTTGGCGCAAAACCCTCGGCTCCTATTGGTGGATGAGCCGGCCGCTGGGATGACGGACGAGGAAACGGCGAAGACGGGGGAGCTGCTCACCTCGTTAGCGGGTCGACACAGCGTCATCGTGATCGAACATGACATGGTGTTTGTGAGGCAGATTGCCCGTAAGGTCACGATCCTTCATCAAGGGTCGGTGTTGTGCGAGGGGACTGTGGATCAGGTTCAGAACGACGAACGGGTGATTGAGGTCTATCTCGGCCGCAAGAAGAAGGCTGATGCCTGAGAGAGATCACGAAACCAAGGGAATTGGATAGAAACGAACAGACCATGCTCACACTCTCGGACATCACGGTATCCTATGACGGGGCGCGCATTTTGCGTGGAGTCAGCTTGCGTGTTCCCGAACGGAGCTTGGTGTGTCTTATGGGTCGCAATGGGGTTGGCAAGACGACAACGCTTAAATCCATAGTGGGTTTGGCGAGGTTGGACTCGGGCACCATTTCGCTACAAGCAGATCGGATTGAAGGTTTGAAACCCGATGAGCGCGCGCGCAAGGGGATTGGCTATGTGCCTCAGGGTCGTGATATTTTTCCAAATTTGACGGTATGGGAGAACTTAAAGATCAGCCTAGTGATCCACGGTTCGAAGTCAGAGGACCAGCTGGATCGTGTGCTGGAGTTGTTCCCGGTGCTCAAGGAGATGCTGGGCCGTCGGGGAGGGGTGTTGAGCGGAGGCCAGCAGCAGCAGCTGGCGATTGCGCGCGCTTTGCTCACGGATCCGAAGGTGCTGATCTTGGACGAGCCCACAGAAGGCATACAGCCGAACATCATTGATCAGATTGGAGAGACGCTGTTGAAGATTAAGAAGGAGGGGCGATTGAGTATTTTGTTGGTGGAGCAATATCTCGACTTCTGCCTTGG
>Ga0172367_10005652_pt1 | contig 15033 bp, 8 predicted proteins | sample Lak10m_FD_114542 | JGI IMG/M metagenome (GOLD analysis project Ga0172367, IMG submission 114542) | Freshwater microbial communities from Kabuno Bay, South-Kivu, Congo - kab_022012_10m | ecosystem: Environmental > Aquatic > Freshwater > Lake | place: Democratic Republic of the Congo: South-Kivu... | reverse complement strand
TTTAGTGATGGATATGCAAACAACTGATCCGCATTTTAAAATTAAAAAGCCCGACTCTTTTCAGAATCAGGCTTTCATAGTAGCGGGGGCAGGACTTGAACCTACAACCTTCGGGTTATGAGCTTTTATTTTAACTATACCTGCCAATTACTTAACTCACACTTCTGACTAAATTTCTGAATGAATTCTGTGTTTAATGAATATTTTATGCTATAATTCTTATACCACCGAATCACTATTTTAATATTTTACTAAATTAGCCGGCGATGAATTTGAGATTCACACCATTATTAATAAATAATTCTATTTCATTCAAATATTTTTCAATTAATTCAATGACATTTTCATGACCATTCCAATCATCAAAAGTATAATTGAAATCATAACTTATATTCTGGGGATTTATAGAATTTGCATCTATTTGATTTAGCTCTGGAGACTGAGAAATAATATTGCCATTTTTATCCATCACTGTATATTCAACTGAAACTGAGAATGTAGTTGAAATTGATAACTCGTGTCTTTTTTTAGTATTTAACGGTTTTTTGTGAATGTTGATATCTCTCTTGTCCTTAAAATATTTTACATAAGTAGATTTTGTAATGTATGAATCATACCATTTTTGATTTCCATTTGATTGTACCTCTTCAAGTGCATATTGCATAACTGATCTTGACGCAGAAAGACAAGCGCTGAGATTAAACTCAAATAACTTCTGATCCATTTTGTGTTTTATCATTTCACTTAAGAAGTGCCTTGCTTCATCTATTTTTTTATATTCATACATTATATTTTACATTAATAGATATATCTATTCCCATAGGAACTTTTCTTTCGTAAATCCATAAAAAAGTGCATATTTCTTATCTTTAGGCCCGCTTTTCAATATATCCTCCAATTCTAAAATAATAGAATCAACTGATAATCCCTCGTAGATTGCTCTACTATAAAGTAGTGGTGGAATCGAAATGCTTAATGATCCCTTCTTTAATGTAAACATAGACTTATCTTCGCTCTCTGGACTTCTTTCGGAAATAATGTTTGTTGCCTTCCAACCTTTTTTCTCGAACTCCCTCAGGAATTGAGTAATATTAATCACATAATTAACAATGTATTTACCCAGCAGAATGTTTGCAATAACTTCAGGAGTGAAAGGATGTATTGATAGCGGTGCTTTATTTGGCGAAAAGATATTCCAGTCAATAGAGCTGTGAATCATAACAAAATCTTTTTCATCTTTTTTAATTTGATTTTTTAACTTATCTAATTTCTCTTGCCAGGAATCGCTTTCAGTCTCAACCAACATTGCAAAATTCACTACTCCTACTCCCAAATAAGAACTAAATATTTGTGTTACAACTAAATTGTCGTTACTTCTTTTTAATAAAGTATCTAACTTATTAATAATTGTTTCTGGTTTCTTATCTATGTATCGAAATTTAGTTTCAACATTGGATGAGATACCCTCGTCAGTATTCGCTATTTTAGCAATATTTTCTGCTCTTTCTTTTTGTCTTTCTAAACGTTCTTTCCAAGATTTCCCTCTTCCTCTTTTACCACTCTTAACTTCAACAAATTCTTTTTCCCCATTCCCATACAGTAGTGTTAAATCAGAGATCAAAAGAAAATTTGTTATGCCGTGATAAATAAAGTTTTTAATATCTGTTTCATTTGTAAAATCACCTAGAGAGTGTAACTCTATTACAAATCCATCAGTGAGTGTCAGTGGTCCAGGATCTTCATTATTAACACACATATTGTAGATTATAGCCCTATCGTAATCAAAAATCCGCCAAGCAATACCATCTCCAACATCCTTAATGGCATTAATAAGCACCTTGTGATTGAATATTTCTTTCTCCCAATAATCTATGATATCCGGTGTAATTTCTGTATCAGGAAATTGAATTTTTCGTTCCTCAGGATCTTCAAAAAGTTTTATATAACCTTTCAGGGCATCATTTAAGCGGATCAAATCAGATATCAATTCCATCTGAAGCTTAAACATTGAAAGTTTATTGTTTTTTCTTTTTTTAGAAATGTAGATATAGTCTTCTATAATGTCCCTCCACTCCCTAATCGATGGACTCCAATGAACAAATACTTTGCGTTCTAAATCAGCTCGTTTGAAATAAGTAGTATGTTTATATTTTGTCTCAGGCACAGTTTAACTTTTGATAAATAAAAAAGATAAATATCTCTGAATTAAATATTTTATTTACAATATGATCAATGGTTTAGTACGTAAATTATTTTTCATTTCTTATAAAATGGTTCAATATCAACCTGAACAAAAGGTTCAAAATGATTACTTCTAATCAATGCTCTCATTGGCTGCTGGGCTGGTAACATTTTAAGAACTGCTTCCTTATATGATCTATCAGTCATTCCAAAATTTTCTGCCATAAACTTTGCATCATCTCCTTCTAATTGTAAAGCTATCTTTGTCCCCATATTTTCAAAAACAATAGTTGCAAAATCTCTTACACTTTGCGAGGCTAAGATAAATCCAACTCCATACTTTCTTGCTTCTCTAATTAAATCGGTAAGTGTATTATCATATGAAAGTTTATGTGCCTCATCAATTACAACATATAATCTAATTTGTCGACTTGGTCCTTCTGCCAGCATCCTATTATATACAGCCTGGAGAATAAATCTTGCCACAGATTTCATTAATTCAGGGGTATGTAATGTTGATAAATTTATAATAGAATTTTGTCTTAAGATCTGAGCAATAGAAAAACTATTTGAACTTGATATAAAAATATTGTTCTCAAAAAGAGGTTCCACTCTATATTTTAAATTTCTAACATTCACACCCTCATTCTGTTCCATAAACTCGAGTACTCTCCAAATATCCTGGAACTGGGGTGGTTCATTATTCCAACTTGATCTATCTGAAACTGAAAAACCTTTTTCCTGATACGCTCTTTTAATTGCATCTTTCAGTACAGGGTGTTGGATATCACCTAAACCAAAAATTTGTTTCAGGATCCCAGCAACCTGATAAACATTATTCATATAACTAATCTTTTCACCAGAATTTCCGTTAACGAATAACTCCAAGGGGTTAACATCCATTCCATACGAAGGATCAAAAACGGTTGAGCCGGTAACATCAAGGAATAAATTCCCTTTCGAGTCTGTTAATACATTTGATAAATATTCACCTTGAAAGTCAAGTATTAGAAAAGGGACACTTTGCTTATTTAGTTCATAGAGGAAACTACTTGTTGTTTGCGATTTGCCAGCACCTGTTTTCCCAACTACAAGTAAATGTTGATTAGCTAATTTTTTTGGTGTTGTTGCAATCGGATCAAAAAGAATTTCATCCTTATTGTCAACATTACTTCCAATCAGAATTCTAGGGACATTAATTGGTAGTGCTTTCTTTTCGGCAATCTTATCGGGTTTTTCAGAGGTCTTAACACTTTGGTCCTCCGATTTAGAAGTTTTATTATCAACTTCATCCTCAATTTTTGTCTCCTGTTTTTGAGAAGATTCATTATCAGGTTTTTCTGTTTCTTTCACTTCCTCCTCAGCTTCGAATGCTTCTGAATCAGATGAATCTGCTTTTTCTGGTTCTTCAATTTCTGTTTCTCTTATTTCTAATAAAGATGATATCTCCTCGCCACCCAATTCATAAATCAAATTACCCTTATAATTATCAACTGGTTTATTTGATCCACCCCAATGAATAATGTAACCAGACTTCTCAAACTGAACAGTAAAATTACCAGCATTAATATTTTCAAGCATTTGCCTCAATTCAATAGAGTTATTACACAAATTATGTCTAATCGCTCTTTCTAAATAAAATCCTATTAAGGTTGATAATGATTTGTTTGAAAGATGAACATCAATTTTAGGATTGTCACTGTCTGATATAAATTTTGTTCTAAATGCTTTTTCAGAATTTTCATTTTTCTTAACTATCTCTTCTTTTAGATTAAGAGCATCGACTATGCTTCCTTCAGCAGAACGAAATTTAACTTCAATAAGATTTAAATTGAGTTTATTGTTTTTAACAGAAGCTAATATCAGGTCACTTCTTTTGACTGTAATATCTTCTTCAATATTTCTACGCTTGCTCTGTGAAAAGATATCTATGTGTGTATCAACCGGAATAAGCACACCATCATTAAGCAATCCTTCTTTTTCAAGTTTGAGACGAGTTATTGCTAAACCGATAATCTCTCTAGCATTATTAGGATTATTAATAAGTTTTAATGCGAGTTTGCCGGAAACAGATCTAATAATGTCTAAAATCTTGATTGCTCGAAATGAAGATGTCGGGATGTTTATTTTTTTCAAACCATCTTCGATCAGTTTTTCTATTTCATTAAGCCATCCAGTGGAAACGATCAAACGATGTCCTACACCATCCATAAATTCAGGTGTGTAATCAATTAAATAACTTTTTAGATTTGGATTGGCATCTACTGGATTGTCAAAATATTCGATTCCAAAATTTCTATCTATCGTAAACACCCAATCGCTTTTTAAATGAATCTCAGAAAGAATATGACGGTCTTGTTTTCCAAGCTCGAGCTGTATTGTGGGTAGATGATCCTCGGATTTGCCCCACAGAAAATATGAGCAACTAAGCTCTAAGAAATTCTGCCCCGTATGAAAAATCAAATCACTAATTGTATTATCATCTGAAACGCCCGACGTAAGCGATGGAACCACTTTCCTACTCCAGGTTACAGCCTCTTTCATTGCATTAAACTCTGAACGATATTCTGCCAGTAGCCCGTGTAGAAAGTAACAACCTGGAACATTCCCAACTGGACGCGAAACAGTTTTTGTAATAAACTGGTCAATAATAACTGTTACATTTGCCTCCTTGAACTCTACCTCCGACCATTTTTCGGGATCAACTTTAACCTTAGAGAAAAATAACTTTGGGAAAAGTGGATTATGGCTTGGCTCTAATAATTCATCATCCACATCAGGACGGCTGCCTTCGGAAATCTGAACATCATTCATCAACTGATCAAAAGCATTTCCCATCAATTCATAGCCCAAAGTTCCATAGAAAGTGATATCATATCGAAGTGTTTTAAACTCCTCCATTTTCTGCAATTCACGAATTGTGTTAAGAAAAAGTAACCCATCTCCCGGGTTTAGTACATTGAGTTTTAATGTTTTAATATATGGGTGATGCTTCAAATACCGCCATAACCTATCGGCTATTTGCCTTGGACTAACAGATGAAATATTTCCCAAGTCATCTTTATATCCAAGAGCTTTAGATAACATTGCAATAACTTTGCGGATGTCTGTGGTAGTACTTTTGGGGAAAATACTCCAATACAAATCAAGTACATCTGTGTTAACAAAGAAGCTGTTTTGCACAAATGAAATGGCATTAGGAATATTGAGTTGTAATATTTTTTCAAAGCCTTCAATATCAATAGCTTTAGTTATTTCGGCTTCGCTCATACCTACCATTTTAATTGACCAATCGAATAACATAAGCTGATATTGAAGTAGCCAAAGTAATTTGATTGGATGAGTGGGGAACATTAAAATCACTTCCTCGGGTTCTTCTTTCGATCCCATAATAATATGAATAGTGTCTAACCTATTCAGTTGATGAGTGTTTGAAAGAAGATTATTTAATTCAGCATCTGACGATTTTGTTATCGCTTCTTTAATCTTTGTTGAAAGAGTAACATATGCTTCAGCGTATTCAATGATTTGTTGCTGATACTGCCTCAAGTCTAAAGTTTCAATCACAGATGCAGCATCTGAGGAAGTTATGGAATGAAATAATTCTCTTCGTTTCTCTAATAATTCAGAAAATTCATTTTTGAAAATTGATAGAGTAATTTTTTCTGGTTTGAAATCCTTTAATTCAATAAATCCTCTATTTAATATATCTACCACATAAGCACAACTGCCGTAAGGATCTTGGAGAGTTTTTAATTCTAATTCATAAAGTATATCATTAAGAGGAATTTGATATGTTTCTCTTGGATTGGTTTTAATGCGATACATTAAGATGCGTCCAGTTTCCAATCCCTGACTTTCAATTTCAACTTCTTTTCTAAATCTGTAAGTTGCTTTAAAGATTGCTTCAGCAATATTTCTGATTTTATTATATCTCTTAGTTTCGCCAGTGGTCGTATCGCTATCTTCCCCCCTTAGATAAAATGGTTCACTTATATCTTCAGCAATTTTTGCTTTATTCTCATCCAGAGCCAATATTCTAATATGAACCAGCCATTCTTCTCCAATCTCAAGATCAACATCTTTGAATGGGAAATTCGCTGTTTCGGTCGAACCCTTTGCAGTTTTTCTATGCAACTCGCTACTAGCATCGGATTCATCTTCTCTTTCTAAAATTATTACAAACCTTGAAACCTTGGGGGTTTTTCTTGGATTGGTTTTCCATCTGATTTTTAATTTACTATTGCTGGTAGCGATTAAATTGTCCCCTTCCAAAATCAATCCAGTAGAGTTTAGTGGATTACCTGACTTATCACGAAATGGCTCTAAATATAATTCAATCTGCTCCCCAGCAAGATCTTTGAATTTCCATTTATCAAAACTAATTTTCTTTAACCACTCAGCTTCCAGTAATATTCTTTTTGTCCACTCTTTTACATTTACCTGGTTTTGGTTTCTGAAAAAATCGAAGAGGTTTGTTTTTATCTTGTTGTGCTCTGGATCTAATCCTTTATTAACTAATGCATCTATTGCCAAAAAAATTGTTTTATCAGGATCACTTATTTGCTCTATGCATTCACCATTACGAAACAATCGTGCTTGCACATCTTCTTCTTTTAGTTTTAGATCGGGAATAAGATTGAGATGGTATAAATAACCTCCAACTGTTTCCCAGGTGCATTCATCTTTTTTAAGAGTGAGTAAATATCTTAATTGATTCTCAATGGGCTGTTTCCTTGCAACCGAAGTATCTAAAACAGATTTAATAATCTCTTGCTGCTCTTCGGTAAAGCTTGCAATAAGATAATTTTTATGTGCATTAAGAACTCCTGCAAGATCATATGCTTCAAACGTATGAATATCATAACTATCTTCTGCGGCACCAGTAAAGCCTTGTGGAATGAAAACTACTAACACGCCAAAATCTTTTCGATTGCGCAATTCAATTAGCTTTCCGCTTTCAATTTCAAATGAATTTTGCTTTTTATCAGTTAATACATATGCTTCAACATCTTTGCTTTTTAATTCAGAGTCTACATTGAGTTTTTCACAAGTGTAATTCATTACTGATGTAGGCAAATAATCTACACGAAGACAATGATTTCTCTGCTTAGCAAGTAACTTATTCTTTAAATCATTAAAAACTGCCTGCGAGATCTCTTCGTAGAATATTTCTTGAGTAACTATTTCTTCCATAAGGCTTCTAATTATTTTTTGTAAGAGCTTTTGTTAAAATTTCTTGTGCTTCATCTTCAAGTTTTATTGCTTCTGCACGTAAGTCGTATGCTAGCCTAACTAAATCACCTATTTCTTTTTGATTTTCTTCATTTGAGATAGGTACAATCGATTTACTAATCTGATCTTCTGTTATTTCATCAATTACAGCTCCGTGTTTATATCTTAATAATTGATGATAACCATAATCCGAAGATAAAAAAGCATATAAATAACCTGGATCAATCTTTTCAATAAATGGGTTGACCCTAATTAAATGCTCAGATGCAGCATAGTTTTCATAATTATTCCAAATAAACACAGCTCTACCTAAAGTACCTGATCTTGAAATAAGAATTTGATTCTGATGTATTATCATATCATCGAGATTATTTGTTTCAGTTTTTGAAATAAATTTTAGATCAGGACGAATTTGAACAATATTCTTTCCTGACAGAAAAGGAATGCCAAATTCTTTTGTAACATAATTTCTTACTGATCTCCCACCTTTATATTGACAATCGCTGAGATTAAACAAACTTTCATAGCTATTAGAATATTTATCAATATTTGAAACGACCAGTTTAGATATTGGATTATAAAAATGAGCATCCAATCTATAATCATCTGTAAACTCAGAAAGGTTTGTTAATCTTATTTCAGTTTCTTTTTCAGGATCCAAAGTTTCAATTTGCTCTTCAGATAGAGGTGGGAGATTGTTGTATTGGAGAACGAGTGATCGAGCGTCAATTATTTTTTTATGCGCTAATTCTCTTTTTCTTTTTATTTTGAGGTAAAATTCAAAAAGTTCATTTACTAAGTCATCGTCAATTTCTGGAATCGGGAGTTTTATTAAATCATCCTCATAAATGTGATCGATAACAGCACCGGATTTTTTACCGGTAATTAATGCGTTACCATATTCGCTTGTGAAATAAAAGTATAAAAGACCTGTTTTTAACTCATCAAACGGTTTAACGCGTAAAGCGTCCTCTGTCAGTGCGAAATTCTTAATTCTATCATCAACATATATAGTATTTCCAATCGTCCCTGATCGACTAACTAAGATAGTATGTTCAGATACCCTATAAATTTCAATGTTAGGAGTAAGTATAAAGGATAGTATTTTATCCGAATCAGGTTCCAGCAACATCATATCTGAAGTTGTTAAAAACTTTATCCCATATTTTTCGTCAGTGGTCAAATATCGCTTGAATATCCCAGGAAATACAACGGTTGCAATTGATGATAAAGGTGAAAAAGATATTTCATCTTTTATCAAAAGAGATTTTTTTTCTTCATAATATGAAGCATTTAATCTTAAGTCATCATTTGTAATAAGACTACTACGCGAGACAAAAACATCTGCATTAAAATATTTATAGACTGAGTTAGTAAGTGACAATTTTCACACCCTATTACTCTTTAAAAATAATTCAGCTATTTGAGGTAATTCGTCGTCTACAATCCGACCAGTAGTCTCCACAATTGGCAAAAAATCTAAAATGTTTGATTGAGCATAATCTTTGTACAAATTACGATTAACGATTTCTTTACCACGCTCGTCTTTCTTGTAAATAAAATTACCTCTTCTGTCTTTCCCAACCTTTTTTACATTTGCCATATATATATTATATGATTTCATTTGCCCACTCATACTCTCCATCAGTTTTTCCTCATCACTTTTTCTACGAAGTATTAAAACACTTGTCTGTGTCCCTGTTCTTGGTAAAAATGTTTCTACAGGCAAATCAACACTTGCTAACACTTGGCAGTTTTGCAATATCCAATATCTAATGTGCGCATAACCAGGATTGCTGAGAATGCTGTCTGGTAATACAATTCCACATTTGCCAGTTCCGGGCTTCAGAAATTTTATACATCTTTCAACAAATAGAACTTCTGGTTCCATAGCATTTCTAACATTTCCTTCCTGCTGCCATTTGCCATCTGTTGGTTTAGTCCAACTATGAGCCAAATCATATTGTTCTAAAATCTCCATACTATCAATTTTGATCTTAGCACCAAAAGGTGGGTTAGCCATTACAATATCCATACTACCAAGCTGTATTTTCTCTTTTGCTTCCTTTTGCCAAGTACTTGGATCTTTTAAACTGTTAACTGAAAACAACCCGCCTCTTCCATCGTTATTCATAATCATATTCATCTGCGCTGCTTTTACCAGATTGCTGTTAAAATCTGTTCCAAAAATATTTAAGCCAGCTTCGTGAACTTTTTCAAATAGTATTTTCTCTTCTTCTTCGGTTGGTTTATCAGGATTTTTCCATTTTAATTTATGCTGCCGTCTTAACTTTTCACTTATGTAATTAAATGCAATAACAATGAAGCCTCCAGTTCCACAAGCAGGGTCATAAATTCGATCCCCCGGATTTGGATCAAGCATTTTTACAGTCATCTTTACAACATTGCGAGGAGTAAAAAACTCACCCTTTGTTCCTTCAAGAGTTGGACCTACAATAGTTTCGTATGCTACACCTTTGACATCAACAGAGGAATGAATGAAATCATATTTTTCAAGTTGAGCAACTATGTACGATACAGTTTCAGCATTGAATAAAATACCTTCCACCTGAGCATCAAATAGACCCTTATACTCCGGACGGATTTTTACTTCTTTAAATAGTTTTTCAACACGATCTTTTACTTCTTTTTGTCCATCCGAATCATTGCGTTCTTCGGCTGAACGAATGGCAAAGCGTGGTCTTCCGGAATGCGTTTCATCTTCTATTTTTGCAAATAAAAGTTTAAGAAATTCCCAGAAAATCTGTTCCTTACTTCCACCCTGATTGGCGTGTATGTAATTGTGACATCGCCGGAAAGCATAGAGTAAGTTATTTCCTGTTGCTACTCTTAGCCTTCGTCTATCGGTTGTATAGATAGCAGAAGCATCTTCACCATAACGAGGAAAATCATTTACCGGGTAAACGTCAGTTTCAAATTTTGTTTTTTTCTTTTGAAAGAAAACAGTTTCGATTCCATTAGTCCAGCATCCAAACTCGGAAGTTGGTATATCAACTAGCCACTGTTCTAATTCTGCAGTTCCACCAGTTTTATCGCTTGGATCGGATTTGGGTTTAGCTATGTAAATTAAGATATAGGCATCTTCAGAATTCTTGACCGTAATAGCTAATGGAGCTTTCTTACTTTTCTGCTTATCGCCTTCCCAGATTTTTATTGTAAAATCTATTCTAATATCAGCGACAGGATAATTATATTCTTCTACAAGTGTTCTTTCAAAGTTCTGGCGAACTTGTTCCTGTTCAGTCTCTTTTACCCATTTCGCTGTAATATAATCTGAAATTTTACCTTCGGGAATTCCACCATTTTTTGTTTCATTCGGTAATGATTTTTCAGATTTATTCTTTTTTATTTTGCTCATAAGTTTCTTCAATTATTCTGTATCACTTCAGGTTCTATTCTGAATCTTGGTTTAATAACTTGTGAATTAGATGCATCTGATAGATCTGTGTAAAATCCTAGTTGTCTCAATCTTTCTTTTAATGCTGCAAAATTCTTAGAGAGTGCTTTTGCTATTTCCGGGCTGTCTGATCCTCCTGGGACTTCATTAATATATATACCATAACGATCCCTTAACCACTCAACAAATGATACAATTGTAATTGGTTGGGTTTTAAATCCTTTTGGATCCGCACTTACAACAGCTAATTGAACTAAAACCTCTAATAAAAGATTTCCCAAAACATATTTTCGTTTCCTACCTCGTCCACCCTGTAGAAATCCATCCTCACGATTAAGATTACATAAACCACTTAAAAGTTTTTTATGTCGTGCAACTAAGTTCTTCCAATTTGATTTATCATTACATAATATCTCGACATATTTATCTAATGCTGAAATATTCATTTCAAGAATTGCTTTAACATCAGGATCATCCTGAAGATCTTCATCATTAGTAATTTCACCTAACTTAAAAGAGAAATAACCTTCTAAATTCGGATTAGTCAGATAGGAGGAAAGTTGTTCGATAGTGGGATTTTGATTCCCCTGGGTTTTAGCAAACTCTGCTAACTTGGCTAATTTGTAGTGAGATTTGAAGTACTTATACATCTCATTATAATCATTCTCAACATTTTGCTTTGCTAATAGATCACACAGATGGTTTTGGCCGAGCGTTAAGTCAACAAATATCTTTGGTTGAAAATCACACTTACAAAGTTTATGAAAATCGGGTTCCGCTTTAATGGTAACGCAAGAATTGCATTTTAGTTTTTGTTTGTCAACAAGGGAGTTTATCTGATTAAATGATTTAATTACAAATAGTGCCGTATGAAATGTGAATAGCACTGTTATATAATTGAATAATTCTCGGCGAGGAACTGAGTTTTTGTAAACCAATAATTTCAGGGTATCAATCAGAAACTGTTTCTGTTGTGCTTCACATAAAAACTTATATTCGGCAACTAATTTTGTATTAGTAGAAGGTAAATCAACTCTGAAATTATCTAACAATCTCAAGAGGAACTGTGTCTCAATATCTAACTCATTAAATTTAGATTCATCAGCAACAAGATTAAACTGCCCTTCTCGTTTAGTCCCCTCCAATAGGTAAGACATAAGATAATCACTATCACTAGCGACTGCTGTACCTTTAAAAACATTGTATAAAAAAACACTAATATCTCTATCTTGACTTCTAATTCTAGGATCAAGTAATTTTATTGTTGCTAAATGGAGTGGTTTTAAGTTGGAAATTCTCGGCCTGCCAGTTCTCCCCTTACCCTCAATAATAGTAGTAGCAAAATCTGATGCAATCCAGTTTTTAACAAGACGTTCCCGGACAGAATCATTCACCCCTTCAAAATGTGCCTGACTTTCTTTAATAATTTCTACAAGACTTTCAGGGTAAAGGGTATCTTTATTAGTTTTTGCTATGACCTTTCCTTTAGTGTGCAGCAAAACTAATAATCTAACTATCGCTTGTTCAAAATTAAGATTGTTTGCATCTATAGGCATTATGGGAAAATATCTGAATGCCTTTTGTTTTCTATCAAGTGCCATAACTTTTCTATTGTGTTATACTTAAAACTAATTTTCCAGATTTTGATTTTTCAAATAAATAAAGATTTGAATCATCTTCTGTTAAAAATACTTTTGTTGATCGCTTAGCTAAGACCCTTCGTTTAAACATTTCAAGATTTAAAAAGAATGTTCTAATTTCGATTGAGGTGGGTACATAACCTTCTCCGATTCTCATTAATATTTCAAATAGATCAATATTGATTTCTAAAGATGCTGATTTATCAACGTGCCTAAATATGATATGGTCCGGGAAGTATTCAATATATTTTGTCTGATCACCGACATCGGGTAAGACAATTTCAAAATCGGCAGCCGTAAAACCATAGAATGCTTTTGTGGTTGATTTTTTAAGACTACTGCTGCTAATACAAACATTCTCTTTCCCAATAATTTCATTGTATATCTTTTCAGATTTGCTGATAGCCAAGACAATATCAGATCTTAACTGGTTGTTATTATCCTTACCAGTCCTTAAAAATTGATTATATCTTTCAAAATATTTATAAGGCAAAAAAGAATAATGATTTATATCAAATTGCTCCCTTAAAAAATCATCATTGCCCTCAAAGAACATTTTTCGTTTCATAGAAGATAAAAACGCATCAGCACTTTCTTTTTTTATTTCATCATTATCGCTGGTTCCTTCAGGTTTATTTTTATAATACTCTTCTAGGTAGTTTAAATCAGGATTAGCGTCAAGACTTCCTTTAATAAATATATTTTCCTCTAATTCAGTTCTTGGATTTTGGAAATAAAGATGATTTTCTAATTTGGGTAATGGCATATCTGCAACGTCAATCTGTCTTAAGATATCTACCATTCTATCTTGTTCGATATCATTAAAAGTATTGTTATAATAGTATCTATCCAGAAGATTCTCGCCATTATCTATACTATTTTGAAGTTGATTACAAGTATATTTATTAAAAAAAATAAATGAGATTAAAGAGCGAATATCTCTCATCGTAATATGCTTTTCTTTTTTCAGGTAAACAGCTAGTATAATTTCTTTCAAACGATTTTTAACCACCTCGCCTTTTTTATCATCTCTAAAAGTATCCACATTATACTTGATGTAGCAATTATTCGCGTAAGAGCAATTCTCAGTTTTACAAGGCTCCCATAATTGCTTTTTATTTTCCTTATCAAGAAAAACATCCAGTAGTTCATCATAGATTGAATCCTGTTCTTTAATATCAACCACAGACCTATTATTAAGATTAATAAAAGCGAGAGAATTATTTAATTCAAAATTATCATATTCTAAATAGTGATGGACTTCTTTACCTAACCAATTATATTCCTTTTTCTTTAAAATAAAATCTCTAAGCTTCCCTTCATTAATGGCTATTATTTTTACGATTTTAGCGGTTGGTTCTTTACTCCCCTCGAATGGTTTAAAAAATTCTTTAAGAAGTTGATCATTTGCTTTGCCTTCAAAATCCTGACTACCATCATACAGTGACTCGAATTCAAAACCATTTAAAGTAAATTTGCATCCATTTTCAGTTCTTGATGAAAATACGGCACCCCTATCTTCTGCACCCGCTTCAATTAGTTGAATAAAAGCAGTTTTACCATCGCCCGCATTTCCAGTTAATACAATTAACTTTTTCAAACCATTTAGGATGTCATCTTTTAGTGCTTTATCTAATTTAGTTTGGATGTAGGTGTTTTCATCCAGGCCTCGCGTAAGTCCAGTACTTAATAAGCTTTGTGAATAAATTTTTAAGAAGGAATCTATGTTGGGGTTATAGTTTTGCATAATTGATCTAAAATAGTGTTAAAAATGTTTCACCTTACCCACCAACTCAGCTCTTAGGAATGATTCTTCGCGGGACTTACTCATAGTGTCAGCAACTTTCCAATCATTACTGGAAAAATAAGGAATACTCTAAACTATGAGAAGTGTTTTAATCGAAAAAGTTTGTAGTTGACTTTAAAACAATAAAGCCGGCATCTCTGCCGGCTTTAGTATGTGAGCACATTTTGCAGCTCTAATAATTTAATTTTCTATCTATCGTTTTATGCTGTAAAGGTATGGTGAGATTGGATACATCTTTTTCCCAATCTTTACATTATAAAGATCGAATGACGATGGTGCTTTATCGTCCCAGACTAAATCAACCCTACCACATTGATTTGAAACAATTAACAGTTTGGTTCTTATATTTTCAGATAATCCATCTATAAATTTTAGAATCTCTTCTGTTCTATCCATTTTGTTCCAGATAATCATTACATTTTTATGAAGTGTAAAGCCATTATTTGAAACCCCATCCTGCATATTTTGAGGAAGTTGGTCTAAATAAATATGAGGGACTGTGCCTTTATTCTTTTTCATTTTGTTACCTTTTAGATTAAATACATAAAGTTTGAATTATTTATTTCTTCTGATGAGTTGTGCACCGCATCAGTTGCTTTTCTTACCAGTTTAAGAATCTGAGCACTAAATATGTCTTTTATATGGACTGAGTATTGGATCAGAAAACATTGTCTGTCTGAATATGTTGTCTCAACAACAAGATCAAATACATCGAACTGTCTTCCTCTGAGCATCCCTGTTCTTTCTTCATA
>Ga0172367_10005651_pt1 | contig 15035 bp, 13 predicted proteins | sample Lak10m_FD_114542 | JGI IMG/M metagenome (GOLD analysis project Ga0172367, IMG submission 114542) | Freshwater microbial communities from Kabuno Bay, South-Kivu, Congo - kab_022012_10m | ecosystem: Environmental > Aquatic > Freshwater > Lake | place: Democratic Republic of the Congo: South-Kivu... | reverse complement strand
TCAGGGCCATATCCAAGGTCACGGCCGTGACCGCATTACAGATAATCAACCTCAGGAACAAAAGACCAATAAACCATCTCAAACATGCCCTTGCCGCTTGAAACTAAAACGCTAAACGGGTTAATGCAAGTTCGGCTGTATCGGAACAGGCTTGGGCCGTGGACGCCAGTTGTCCGTGGAACACAAGCAATGGAACCGTTGGTAACTTTCTTGGAAGATTGAATCAGGAATTGAACCACAACCACACCATAGCGGCCGATGGCAACCACCAGCATAACGTGGACATGTACGCGCATCGTCATTTTATAAAACAACGGGCCACGAGTGCGCAACCAGACCACACTCATACGGTACCCGATCACACACACACCGTGAACATGACGGTCAACGGTGCATCTACTGGTTCATTTGCAACGGAAACGCGCCCAGACAACGTTGCGGTCATCTTTTGGAGAAGGATAAACTGATGAGACGGATCCTCCATATCGCTCTTCTGTCCATTCCCGCGCTGTCGCTGGCACAGAACGAGTTCATCATCAACAACGGAACAGACATTCGCATCAATCCTGGCTGTCAGGTCATTTTTGCAGAGGGTGGAGTGATGAATGCTTCGGGCACGCTTAGCAATGCAGGAGAATTGACCGTTGAAGGCAATCTGGTCAACAGTGGTACGCTCGTGGGCGGAACAAATTCTGGCCTGTATCGCATTCTGAACGATGTGGAGAACAACGGCACCATGCAGCCTGGCCAATGCGAATTCGAACTTTATGGCGACAATCAATTCCTGCGTGGGTTGCAGCAGCATTACTATTACGACCTCACTTTGACTGGTGGAGGCATCAAATACATGCTTCGCGATATCGAAACAATCGGAACACTTCGGTTGAACGATCGCGAATTGCACGCAGGACACAATACGGTGTATCATGAGAATACCGGACCGCAAACCATCACTGCAACATACAACGAGGGCTTTGTAAGTGCGCTAAGCGGAGGCGGGCTGTCGCGAAGAACCGATTCAGGTCAGGAATACATTTTTCCTGTTGGTTCCAGCGATGGCACATTCCGTTACAGACCGATATCGTTGCTTCCTACTGGGGGTTCAAACCGATACAAGGTGCGCCATGCCAATGAGGAAACTCCCTTTGCATTGCAGCGTGGGGCCGAACTATATTATGTGAACATCAAGTACTACCATGTGGTGGAACGCCTCGAAGGAACAGCCCCTGCCGACCTGACGGTTTACTACGATGCATTCGAGGACGGCTTCTTTCAGACATTGGCCCATTTGGATGGTGGCTCGACCCTTTGGCGCGAGAACACAGGAACTATTCAAGGTCCGACCCTCGGTTCGGCCCCGGAGCTGACGTCATTTACCACAAATGGCTGGGACGGATTCATTGACCCAGAGATCTCTTTGGCAGCATTGAGTACAGAACTGTTTGTGCCGAATGTGTTCTCACCGAACGAGGATGGACAGAACGAGGTGTTCAGGGCACGTGGCACCGATCTTTACGAATTTGAGATGCGCATTTACGACCGTTGGGGCAATAAGGTGTTCGAATCGCACGACATTGAAAAAGGCTGGGACGGCACATATCGAGGTCAGTTGATGAATAGCGGTGTGTTTGTTTACTACATTCTTTCAGGTGGTGAATTGGTGGCGAAAGGAAATGTGACGTTGCTCCGATGAGAAAACTGATTGCATATCTATTGCTTTTTGTCTCCGTTCGGGCAGCGGCACAGGATGTGCATTTCGTTCAGTTCACAGAAACGCCTCAATTGGTCAATCCTGGCCTCACAGGCGTGTTCGAAGGTCAGATGCGGATCATTGCCAACTACCGAGACCAGTGGGCTTCGGTCGATTCACCGTACCGCACCTTCGGTTTCAACTACGATCATCGCATACTGCCAAAAAAATTCAAGAAGAAGGCCACATTAGGCGTTGGTCTGGCGGCTTATCGCGATGATGCAGGCGATCTCGGACTTCACACCACATCAGGGGTCATCAGCTTGGCAAGCACGCTCAACATCACCCGCGAACAATCAGTTACAGCGGCCATTCAAAGCGGGGTCATTTACCGCGGAATCGATTTGAGCAAAGCCGTCTGGGGAAATCAGTATGATGGCGACAATTACGACCCGACCATTTCGTCAGGCGAAACGTCAGCTTTCAATTCGTTCGTGAGCCCAGATGTTTCCTTGGGTTTCAGTTGGAATCTGAATGAACCGACCGGAATTGGCCCGTTCCGCGAGTTGTTTGTACGTGCTGGCGCAGGCATCTTTCACCTGAACAGACCGCAACAAAAGTTCAATTTGGGGGAGAGCGATAAACTGCACATCCGGTGGACCATCCATGCTGATGCGATGATGGGAGTCGGAAGCGGTAGAAGTTACATCGTTCCCATGTTCCTGTTTCAAATGCAGGGGCCTTCAACAGAAGCTGTTTTCGGAGGTATGTATCGATTTCTGGTAAAGGATGCCGCGCAGGTTACAGGGTTTGTTAAGGGTGCCGCCATTGGCATGGGTGCAACGTATCGTTGGGGCGATGCCGTTACTCCGCTTGTCAGTGTGGAGTATCTTTGGTTCAGGTTGGGTGTCAGCTATGACGTAAACCTTTCCAATCTTCGTAACGCAACCAATTATCAGGGCGGTCTTGAAGTCTCCATCAGGGCGGTTATTACAGACGGGTTCTACTACACAGGAAGGCAGTCGCGCAAGTAAGTCTTATGGCTTGAGCCATCAGGTCGAGTGAGAATCTGCCTATTTCATCGACATTCGTCATATTCGTACTCAATTCGTAATTGGCAACCAAAATGCAGAAGATCAATTCGCTCGAAGAATACCATCAGCAATACAAACGAAGTGTAGAAGATCCCGAAGGGTTTTGGAATGAAAAGGCCGAAACGTTCGTTTGGAAACGCAAGTGGGATCGGACACTTGAATGGGAATTCGAAACACCTTCAGTAAAATGGTTTTTGGGTGGAAAGCTGAACATCACCGAGAATTGCCTTGACCGTCATCTCGAAACACGAGGCGATCAAGTGGCCATTCTTTTCGAACCGAACGACCCGAACCAAACGGCTGAAAAGATCACCTACCGCCAATTGCACAGCCGAGTTTGCGCTTTTGCGAATGTGCTGAAGCGCAACGGAGCGAAAAAAGGCGACCGTATCTGTCTGTACATGCCAATGACGCCTGAGCTGGCCATTGCCACGTTGGCCTGTGCGCGTATCGGAGCCATCCATTCCGTGGTGTTTGCGGGTTTTTCGGCCAAATCGTTGGAAGACAGAATAAACGATGCGACTTGCAATATTGTAGTGACGGCTGATGGTGCCTATCGCGGAGCAAAAACCATCGACCTGAAAGGAATTGTGGACGAGGCTTTGGAGAATTGTCCGTCTGTAAAACGTTGCATCGTTCAGAACCGAATTGGTTCAATCGTTAATATGAAAGAAGGCCGAGATGCCTGGTTGGAAGACGAGTTGAAGCACGTGAATGATGTTTGTCCTGCCGTGGAAATGGACAGCGAAGACATGCTTTTCATCCTTTACACTTCGGGTTCAACGGGCAAGCCGAAAGGCGTGGTGCACACGTGTGGCGGCTATATGGTTTATGCCGAATACAGTTTCCGCAACGTGTTCCAGTACGAGCAGGGCGACATCTACTGGTGTACGGCTGATATTGGCTGGGTCACAGGCCACTCGTACATTGTATATGGACCGCTTCTGGCGGGTGCCACAACCGTGATGTTCGAGGGCATTCCGACCTATCCTGACGCTGGCCGCTTTTGGGAAGTGTGCGACAAGCATGAGGTCAACATCTTCTACACCGCACCAACCGCTATTCGCGCGTTGGAAGCAGCAGGATTGGATTACGTGAAACCTTACAAATTGGACAGTTTGAAGGTTTTGGGTTCTGTAGGAGAGCCGATAAATGAAGAGGCGTGGGAATGGTATCATAAGCATATTGGCAAAGGCCGCTGCCCCATTGTTGACACGTGGTGGCAGACCGAAACAGGCGGCATTCTCATCTCGCCCTTGGCGAACATCACGCCACTGAAACCGAGTTTTGCCACGCTTCCGTTGCCTGGTGTTCAGCCTTGTTTGGTCGATGCTGATGGAACCGAGATCGAAGGAAACGGGGTTCAAGGAAATCTTTGCATCAAGTTTCCGTGGCCGAGCATGTTGCGAACCACTTACGGTGATCACGAGCGTTGCAAACAGGTGTATTTTTCACCCTACAAAGGCAAATATTTTACAGGCGATGGTTGCCGAAGGGATGAAGACGGATTTTATCGTATCACAGGTCGAGTTGATGATGTGATCAACGTTTCTGGTCATCGTTTTGGCACGGCAGAAATTGAGGACGCGATTGATGAACACGAGAATGTGGTGGAAACGGCCGTGGTCGGTTATCCGCACGACATCAAGGGACAGGGCATCTACGCCTACGTCATCTGTCACCATCAGCCAAAAGACATGAAGCAATTCTTGAAGGAGATCGATGATACCGTTGTGAAATTCATCGGCCCGATTGCGAAGCCCGATAAGGTTCAAGTGGTGAGCGGATTGCCCAAAACCCGTTCGGGAAAGATCATGCGGAGAATTCTGCGTAAAGTGGCCGAAGGCGATGTCTCCAATTTGGGTGATACTTCTACTTTGCTCGACCCTGGCGTGGTGGACGAAATTAAGGTAGGCGCTGGACTAAGCTGACCCGCTTTCGGAATGATTGTTGAGGCAGTTGGACTCAAATACTCATGCCATGAAACAACTCCTACTTTCATTACTTCAGGTCTGCGTGTTCATTGCTTTCGCGCAAGCGCAGAACCAAGAGATTATCGGAACCATCCGTTCATCCACGAATAAGACACTTCCTTCCGCCCATGTGCTTGATATCAATAGCCGCAAAGCTGTGGCAACGGATGAATTGGGTAAGTTCCAACTGAGCATTGCCGATACGGGAACCGTTCTTCGCGTTTCACATGTGGGATTTCGCCCCGTGCTCTATTCGGTAACTCCTGAAATGATCTCTGAAGAAGGCATTTCCAATTTGACGATCATTCTCGATCAAGAATCGACCCTGCTTTCCATGGCGGTGGTATCGGCTGGAGATAATACCGTGATCGATGGTAGGCGTGGGATCGTATTGCGTGATTTCAGTTTTGCAGGAGGCAACAACCTTCTTCTCATGGCGGAGAACGGAATACGTCATCTGGTACTTTGCGATGACCAATGGCAGGAAGTTTCTCGGGTCCGCGTTGACAATAGGGGCGACCGACTGTATGAGGATTGTTTGGAGAGGACAGCGTGTATCAGATCGAGGTCGTAAATGGTTCTCTCAATCTGTTTGCGGCCACGGAACATTCCTATTTCGTTGAACAAATGGCGCATTGCGCAACTTCAAGCGACAGCCACATTTTCTTCAGCTCCTATCAAAAGGCTGGGCAGGAAGTTTTTCACTACGGATTGAACAGACAGACCAAGGACGGAATTATTCTACAGCGGGTTTTTGACCATGTTGGCCTACAGGACATTCAAGACTATTTTGCAGAGCTTCCTTATCAGCGCCAATTCAACAGGCGCTTCCGACAGGCTGGATCCAGTTTTGAGAACGAACGTTTACTGGCAATGAGAGAACAGTCGTGCTGGGTGAATGGAACCAACGCAAATGCCATGTCATTTGGACCAGATTGTGTCGACCCCTTGACAACCTATCGTTACCGCCAATATCTAAGTAGACCCGGGTCTTCAATTGGGCTGAATGCGGTTGGTATCGGTCGGCACTCGCAGTATGGATCAGAAGGTCAATACTTTCAATCGGTGTCTAACAGGATGTTGGAACAACAGGCCTTGCTTCAGCCATGGAGCCCCTCACCGCGCGACCGTGGTTGGGTCGATATGCTCAGCCAGCCGACCTATAGTCCGATGTTCAATCTTCGTGACAGCATTTTCATTTTCGACCACGCGATAGGCGTGTGCTACGTACATGATAAGGAGGGAAAGAAGGCTCGTTCGTTTCCGATTGAACATCAGGAGTTGAAAGGATGGCGAAAAGTTCTTGTGGCAGATTTCAATGGTCAAAAACTGTATGCACATACCAAAGTAGCAAACAAGGTCTATTTGGTTGAGATCGATCTTGATAACGGAGCACCTATTAGAAGCACTTACCTCCCGAATGCTGCTTTCGTGGAAAACCTGAAGTTGAAGGATGGTCATGCTTACTTCCTGAAAGAGTACCGCGACCTGATGACATCTGATAGAATGCTCAGACAGAAGTTGTAGGAAGCTAATAGATATTGCCCGAATGGGCCGACCAAGCCCGATTTATTCTTCATATTCGTGGAATATTCACTGCGTATTATATGACGAAACAACACCCATCTGAAGACAAAAGACTGTTCCTGCTTGATGCTTTTGCATTGATTTACCGCGCTTATTTCGCGTTTGCGGGCAATCGTGTCGACCGCCACGGAAATCGCGCCAGCGGCTACACCATGGTCAATTCAAAAGGCCAGAACACCTCGGCCATTTTTGGGTTCACCAATACACTTTTGGAACTTTTGGAGAAGGAAAAACCTTCGCACATCGCGGTGGTTTTCGATATGCCTGGCGGCACGCATCGTGAAGTGGAATACACGGATTATAAGGCCAATCGAGAGGCCATGCCCGATGATCTGGCGGCAAGCATTCCGTACATTCAGAAGCTGGTGCGCGGTTTCAGAATTCCCGTGCTTGGATTGGAAGGTTACGAGGCGGATGATGTGATCGGAACCTTGGCTAAGAAGGCGGAAAAGCACGGTTACACCACTTACATGGTTACGCCCGACAAGGATTACGGCCAGTTGGTTTCCGACAAGATCTTCATGTACAAACCCGCTCGGCAAGGCAACGACATTGAAGTGCTGGGCCCGAAAGATATCTGCGAGAAATACGGCTTGGCGCGACCTGAGCAACTTATCGATGTGCTGGGAATGTGGGGCGATGCGGTCGATAACATCCCTGGTATTCCGGGTGTGGGCGAAAAGACGGCCATCAAGTTTGTGCAGGACTATGGCTCTATGGAAGGTCTCTATGAGCATTTGGATGACCTGAATGGCAAGATGAAGGAGAACGTGGAAGCGAATCGCGACAAAGCCATGATGTCCAAAATGTTGGCCACCATCATTACTGATGCTCCGATTGATCTGGACGAGGACGATCTGATCATGGAAGAACCCGACCGCGAAGCATTGGCCGAGCTGTTCTCAGAGCTGGAGTTCAGAACCATTGCCAAAAAAGTGCTCGGGCAAGAAGTGGCAGTGCAGCCGTCTGCCAAACCAGTGACGGCCAAAGCGGCAGCAACTGGTCAGATGGATATGTTTGCGGAGGCTGGTGCAGTCGTGGAAACAGCTGAGGGTTCGGGCTATCGAACCATTGACGACACCGATCACGATTACAAACTGATTGAAACGGCCGATCAGCGGAAAGAGTTGATCACCAAGCTTTCAAAAGCCGAGACAATCTGTTTTGATACGGAAACGACAGGATTGGACACGCATACGGCCGAATTGCTCGGCATTGCGTTCTCCATCGAGAAAGGAAAGGGCTTTTATGTGACCATTCCCGAAGGGGAAAAGGAGGCGAAAGCAGTAGTGACCGAGTTCCAACCGATTTTCTCTGACACGAAAAAGACACTTGTGGCGCAGAACTACAAGTACGATTACTGTGTGCTTAAACGCTACGGATTGCAGTTCAAGGCGAAGACGTTTGACACCATGATCGCGCATTATTTGGTAAACCCCGACCTGCGCCACGGCATGGATTTCCTATCAGAAACATACCTCGGTTACAAGCCCGTTTCCATCTCCGAATTGATCGGCAAAAAGGGCAAGAACCAAGGTAGTATGAAGGATGTGCCGTTGGAAGAAGTGAAAGAATACGCGGCTGAGGATGCTGACATTACACTTCAACTTTACGAGAAATTCAACCCGCTTTTGGACGAAGTGGAAGCGCGGAAACTCTTCAACGAGGTAGAAATGCCGCTTATTCCAGTACTTGGTTCCATGGAAACGGAAGGCATCAAATTGGATGTTCCGGTGCTCAGATCAATGTCGGTTGAGCTTAATGAAGACCTTATTCGGTTGCAGGATGAGATAAAGAAACTGGCGGGCGTGGAATTCAATATCCAATCGCCCAAACAGTTGGGCGATGTGCTCTTCGATCATCTGAAAATTGATACGAACGCTAAGCGCACGGGAGCTACCAAGCAGTATAAAACGGGCGAGGAAATTCTGAGCAAGTTGGTCGGAAAGCACCCGATCGTTCCGAAAATATTGGATTACCGTTCGGTGCAGAAACTGAAATCGACTTACGTGGATGTGCTTCCAGAACTGGTCAATCCTCAGACGGGAAAAATCCACACCACGTACAACCAGGCGGTGGCAGCAACGGGTCGTTTGAGTTCTGACCAACCGAACTTGCAGAACATTCCTATCAGAACGGAACGTGGCCGAGAGATCCGCAAGGCGTTCATCCCGCGAAGCGAAGATTTTGTGCTGATGGCGGCCGACTACTCGCAGGTGGAACTGCGCATCATTGCTGCATTGAGCAAGGATGGGCCGATGATCGAGGCGTTCAAGCAGGGACAGGACATTCATGCGGCCACCGCGGCAAAGGTTTTCGGAGTGAAATTGGAAGAGGTTGACCGCGACATGCGAAGCAAGGCCAAGGCCGTCAACTTCGGTTTGATGTACGGCCAATCAGCTTTCGGACTGGCGGACAATATGGGTATTTCCCGAACAGAAGCACGCGACATCATTGACGAGTATTTCAAGCAATTCCCGACCATTCGTTCTTACATGGACAGCAACATCCACTTTGCCAAGGAGAATGGATACGTGGAAACCATTATGGGACGCAGACGCTATTTGCGTGACATCAACTCGAACAACCAGACTGTTCGTGGCTTTGCCGAGCGCAACGCCATCAATGCACCTATTCAGGGTTCAGCGGCAGACATCATCAAAGTGGCCATGATCAACGTCCATGCAGAGATGGCCAAGCGAAAACTCCGATCAAAACTCCTACTTCAGGTGCATGACGAATTGGTTTTTGATGCCTTCAAGGACGAATTGGATGAATTGAAAACCCTTGTCAGAGAAAAAATGGTCGGTGCTGCGAACCTTGAAGTGCCAATGGTCGTAGACATCGGCATTGGTGCGAATTGGCTTGAAGCACATTGACAGTTCCACCAAGTTTGAACCACTAATTTTGTTCCAACAAACCGATAATACCGAATGAAGAAAGTAGCTTTGAAATGGACCTTCCTATTGTGTGTCCCATTTGTGCTGGGTTCATGTAGTTCTGATTCGAATCCAGAGGCCGAAAAACAGGAAACGGTTGCCATTGAAGAGGTTTCGGAAGATGACCTTGCCGAAGCAGATAAAATGATTCAACAGATGCCGTCTCCGATCGAAATGGCAATTCTTGTAAAACACGCTGGTGGTGAGTACAATTCGAAGTTGCTCAATGATGTCAAAAGTTTGGATCGCTACGTCACGAACGGTAAAAAGACGATAAACATGGGCGTTTACAGTGCCGATGTGGGTTACACCTCCCTTTACAAGCAAACGCAGGAAACGGTTTTTTATCTTAATAACGTTCGGAAACTGTCTGATGCCATCGGCCTTACCGAAGCCTTCGACCAAAGCGTGTTCGACCGTGTTGAAGCCAACATTGAGAACCGAGACTCATTGCTTCATATTCTGAGTGGTGCCTACGATGTGGCAAATCAGTATTTGAAGGAAAATGACCGAATGAATACGTCTATTCTGATGATCGCGGGCGGATGGATCGAATCAGTATATCTGGCAGCCAATCTGGGGGTTAATGGCGGCAGACCGGAAGACATTATTGCGTTGCGGATCCTGGAGCAGGAAATTGTACTTCAGAAACTTGTCAAGTCCATGGGAATGGTTAAGGGAGACCCATTGGTAGATGAACTGCTTGTGAAACTCACAGCGTTGGAGAAAGTTCTCATTGCCAAGGAGATACGTGTTGGCGAAGGCGATCAAGCAACCGTGGATAAGGAAAAAATGGAGCAGGTATATGCGCTGATCGATGAAATACGTGGTTGGACCGTAGCGTGATCATATGAGTTCATTGAAAATACATTTGAAGCGACTACTTCTGTGGTCGCTTTTTTTGTGCGTTAGCAGTTCATCATCGGCACAACAATTCGATTGGGCAACCGGATTCGGTGGTTTGGGATTGGATGTTGGTAGAGCCATTTGCACCGATCCTGATGGCAATGTGATCGTAGTAGGTTCATTTTCTGGTAGCGCCCATATTGCAGATACGTTCTTGGTCGGCTACGGCAACATGGAAGCCTTTGTCGCAAAATTCACTGCCGAAGGGCAGTTTTTGTGGGCCAGAGTTATTTCGGGCGATAAGGAAGATATGGCTCGTGGAGTGGTGTGCGACATTACGGGTAGTATTTACGTCACAGGACACTACACGGATACTGTTGTTTTTCAGGTCACGGAAACGGATACCATCTCAGCTTCTAGCGCTGGAGACCAAGACCTTTTCATAGCCAAATACGATTCAGAAGGCAATTTTCTGTGGTTTCGCAGAGCCGGGGGAAAGGGAAATGATACTGGAACCGATATTGCCTATGCGCCTTGGGACGGGAAACTCTACATCAGCGGTGGATTCGAGAAAAGAGCAGTTTTTGGGTACACAAGTCTTCTTTCGATCGGATTGACGGATGCATTCCTCCTGAAGATCGATCCCGATGGTAATTTTCATTGGGTAAGAAGCGGTGGCGGACCAGAACATGACATAGCCTCGTCTGTGGCAGTGGAGGAGCCAACTGGTGACATATTCATTGCAGGCGATTACTACGAATCGGCACAGTTCGGTGGGGAACAGCTCGTGTCAATGGGCAGCTCAGACATTTTTTTGGCACAGTTCAACGCTGACGGACAACAAGTATGGATTCGAACTTGTGGAGGTACAGACGTGGATGTTGCCACCAATGTTGGTTGTGATCTGAACGGAAACGCTTTCGTTTCGGGATATTATCAAGGACTAACCTTCTTCCAAAATCATTCGGTCAGCGCCCTTAGCTACAATGATGTTTTTCTTTCAAAGTTTGATGATGACGGAAACTGCGTTTGGTTACAATCGGCAGGTAGTTACGGATTGGACAACTGCTTGGGAATGGATGTTGCTTGGGACGGCACATGCTATCTAACAGGTCTTTTTGAAGAACTCATTGTAGCACAGAACGATACTGCAACTGGAAACGGATATGACATTTATCTGATCAGTTTTTCACCGGATGGCAATGTCAACTACGCACACTCAGCTGGTGCTGGGAGTGCAGATATTGGCATGGCGGTCTGTATTGGCGACAATGAATGTCTATTCGTTACCGGCTACTATTATTTTCAAGCAGATTTCGATGGAAACATCATCGGTTATGCCGATTACGGAGATGCGTTTCTGAGCCGCTTCTGCGGCATTCTTTCTGTTACAGAGGTGCCCATTTACCAACCAGATGTTTGTTTCGTTTTCGACTGCGAAACTCAAGTGCTGTCATGTATGTGCCCGAATATTGAAGGATGGGTTGTGTATGATACTTTAGGAAGACAGTTGGTCAAATCTTCGGGCGCACAGACACTTCGATTCAATGATGGAGTAGTGCCACTATTTGTCAATTATCGAGGTAGTGACGCCATTGGTGGTGCTTGCAAGGTCTCTGTTATAAGGTAGTGCCGATCAATTTAAGTATCGTCCACATCTGTTTAATGTGTCGTTCCATGTGCTGTTGCATGAAACGTTGGCCTTGAATCAGGTTCAATTTGCCGGCAAATGGATGCTTGAACAGCTCGTTGTCGACAACTGATTCATTCAATGATCCGTAAGTGGTCCTCGTTGCTTTTCTGATGCCATTCCAGCGAGCAAGTGCTTCCGAGTACGAGATGTGCTGATCGGTTGCCACTTCGACAACTTTAGGGGCCTTGAATTTTATCGGCAACGCCAAGGCTGTGTTCAATAATCGCAGTCGGAACAATGAACCGACCTTGGCGCGGGCGTGGCCACCGACATCCAATTTCTTCTGTAGATAATTCAGCGACCCTTCCTCGGCAATTGCCAAATGCTGAATGACATGCGCCACTGACCATGAGTCTGCATCAGGTTTTTGAGCCAGCTGTTCATCGGAATACGATTCGAGTTTACGTAGCAACTGCTGTCTGAGGGCTTCAGATGTGTCGAAGGCCTTAAGTAGTTTTTCCTTTGAGGTCATATACTATCAGTTCAATCTGGTTATTGGTTGCAGTGGTTTCATTCTATTCCAGTAGAACCACTGTCTGAATGCATCTGTCACTTCAGCGTCCTGCGTTGCAATGCGAACAAATTGCTCACGGTCGTTTTGCTGATACAGGTGCGCAATGTATATCAGTTGCCAACCGTGTAAGCGGATCTCAGCCAAACGATTGAAAAGCGGAATGCAAGCCTTTGGAACTGAGGCTTCATTGTCAAAGATGCAAGACCTTACTTTGTTTTGAAGGTCAATTCCCGTACCCTCACCTTGTGGTGAACGGCATTTTTCCTTCATCAGAAATTGAAAATCCTGATCTGCCTTATCGGGGTCGGCAACCCAGTTTCCACTCAGAACCTTTTCTGAAGATGAAATGATGACATGGGAAATTGCATGTCCGAGATCAGGGTCTTCTGTCATATTCCAAAAGACCTCGCCATAAATCCAGGCCCAAAGGTGGTTGCCGGTAAGTTGTAGCATCCTCGCAGCCCAATAATAGTTCTCCGCAAAACTTGGTGCTTGCTGTATCCCCTTTTCCCAAACAGCCAAGGCATCAACTGGTTTCTCCAGTTGCTGATAGATGTGCCCCAATTTGAGGTACAGTTCACCCGATGTAGGGAATTTGGCAATGCCATAAAGCAGTGCATCCACCTCCTTTTTACGTGCTTCATCCTGATTCTTCTTTCCTTCATCGATCTTGGCATAGCAATCTGAAAGAAGAATGAAGAGGTCGGGTCTGACATAATTGTGATACTGCAGGTCATACAGGTACCTTTCCGCCTTCTTTGCATCTCCGCTTTTCAAGTATGCTTTGGCCATTTCAAGCGGAAAGTCATACTCGGTCGGCTCCAGATTCCTTGCCTCCTGCAATAACTTGATACCATCCTTAAAATTGCCTTCGTCTACCAATCTGATGCCTTCCAAGGCCAACGTCATGGCATCGGGTTTCTGTTGACCGAACAAAGCGTTGGAGACGCATGTAAGGACCAACAACATTAGCGTGGATGGTAATTGACGGAAAAGACCAGAAAAAGAATGTGACACCATAATTGGTCAAAGTTCAAGTTAAATGTAACCCTCTTATGTCAATTGCGTTTCAACATCCGGAAATCCAGTAAGAATTAGCGTTGGAAAGACTATACGATTATTACAAGGAACTTGAAAACGACCGCCTCAGCTTCATCTTCAATGGAGATGTGAGCGATGATATCACAGACGGTATTATTCGGATAACTGAATACAATGTCAACAATTTTGAGGCCCTTTCAAAATTGAGCAGGCGCATTTCATTCATTATGGTGGAATGCTTTCAGAACGTGGTTCGTTATGGCGTGAAGCCAGAGCCGACACCTGAGCAGAAGGAAAAGGCAGCAGGTCTGTTCTCTGCCCGACTTTTGGGCGAAGCGAATTATGTGAGTTCGATCAACCTGATCGATGTTGACGAGGTTGAAAAGCTTCGTGAAAAACTGAATCAGCTCAACACCATTGAGAAAGATAAATTGAAGGCCCTTTACTTGGAGGTGCTTCAAAACGAAGAGATCTCTGCAAAAGGAGGTGCTGGTCTTGGATTGATACAATTGGCACGGAAGGCCGGTCAACCGATATCATACGATTTTGAAGACATCAGCGATCAGCTTGCCAACTTCTATCTTTCGTTGAAACTCACTGGAAACGAAACACCAACGCATCCAGGTGAGGCACTGCGCTTCACCAAAGATTTCGACAAGAAGATCAAGAACTCGGAAGTGGTAATGATCTACAAAGGCGATTTCGGTAAAGATTCCATCATGCCGATCATCTCCATTCTGGAAGAAAAAATGAAGGCAGAGGGCGAAACGTCCAACTCCAAGGCGTTCTTCCTTATTTTGGTGGAGTTACTTCAGAATGTCTCAAGGCACAATATTCACAACGTAACGAAGGATGGCATTTTCATGATCACTGAAGCTGCTGACCGTTCCATTTGGACATCAGTCGGCAATGTTGTGGATCAGCCGACTAAGGAGTTGTTGGTTGAGCGCATTGACCAGTTGAACCAAATGGATGAGCTGGAACTGAAACAGGCTTACAAACGAACCCTGCGCGAAGGTTCGTTCAGCGATAAGGGTGGAGCCGGATTGGGACTGATAGAGATCGCCCGTAAAAGCTCGGACAAACTGCAATACAGTTTTGATGATATGGGCAACGGCACTTACTTCTTCACTTTTACGGTAAAATTCTGAACTGATGATCGAATCATTGAAACTAGCACCAACAGAAGATACTCCATTGATCGACTTTGACACCGACACAGGTGTTTTCAAAGTAACCGGTAGAGCATTGCCTGAGAACGCGCATGAGTTCTTTAAACCTATTGAGGAATGGGTGGAAGAATACAAGGAAAACCCATTGGACGATACGGTCCTGGAGATGCGGATCGATTATTTCAATTCATCGGCCACACGATACATTTTCAACCTGTTGATGGGTTTTGAGGATCTGGTAGATGCTGGAAAGCAGGTGAAGGTAATCTGGTACTACAAAGAAGGTGACGACATGATCGAAGCTAAGGGAGAGGAGCTTGAAAGCATATTGGAACTGCCTTTTGAGATGAAAACCCTTTAATGTTTACTGATTCCCCCGCAAATTACCAGTAGCATTTTGCAATGGCAAGGGTAAGTCTATCAAAGAGCCTTTCACCGAAGTATCTTCTGTTGAGTTTGTAGCAGAACTCGTTGAGGTAGTTCTGA
>Ga0172367_10005650_pt1 | contig 15038 bp, 6 predicted proteins | sample Lak10m_FD_114542 | JGI IMG/M metagenome (GOLD analysis project Ga0172367, IMG submission 114542) | Freshwater microbial communities from Kabuno Bay, South-Kivu, Congo - kab_022012_10m | ecosystem: Environmental > Aquatic > Freshwater > Lake | place: Democratic Republic of the Congo: South-Kivu... | reverse complement strand
CAAGTAATGTGTTACAAGGCTATTGCATTGGTCGCATCTGATTCGGATCAGTACGAAGAAGCGATTCTGGCTTACAAGCAAGTTGCAATGTTGGAACCTGAAAATACGTCGGTCTTGAACAACATTGGTTCTCTTTTTATGAAATTGGGGAAATATGAAGAAGCTCAGGCTGTGTTCGACGATGCACTGAAGAAAAATGGTAGTGATCCAGTTAGTTGGAATGGATTAGGGAGTGTCTACGCCAGTCTTGACAGGCTGGATGAAGCAATTGATTGTTTAAGAAAAGCAATTAAATTCAATGCTGGTTACGTTAATCCTTGGATCAAGTTGGGTGATGTTTTACTTCAGAAGAATCGATATGAAGATGCGCTTTATGCATTTATGAGGACCGTAGAAATGGATAATAAAAATGTTCATGCATGGTCGGAGATCGGCAGTATTTATTTTAAGGCAGGGTCGTTTGAACAAGCCATAGACGCCTTCAAAAAAGCCATAATTTTAGGAGTAGATTCAGCGGTTTTGTTTAGTGATCTTGCTGATGCCTATTCTCATTTAGGTAGATATTCAGAAGCAATGCAGTTTTATCAAAAAGCGATAGAAAGAGAAATTGAAAATAAGCAAAAGGCTTTGTTATGGAATAAATATGGAGACATTTTCCGGCGAATTAGTGATTATGAGAATGCCGTAACTGCCTATGAAGTGGCGGATAGACTCTCAATCTCTCTGGATGAAACATCTACCGCCCAAGCTGAAAAGATCTCACAGGAAAATCTTGTTATTGACGAACATGTATCCGGTATGAATCACAATATCGACGGCGGGCAAGCCATGTCCCCTGTTTTGTTGGAAACCGATGTGCCAGATGTCCAGATGTTGGCAGAGGTAGTTCTTCCGCAAGGAGAAGTCAGCACTTTTGATCAGGTGACCGTGTTAGAAAGTTCTGTGAATGAACAGGTTGAATTGGAAAGAAATCAGCCGCGTAAATCGAATGTTACAAATTCATATTTATGGGTTCGCCTGGGAACCAATTATTTAAAGGTTTTAGCCGTTGAAAAAGCAATCGATGCTTTCCAAAAGGCAATTGATCTGGATCCTTTGGATGGAAAGGTTTACAGCCTTTTAGCTCAAGCCTACTTGAATAAGAATGAAATGGTTGAGGCTATTTCGTATTATAAGAAAAGTATTGACCATTTTGATAATGATAAAGATAAGGCTGTTTCATTGATCCAACTTGGGGATGTATACCGGCAGTTGAAACAATTCGAAGATGCTCTCGAATCATTTGATTTGGCGATCGCGCTTGATCCTGAAAGCAACTCATTTCTTCAAGGATTGAGCAAAATTCAGGATGATTTGGATAAATATTCGTTCTCTGCTGAACCCGAAAACAATCAAGATAAAAAAATCGAAACCAACCAGGACCTTGTGCTTGAGAAAGAAGTAGTGCTGGCGAGTGACCGTCCAGTAAATGTCACTAACTCAAACGATGTTGGTGATGCAAGGCAACCCGAAATGATTACTGCAAATGTTGACCTTGAGAATGCAAATGTTTGGAATGAATTGGGGAATATCCTTTTGAAAGCAAAATCAAATTTTGAAGCCATTGCTGCTTATAAGAAAGCAATTGAGCTCAATCCTGATTTTGGGTGGGCATACAGCAACCTGGCACTAGTTTACGCTCAAGAAGGTAAGAGAGAAGAAGCTGTGCAACTGTATCTTAAGAGTATTAAATTGCTCTGGGGTGAAAACGATAAAGCTATATCTTGGAACCGTCTTGGGGATGTTTACCGGCAAGACGGTAATTATCCACTCGCTATAGAAGCGTATCAAAATGCGGATAAGTTATTTCAAGAGCTGTATGCTCACACTACGACCCGTTCAGTAGACATTGAACAATTATTCCCACATTTTATTTCACAGGGAAGGTGGTCATGAAAAGTTACGAAATTTGGGAAGAGTTAGGGCGAACTTATCAAACTGCTGGCCTATTGAGTAAAGCAGTAGATGCCTACTTAAAAGCGATTGACCAAGATTCTCAATCAGGCTCGACTTTTAGCGATCTTGCTGCCGCATATGTTCAACAAGGTAAGCTCTTCGAAGCGATACCGCTGTATCAGAAAAGCCTTGAATGTTATACATGCCCAAAGGACCAGGCAGCTATTTGGGGCAAGCTTGGAAATGTTTATCGTAAACTAAACGAAAACGGGAAAGCCATTCAGGCGTATCAAAAAGAAGAAGAATATGAGCAATTGCAAATTCTAGATACAAATAGCGATTTTGTTAAAGAATCGAAAAAGAGTGAGAACGAAGATGAAAATAAAAAAGAAGAGTTCACATCACCTCTCTCTGCCAATCAAGGCTGGCGCGGCTTAATTGAGCTCGAAAACAAAATTACTGATGACGAAAAGATATCGCAAGTAGAACATAATAGTAGTTTACCTGTAGCCAGTGATCCGGATGACGATTTAATTAAGGTTAGTTTCGGAATTGAAAAAAACGCAAATGTTTGGAATGAACTTGGCTTAGTCTTATTCAAAGTAGGTTCATACGATGATGCGATTGATGCCTTCCAAAAGGCAATTGAATTAGAACCAGGATTTGGTTTTTTCTACAGCAACCTGGGGCAGGTGTATATCGCCCAAGGGAGACTCGAACTGGCTATAGATTTTTTTGAAAAGAGTATTTCCCTTTTTACCAGTAATAAAGACAAAGCAAATTCCTGGAGCAGGTTGGGAGATATTTATCGTCAGCAAGGGAAAATTAACGAAATGAATGCCTCATTTCAACTTGCTGAAGCACTGAATCGGGGAGTAATTGTAGCCACGAGTGAATATTGCCAGGTAAATCTAGATCTAATTCTGCCCAACGACCGGAAAGCACGACATCAAGCTGATATTGATGATCTGAAGGTTTCCATTCAAATGTTTGGAATTATCCAGCCTTTGCTTGTTTGCCCCAGCAAAAAAGAACCCGGAAAATATTTACTGATTTCAGGTAGGCGGCGCTTTGAGGCAGCTCGGCAAATCGGATTGAAAAATGTGCCAGTTATTATTCGCCCTGCAAATGAATTAGAAATTATTGAACTTTCCATAAATGAAAACATACATACCTCACCGATTAACCCTTTTGAACTTGCCAATAGTTATCGCCAATTAGCGAACGATTTCGACCTGTCTGTGGAAGACATTTCTGCCCGAGTCGGTAGGAGTGTTCTCTCAGTCGCCAATACGATGAAAGTTCTTGAAAGATCCGGGGACACAAAACAATCAATTGTTCCCTTAGAAAATGATTCAATGAAGGGCGAAATAGAGGAAACCGGTCACATTCAAGAAGACCCTGTTTTCTTGGAACCCTCTGAAAAAATAAACCGGTTCCCAGTATTTGTTAGCAGTGATCTTGTTCAAAAGGATCAAGCTAATGTTTCTTCTGAAAATAACGAAGAGGACCAGGCGCCGATCCTTTGGTATCTTCGTCCCGATGAAAAAGAATATGTATTACCTTCGATCGATAGAAATGAATATCCCGAAAACTCCTCGCTAATGACGAGGGCACGCCAAATGCTTAAGAGCAATCCGCATTCTAAGCGAATTTGGGCTAGTCCAGCTTATTTGGAAAAATAATGAGGAAATTATGAACAGTATTGATATTTGGAATGACCTGGGAAATTTATATCTAAAAGCCAACGCACCGGATGCGGCCATTGGTGCGTTTAGCAGGGCGGTTGACCAAGGTTTCACCTCAGCAGAAATCTACTCTAACCTCGCAAGCGCATATGTAATTCAAGGAAAAGTAATTGATTCAATCCCGTTGTACTTAAAGAGTACTGAACTCATGACCGACCAAAAACAGAAGGCAATTGTCTATACTCGCCTTGGTGATTGTTACCGTCAAATTGCTGAATATGATAAAGCTATCGCAGCTTTCAAAACTGCAATAGATATAGAGCCGGGTAACCCTGCTTTATGTGAAGGACTAGGCGAGGTTCAGCGTGACCTGGAGAGATTATTTGGTTTTGAAAATTCTTCTGAATTCCAAAATGGTAAACAGGTTGGCGCTTTAAGTTCCACAATTATCACAGATCAAGAATCTGATAGACAAATTTCAATGGATACCCCAGCTGTTAAAGCAAACGATGATGTTCTATTACGAATGCCGCCTGTTGAGGAAATCTCTCCCAATTCTTCATTTGCCAGCGATATGAAAGTTTATGAAGGAACCTCTCGGTATGATGTCCCGGATGTCAGTTCAATTCGGATAGTGGATACTATCGAACATTCAATTGCGTCCGAAAAAGAGCTTATCCCAATAGAAATTACTGAAAACGAAAAAAAACAGGAAATCTCTGATAGCGAAAAAGAAATACAGGCAAGTGCAAAAGAAGAACCTCGTGACAATGAAGAAGGGGTAAGGGCAACTCTTTTACTGACACTGGGGATCATGCATTGGAGAAATGGTGATCTTGAAGATGCCGATGGCATTTTGCAGACTGCGGTTGAAGTCTCAGTCAAGTTAAAAAATAATTGGTTTGAAGCGCTTTCATGGCATGCGCTTGCGCTTGTGAAGACAGCTCTTGGCGATATTGTTTCTGCGATAAATGCTTATTTGCGTGCGATGGAATTAGCGCCAGAACAGATTTTTCCATGGAACAATCTTGGCAGCCTGTATGGCAACATGGGATGCACAGATAAAGCGTTGGCTGCTTATCAAACAGCGATCAAGAAATATCCTGAGGATTCGACATCCTGGGATGGTTTAGGAGACATTTACACAAAAATGGGACGTATTGATGACGCGATTGCCGCGTATCAACTAGGTAATGTCTTCGAAAAAAGATCACAAGGTGATGATGCCATCAAGGTGTACGAGAAAGCATTTGATTTCTACAAATTTACTATTTCTTCATTAGAAAGCCATGACAACCTCACCCAGGTCCCCGCGAGCGTTATCGAAAAGAGCACATCGCCTGTGGAGGATATGTCGCCGGTCACTGGTGATTCGAATTCAGACACACGCCAGGAAGATCCGTTTCCCATCATGAGTGAAAAAAGCGACTTGCTGAAGGATTGCGAAGAAATATTGACCGAAGCTGTTGGAGAATCTCAATTCGAGAATGTTGAGAGTGATCAAAGAGTAACAGCTTATAATGCAGAAACACCTGGGTCTCTTGAGGCTATCCTGAAAGTGGAAGGTCATGAGCAACTGGATCAAGAACCAACAAATGCAAATGAATTGGCCCAAAAAAATGATTTTGAGATCGCTGGCTCAGCTGATACACTGCTTTATCAAAACTATCTAAAAATGGACTTGGAAATTGAAGGGCTTGATGAGCAAGAGGAATTGGTCGATTCAATTCTTGATAGTTCAATAAATAATTATGTAGATAACCCGGTAATTGAACGGGAAGAAGAGAACAAAGTCCTGATTGTTGAAGATTCTCTATTCGAAGGCGACAGCAACCTTGAGAAATCATCAACCAGCAATAGCACAAAAATCTTAATAACTGAACAAGAAAATGAAATAATTCCGCAGGTAAGGGCTTTTGATCAAGAGGATGTGCTTTCAAAAATTAGCGACCTTATCAATCCAACCAATCGCATACAAGAAATTTTTGAAGAAATTCTTCCACCAGTTGTTTCGATCGATCCAACTCCGGAGCCAAATACGGATCCTGAGCGGGTTTCTGGGGAAATTGCTTCCTACGAAGCGGTTGTAAGAGAAAACCCAAGAAATGACCGTGCCTGGGATTCTCTGGGAAATTTATATCGATTTACGCAGCGTAATAAGGATGCCATTTATGCGTATGAGCGCGCGGTTTTAGTCCAACCCAATAAATATGTATATCATTATCAGTTAGGAAATTTGTATGCAGCGGAAGGTAATTACCAGGATGCAATTTACGAGATAGAAAAGGTAATTGAACTGAATCCATGCTTTACGTTTGCCCACTGCGCGTTGGCCAGTTGTTTGCGAAAGTTGGGAAGAGCCGATGAAGCTCAAAAGCACATCATTGTAGCAACACCATTAATGGCGAAGGAAAAAGAATATGATAGGGCTTGTTTTGAATCAATTTGTGGAAATGTTGAAAAAGCTTTGGCTTTGTTGACAACTGCAATTGAAAAAAACCAGACCACGCTTGAATGGATTCGCCGTGACTCAGATCTGGATTTTATCCGAGAGGATCCTCGCTATAAACTTTTTGAATCAAAATTCTCACGCAGTGTGATTCAATACTAACAGTCAGGTTATCAGGCCAACCTCGGACCTTTATAAATTCCCGTGTTTTTTATCATGGTGACGACATGAAACTAAAGCCAAGATAATAACAGCAAAAGGAAATCCCCTGTTATTCAAAGAAATGGCAGGGGATTATTAATTTCTAATTGTAATGGGGATGGGTTTGTTTCAACCTTCTGCTAGTTTCAAGGTCGCAGTAAAAGTTGTGCCTAAAGAAGAGCTATTGGTTAATTTTATACTTCCCCCCAACCCTTCAAGAATTGATTTCACTATAAATAAGCCAACACCGCTTCCTGGAATTTCCGCAATCGAGACATCTCGAGCGCGGAAAAACCGTTCAAATAAATGTGAAGTTTCATGAGCAGGAATACCCATTCCCTGATCAATAATATCAACTTCCATTAAATTTTCCTTGAGAGCGACTCTAATCTTGACACTACTACCTTCGGGTGAATACTTTATGGCATTATTGATAAGATTTATAAAAACCTGTTGGAGGCCACTCTTATCACCCAGGATTTTTGGCAATAATTTGGGAACAGATAATTCTAAGGAGATATTCTTCTTCTTCGCAATAGGATTTATCGCCGAGATCGATTCTTGAAGGACTAGTTCGATATCCGTAGGTAAGATTTCGAATTGCATCATCCCGCTTTCAAGCCGGCCAGCGATTAGTAACCTATCGATTAATATTTTTTGCCGATTAAGCTCGCTATTGAGGATTTTCCAGTATTCCTCTGTTTCCTGCGGTGATCCTCCCTCGTGGATTAGTTCAGCCATTAATATTGCTGTTGTTACAGGAGTTCGAAGCTCGTGGGAAGCTTGATTAATAAAATCTGAATTCATTTGTTTTAACTCTGCCTGCTCAGTTACATCCCTAATCAATATCAACGCTTCTTCAGGTCCAATTGGGTCCAGGCGTGATTCATAAACTTTGTTACTAAAAGGTAATTTAAATTCATCGAGTAGCATTGGAACAGTGAAGCGTCTTTTCTTCCTCCGATGCATTATCTTGTTGACTACACTTTTTGGCCAAATTTCTGATAAAAATTTTCCCGTGACCATTTCCCGATTAATGAATAGGGGGTGGTTTTTCTGTGAAATATAATCCAATATTTTCCCCAGATTGTCAATTCTAATCACAAGATCTGGAAAAGCGTCAAGGATTATTTGGTTTCGTTTTTCATTTTCCCTGAATCTTTCTTCAAATCGATTTCGTTCCAAAATTGCGCCTAATAGATTCGCAAAAATTCGCAGCGCTTCTTTTAGTTCGTGAGTCCATTTATTATCATATTCAATAAATATCACCCCGAGATACTCCAAGGATAGGTCACCTTGGTTGGTTGGGAGGGCGCAAAATGAAAAGCCAGGTACTTCTCTGGGCAATTGATTCGAATTGCAAGAGTCGATAAAAAACCCATCTTGTTCTTGCTTGAAATGAAGAATAAACGATTCTATGAGGGGAGCAATATCAAGATTACTTGTATTGGCTTTTTGCCATAATAAACCAATATTTATTGGAGGGTTCGAAAATGTAGGGTCAATCTCGCATAGAAAGCAATAGTCACACCCGGTTGCGCTGCCAAAGGAAGCCAAAATGTCGAATATGTTAGCTTGAATTTGGTTTGACCGGAGTAGGCGGGGTAAAGCACAGCAAACAGCGGCTAAGATACGATCTCTTTGAATAATTTCTTCGCTGCTGTATTTTTTTTCCATTCAGGTTTCAGCCCATTCTTTTGGAAACAAATCGTTATGAAAAAATGCTTTGCGGTTCTCTGAAAAATTATCTTCCGCTAATTTGTGATTCCATTTGTTTGTAAGGCAGGCTTATTTCTATGCCGAAGCCTGTTTCACATGGAATGATAACCACTTCACCATCGTTTGCCACGGCAACGGCTTTTGCAATTGTCAGTCCTACACCCAAACCTTCATATTCCCTGCTGTCACCTCGACTAATTTGGTAAAAGCGCTCAAAAACTTTTTCTCTCAGGTGTTTTGGAATTCCAGGTCCCTGGTCAAAGAATTGTAATGATACCCCGCCATTACCAATTGAATTTATATTTACTGTGACCTGACCACCACGAGGGCTAAACTTAAACGCATTGTCTGCTAAGTGAGTTATTGTGTGGATGAATTCTGCTCGTGGAGCGCGGATTTCCTCGATGACTTCTTTATTTATAATGAGTCGGATCTTTTTTTCTTTGTAACGTTCCAATCTTTTCTCGATTACCTTGACAAGATGAATTTCCGGGTCGATTGGTTGTCTGAAAGTGCTCAGCTGCTCTTGATCTATGTTCGTTAAGATTATGAAATCATTGACAAGGGACTCCAAGCGATCCAGATTTGATAATGCAACCTTGATGAATTCAATTTGTTGCGCCGGGTCTTGATATTTTTGAGAGACGGCCAATTGCAGCGGCATTATGATGTTTGTGAGAGGTGTTCGAAATTCATGATGAATATTCTGCAATATTTCTCGTCTAAGTTTTTCCATTTCTTCAGCAGCGCTTTGTTTCATTTGCTCACGACCGCGTGCTTGTTCAGCTTCGATCCTTCGAAAAATTCCTTCGATTCGCGCCAATAATTCTTCTGTTTGAAATGGCTTTGTGATGTAATCATCTGCACCCTGGCGGATGCCATGGATTCGGTCAGCGACTTCAATACGTGCTGTTAAGAAGATAAAAGGAATCAGGGCTAATTGAGGGTCCTGGCATAGAATTTTCTTGACTTCGAATCCGTTGGGTGGCGGCATCATTACATCAGAGAGTATCATATCTGGTTGCATTGCGCGTGCGAGCGCAATGCCATCCGTGCCATTACTGGCAGAAATAACCTGGTATCCATGCCGGCGCATCATCGCAGAAAGACCCACTAACAAGGAAGGCTCATCATCGATGATGAGAATTGTTTTACCAGATTCCATCTTTATCCTCTTTTGCTTGATTGCTTTGTTGCGGAACAAATTTTCATGCCAACCATGGTTTCTTTCGGGAAATCTTCATCTAGACCAGATTAATCTTGCGTATCATACTTGTTATACCGACATTGATTTTAACCTGTTTAATCCCATAATTGTGTGATTATGATTTCACATTATAAAACTCAGAGTAAAATATATATTATCAGGCTCAGTTGGTTTTCGAATTCACTGAGAGATTTTTGGTAATCATTTGAGAATGCTTCAAGCGATGAAATATTTAATAATCCCGTGATTTTACCTGTCTGAGCAGGGAGAAAAATGAATTTCAAGAATATGTTTTCCAAGACAGTCCTGTTATATTTTTTTATCGGTGTCGGTTTGGGGGTATTATTCCCTGTATTTGCGACGATTGTTGAAATTAATCTGCTTGGGCTCCCATACTCATTTAACTCTATACAAGATGTTCAGAAGACATTTGTTTTAATGTGGATGATAGATACAGCCCCTTTGTTCTTGGGAATTTCTTTTGGCCTTGCTGGTTGGCGTCAGTATCAGTTGGAGAAGCTGTCAGCAGATTTGGACCAGAGACTTAAAGATGGAACAGCAGAACTAACATCTGCGAATCTCAGACTTGAGAAGGATGTGAATGTACTAAAGGATCTGGAAATTGTAATTGAACGCGGGAAAAAGGAATGGGAAACGATCTTCGATACGATCTCAGACATGATTTTTATGGTGGACGAGAATGGGCTTATCTTGCGCTGTAATCGCGCTGTGATAGAAAATTTTCGCACGTCTTTTACAAGAATCACGGGAACACCTTTACAAGATTTGATTTTTCCAAGTGACCCAAAAGCAAAATTAACACCTGGGTCGATCGAAATTCCGAATGTGAAAGGTTACTATGATTTATTCATAAAATCTTTTGAGGTAGATAAAGGCATCAAAAGAACTATTTATGTTTTTCATGACATGACAGATCGCAAGCAAGCGGAAGATTCATTAGCCGATGAAAGAAACCTTTTGAGGACATTGATTGATAATATTCCAGATCGTGTCTATGTGAAAGATATTCAGGGTAGGAAAACGATTTCCAACATCGCTGATTGGCAGGCATCAGGTGTGAAATCACCACAAGATGTAGTGGGAAAGACCGATTTTGATTTGTATCCTCCAGAATTGGCTGGACAATATTGGGCTGTAGATAAATCTGTAATTGAGACGGGCAATTCGATCACAAATCGCGAAGAGCCGGGTTTGGATGTGAATGGAAATCCAATTTGGATTTTAACAACTAAAGCACCTTTACGCGACACAAAAGGGCAAGTCTTTGGTCTGGTCGGAATTGGTAGGGATATTACAGAAAAAAAACGTGCAGAAGCAGAACTCTTGCATGAAAAACAATTCTTGGAAGCATTAAACCTTAATAGCCCTGTTGCTATTGTGGTTTTGGATGAAAACGACAAAATCGTGTCTAGTAACCCGGCTTTTGAGGGATTGTACGGTTATTATTCCAATGAAATAATCGGATTGAATCTAGATACCCTTATTACAACTCCTGAAGCAACAGCGGAAGCCCTTGCTCTGACACAGCAGGCAAAATTAGCATCTGTTCACACGATAAGTAAACGTTGTCGAAAAGATGGAGCGTTAGTTACTGTTGAAATATTCGGAGTTCCAGTAATTGTTGCTGGGAAAAAGGCAGGTACTCTGGCCATTTATCATGACATTACAGAATTGGATCAGGCAAGAAAGGAAGCTGAACAAGCTAATCGCGCTAAGAGCGAATTCCTTGCCAACATGAGTCATGAAATCAGGACCCCTATGAATGGGGTTATTGGTATGCTTGAACTTGCCTTGGACACCTCACTAACCGACGAACAGCGCGATTACTTGGGCGTATCTTTGCAGAGTGCAGAGACTCTGTTGGCGTTGATCAATGACATTCTTGATTTTTCAAAGATAGAAGCACAAAAACTTGAATTTGAGACTATTGATTTTAACTTAAGAACAGTGGTTGAAGATGTTGGACAAATGATGGCGAAACGCGCACAAGATAAAGGGCTTGAATTGGTCTGTCTTGTGCATCCAGATCTTGAAACTGAGCTGAAAGGTGACCCGGCACGCTTGCGGCAGGTCCTGGTAAATTTAATTGGGAACGCAATTAAATTCACTCACCAGGGAGAAATTGTTATCCGCGCCGAACCTGTCGAAGAAATGAACACATCTGCCAAGATTAATTTTTCAGTGCAGGATACAGGAATTGGTATTCCCAAAGAACGGCTGTCAGCTGTTTTTGATCGGTTTACGCAGGCGGATGGTTCAACAACGCGTAAGTATGGTGGAACTGGTTTGGGCTTGACAATTTGCAAGCAACTGGTTGAGGCAATGGGAGGTCATATTGGCGTTTCAAGCGACCCTGGAGTTGGAAGCACTTTTTGGTTCACGTTACCCTTCGAGAAGCAGATATCGAAAAAAATAAAGACACAGGCTAACTTGGCAGCAGATCTGGCTCTGAATGTGAAGGACCTTCGAGTTTTAGGAATTGACGATAACGCTACCAATCGGAAAGTATTATCGAAAATGGTCGAAGGATTTGGTTGCCGAATTGACACTGCGGCTAGTGGGGCAAGAGGTCTGGAGATGTTGCGCAATGCTTATCGATCAGGTGATCCCTATCGCCTTGTGCTCTTAGATATGCAAATGCCAGGTATGGATGGAGAACAAACAGCCCGTGAAATAAAGAATGACCCGATCGCGCGAGAAGCGCACGTAATTATCCTTACTTCAATGGGGCAGCGGGGTGATGCGGCGCGTTTGGAGGCATTAGGCTGTGCGGCATATTTACTTAAACCTGTCAAACAGCAAATGCTCTTTGACACGATGAAAACCGTCCTAGGTAGAAACGAGGGCGATAAATCTCGCCTTGTTACCCGGCATTTAATATCCGAACAAAACCGCCAAGGGTTGAAGATTTTATTGGCAGAAGATAATCCTGTCAACCAAAAACTTGCCATAATTCTCTTACAGAAAGCAGGTTTTTCGGTGGACGCGGTAGATAACGGATTGCGCGCTTTCGAAAAAGTGAAGCAAGGCAATTACAATGTAGTGCTCATGGATGTGCAGATGCCAGACATGGATGGCTTCGAGGCGACGAAGCAGATTCGTGTTTGGGAGGATGACCAAAACCGCCACATTCCGATTATTGCTATGACTGCCCACGCGCTGAAGGGGGATCGCGAACTGTGTATTGAAGCTGGTATGGATGATTACATCACCAAGCCGCTTGAGCCAAAAGTATTATTTGCGGCATTGGATCGTTGGACACAAATCGAAAGTGCCATCAATCCACATTCTATTATTGATCAAGAATTACAAGATTATTCCAATACAAATGAAAACCTTCCGGCCAAGGTGAAAATGGATGATGAAGAAGGCCTTTTTGGAGAGTCTTTTTTTGAGGAAATGGATTCTGAGAAGGTATCGCAAATTGAAATTGAAGAAGATTATAGTGAGGAAGTTCCTCTGGATGAAGTTACTGCTTTGCCTAGATTTTTCAACGATCGGGATTTCTTTATCGAAATGACGAAGGAGTTTATCCAGAATATTCCGGAGCGAATGAAAGAGATCAATATGGCTTTTGCAGAAAAAAATGCAAAGGACCTCTTCCGTTATTCCCACAGCCTGAAAGGTGTTGCTTCGAACTTTAGCGCTGGACCTGTTTCGAAAATAGCAACGAAAATTGAAGCATTGGGAAAAAGTGAAAATATTTCAATGGCAGGAAGCCTTGTCAGAAAATTGGAAACTGAAATCGAACGTTTGCGGCAATATTGTGAAACTGAATTCGAAATCAAATAGGGATCAAAATGACTCAAGTATTAATCATTGATGATGAAATAATTTTCCATAACCTCGTAACACGTGCTTTGGAAAGTTACAATTTTAAAATATCTACCGCAGAAAATGGTGTCAAAGGACTATATTTGGCGCGCTCTTTGAAACCTGACATTATCATTAGTGATGTAATGATGCCTGAATTAAATGGATATGAACTAGTAAAATCATTGCGGCGAGAACCGGAATTCGCACAAATTCCGATTCTAATGTTAACAGCGCAATCCGGATTGGATGACAAGCTTAAGGCATTCGAAGCAGGGGCAGACGATCATTTATCAAAACCTTTTGAACCGGCTGAATTAGCAGCCAGGGTAATGGTTCTGTTAAGGCGCGCCGAGGCGGTTAAAGCAGCAGCGTTGCTCTCGCACCAAACCATTGTTCGTGAAGATGCCCGAATGATAGCTTTACACAGCTTGCGAGGCGGTTCAGGATGTTCAAGCCTGGCTGTCAACCTTGCCTTGGGGTTGCAAGGTTTGTGGAAGGGCTCAACCATATTGATTGATCTTACGATGATGGCAGGCCAAGTTGCCTTGATGCTTAATGCTTCTCTCAAGCGTACATGGGCAGATATTGCCCGGTATAACCTGGTCGAGATTGATATGGATGTAATGAATTCAATCATCTCAAAGCATGAAAGTGGTTTGGATTTCATTGCCGCTCCTACTTTGCCGACTGATGCGGATATGATAAAAAGTGACACCCTTGGGGAAGCGCTCAGGCTAATAAAGCGAAATTATGATTATATGGTGGTCGATTTGCCTCATGATTTTCATGAGAGCACTCTACAAGCTTTGGATATCGCAGATTTAATTTTGATGGTTGCTTCACCTGATATGGCTTCCGTGCGTGCGAGTGCCGCTGCGCTGGATACTTATAAAAAATTAGGTTATTTAAATGATCAGATACGCTTGGTCATTAATGCAACTTTTCCTCGTCTTGGTTTGCCTCACGAGAAGATAGCAGCAGGTTTAGGGGTTCCTGTTTCGGTAATTATCCCTTATGCGTCAGATTTGTTTGTTGAGGCGATCAATGCCGGTAAGCCATTTATTACCAGCAAACCAGGTGACTCAATTTCTGAATTAATTGAAGATTATGCCTTTAATATTAGCAAACCAAACCAGAAAAAGACGCGGCCGGATGTACCCTCAGAAGCTTGGCTGCGTGTATACAAAAGATATGGCGAGCGGAGGAAGTAAAAAGAGGGCTAAAAGGAACAGATTGATACACGGAATTTTAATAATTTGGGGGGAATAATCATCGGAAGTTTTAAAATTATTATGCACCGTTATTTAAGGTTGGGATTAAAGATCGATTATTGATCCTCAAGCTCAACTATTTCTTGCCCGAATTTGAGAGTATCCAATATTGCGAAGTTGGAAAAACTCGTTACAAATCCCTTCCACTGCCAGCATCTATCTTATAATTGTTATTCATCTATCAAAAATGATTTCAAATCAATAAAAGCATAAATTACAAAATGAATTTCAGTGAATGAACTTTTGTAAGTGGAGTTCAGGTATGAAAAAAATTGCGATCATCCATGATTGGTTCACCATACCTGGTGGATCTGAAAAAGTAATTGAACAATTGCTAAAAATCTATCCGAATGCTGACCTGTTTAGTCTTGTTGACCTACTTTCTAAGAAGGATCGAGCCTTCCTTTTAGGCAAAATTTGCCATACTAGTTTTCTTCAAAAAGCGCCTTTTATTACTAATAGGAATTACAGAAATTTTTTACCTTTCATGCCTTTGGCTATTGAGCAGTTCAATCTAACTGGTTATGATGTGGTGATTTCAAACTGCCATGCAATTTCAAAAGGTGTCATAACAGGACCAGACCAGTTGCATATAAGTTATATTCATAATCCACTTCGCTATGCCTGGGAAATGCAAAATGAATATCTCGATAAAAGCGGAATGATAAGTCTAGGTAATTTTGCTGCAAGGATAGTCTTACACTATACGAGGTTATGGGATTTTTCAGCCT
>Ga0172367_10005648_pt1 | contig 15040 bp, 10 predicted proteins | sample Lak10m_FD_114542 | JGI IMG/M metagenome (GOLD analysis project Ga0172367, IMG submission 114542) | Freshwater microbial communities from Kabuno Bay, South-Kivu, Congo - kab_022012_10m | ecosystem: Environmental > Aquatic > Freshwater > Lake | place: Democratic Republic of the Congo: South-Kivu... | reverse complement strand
GGGAGGGCGCAAGGTGGAGGTGAGATGTGCGTGTGTGGTTCGAGGAGTGTTTCGAGGAGGTGGACGCGATGGGTTGGAGGACGGTGAAGCGGCGTGAACGCCGCGGTCCTGGGGGGTGCCAAGGGGCTTGAGGCTTCGGGAGCCGGCAGGGGGGCCGGCGGTCCGGGGGCTGGGGGGATTTTTGGCGCAGAGAGTTTTGAGTGGGGGAGGGCGCAAGGTGGAGGTGAGGTTTGTGTGTGGTTCGAGGAGTGTTTCGAGAAGGTGGACGCGATGGGTTGGAGGACGGTGAAGCGGCGTGAACGCATCGGTCCCGGGGTTGCCAAGGGCCTTGAGGCTTCCGAAGCCGGCAGGGGTGCCGGCGCTCCCGGGGCTGGGGACTGCCAGCGGGGTAGCGGCGGTTCCCGGGGGGGGATGGATTTTGCCTTGTTTTCCTGTCGTCAGGCGGATTTTGGCTGATACCATTCCTCCATGAGATCCCTCTGGTTGATATTTGCTATGGCGCACGTGGCTTTGGGTGGTGCGCTGGATGAGTTTATCGCGAGGTCGAAAGCCAAGCATGGCGAGGCGGGCGAGCGAGCGGCGCGGTTTTTGGTGGAGCACATGCCGTCGAAGGACCGCGAGGGACTATCGGTGGACTTTTTGGTGGAGAACCTGGATTTGGCATTTCGAGCGCGGGAGGAGTTTGGGTGGGCGAAGGTGGTGCCGGAGGCGATTTTTTTGAACGACGTGTTGCCCTATGCCGTATTTGATGAAACGCGGGATCCGTGGCGGGCGGAGTTTTATGAGAAATCGAAGAAATTGGTGACGGGGGCTAAGACGGCGAGTGAGGCGGCGCAGGCCTTGAACCGGCAGCTCTTCAACCTGGTGAAGGTTCACTACAACACGGGGAGAAAGCGGCCGAACCAGAGCCCGAAGGAATCGATGGAATTGGGCAAAGCGACTTGCACGGGGCTTTCGATTATTATGGTGGACGCGTGTCGGGCGGTTGGAATTCCGGCGCGTGCGGTGGGAACCCCGTTGTGGGCGAACGAGCGCGGCAACCACACGTGGGTTGAGATTTGGGATGGCGACTGGCATTTCACGGGGGCGGACGAGTATGACAAGGGAGGATTGAACCGGGGGTGGTTTGTGAATGATGCGTCGCAGGCCAAGGCGGACAGCGCGAAGCACTCGATCTATGCGACCTCATGGAAGCGGGAAGGACTAGCATTTCCGATGGTCTGGGCACGAGGGAGCGAGGCCGTGGCTGGGGTGAATGTGACGGGCCGCTATGCGAAACCGACGGCAGCGGAGGTTGACCCAAAACAGGCGAAGGTCGGTGTGCGACTTTTTCGGGGTAAAGGGGGCGTGCGGATGGTGGCGCGGGTTCGAATGGTGGACGAGATGGGGCGTGTTTTGGGGGAGGCGGAGACCAAAGCGGGGACGTCGGATTTGAACGACATGCCTCGAATTGAGATGGCACCGGGCATGCGGGGGTGGGCTCGATTTACGGTGGGGCGCGAGGAACGTGAGCGCGTGTTTGGGCCGGTCGGGTTGGGGGAGAGCACTTTGGACGCGGCGTGGGATGAGATGACGTCGGTGAGTCGCACCTTGGTGGAGTTAGAAAAATGGGTGGCGGAGTCGGGGGCGGGGGCGGGAGCGGGGCGCGAGGCCAAGATTTTGCGCAAGCCGCTGAAGCGGTCGGAGGCGACGCGGGCTCGGGAGATCCTTGCGGCGATGGCGGCGGAGCGGTCGAAGGAGGGTCGAAGGCTGGAGGTGGAAGCCAAAGAAATTGTGCAGGGTGGGAAGCGGCTGCGTTGGTTGGTCAAGACCTTTGGGGAGGCACCGGCGGGAGGACGCAGCCTTTGGATTTCGATGCATGGTGGGGGAGGTGCGCCGGCGGAGGTGAATGACAAGCAGTGGAAGAACCAGATTGAGCTCTACACTCCATCGGAGGGCATTTATGTGGCACCGAGGGCACCGACGGACACATGGAACCTCTGGCATGAGGGCCACATTGACGGGATGTTCCAGCGTTTGATCGAGGACTACGTGGTGTTGATGGGGGTGAACCCGAACAAGGTTTATCTCATGGGCTATTCGGCAGGCGGGGATGGAGTGTGGCAGTTGGCACCGCGGATGGCGGATCGATTTGCGGCGGCGGCGATGATGGCGGGCCATCCGAACGAGGCGTCGATGGAGGGGTTGAGGAACCTACCGTTTGCGATCTTCATGGGTGCGAACGATTCGGCCTACAACCGGAACAAGGTTGCGAATGAACGTGTGGCGGAGCTGGGGCGGATGTCGGAGGCGGATCCGGGCGGGTATCCGCACATGAGCCGGATTTACGAGGGATTGGGGCATTGGATGCAGCGACGGGATGCGGAAGCGTTGCCCTGGATGGCGAAACACGAGCGGACGGTCTGGCCGCGGCGTGTGGTGTGGCGTCAGGACGATGTGGTGCATCGTCGATTCTATTGGCTGCGGTTGGCGGACGGTGCGGTGATTGGGGAGCGGCAGCGATGGGTTGCGACGGTGAAGGGGCAGGTGATTGAGCTGGAGTCGGAAGGCGGAGTGCCGAAAGGATTTGGCGTGGGGTTATCGGACGAACTTTTGGACTTGGACCGTCCGGTGGTGGTGAAGGTAAACGGCAAGAAGGTCCATTCGGGGCGGGTGGTGCGTCGGGCGACCGACATTTTGACGAGTTTAGACGAGCGATTGGATGCGGCGAGCGCTGCGACGGCATCGATCGAGATTCGCTAAAAATACTTCAGAAGTTTGTGAAACCTTTAGGTTAAGCTGGTGTGATAGTTTGAGAATCATCGAAACGAGAACGGAACCGAAGAACTATGGCGAATCCCCCTGTGCTGACGGCTGAATTGGAGGCTCCTGGGTATTCGGTATCGGCCATTGCGCGGCTCGCCAGCCAACGAGCGGCCCTGTTGGAACAACTCTCGAGGGTGATCGTGGGGCAGCGGGAGGTGATCGACAACGTGCTCCTGACGATTTTCTGTGGGGGGCATGGGTTGGTGGTGGGGGTGCCGGGGTTGGCGAAGACCCTTTTGATTCGGACCCTGGGGAGGGCTTTGGAGTTAAGCTTTAGCCGGGTCCAATTCACACCGGACCTGATGCCTTCGGATATTACGGGGACGGAGATCATCGAGGAGGATCCGGCGACTGGGAAGAGGAGGTTGGAGTTTTTGCCGGGGCCGATCTTTGCGAACTTGGTTTTGGCGGATGAGATCAACCGAACCCCACCGAAGACGCAGGCGGCGATGCTTCAGACGATGCAGGAGTATGAGGTGAGCATTGGATCGAAGACCCATGCGTTGCCGAAGCCTTTTCATGTTTTTGCGACCCAGAACCCGATTGAGATGGAGGGAACGTATGTTTTGCCGGAGGCGCAAGCGGATCGGTTCATGTTTAGCATCCAGTGCGGTTATCCCAGCCACGAGGAGGAAGCGTTGTTGGTCCGAAACACGACTGGCACGGAAAAACCGGAAATCCAGCCCGTGTTGAACGGGCGCGATCTGTTGGAGATCCAGAAACTGGTGCGCGCGATTCCAGTTTCGGACGAGGTACTGCGGTATGCGGTGCGGTTGGTGGCATCGACTCGGCCAGAGGATCCGAGTGCACCGGGGTTTGTCCGTGAGTTCATTCGGTGGGGTGCGAGTCCGCGGGCGTCGCAGTATTTGGTCTTGGGGGCGAAGGCGCGAGCGGCGGTGGCGGGAAAGCTGTGTGCTGATTTTGAAGGCGTGCGATCGGTGGCGCATCAGGTGTTGCGGCATCGGGTGTTGACGAATTTCAACGCTCGGGCGCAGAAGGTGAGCATCGAGACGCTGCTGGACCGACTGCTGAAAGAGACCCCGACGACGGTTCGATCGTGAATCGAGAATCGGATGATTTGGAACCCTAGGGTTTACAGTTGCTGGGAGTTGAGCATTAGAAGATTTGGCCAAACATGCCTTCGACATTCACGCTTGAGTCTTCGGTGCTATCGGCGGTGGATGATTTGTCGTTGGTTGCGCGTGGGGTGGTGGAGGGGTTTTTTGATGGGCTCCATCGAAGCCCGTTTCTGGGGTATAGCACAGAGTTTTCGGCGTATCGGCCGTATGCGAAGGGCGACAATTTAAAGCATATTGACTGGAAGGTTTGGGGGCGAACGGACGAGTTGTATGTGAAGCAATTTGAGGACGACACGAACGTGCGGTGTCAGGTTTTATTAGACGTGAGTGGGTCGATGGATTTTGGGGCTGGGGACACGAACAAATTTGCGTATGGCCGACTTTTGGCGGCGGCGTTGGCGTATCTGATGGTGAGGCAGCACGATGCGCCGGGCTTAGTTTTATTTGGAGCAGGGGGGAGGCAGGTGGTGCCGCCGGTTGCGGCGCGGCATCAAGCGGAGGAGATTTTCCATGCGTTAGCCAGTGCGCGACCGGGAGGCGTGACGGCGCTGGGGCCGGAGCTGCTACAGATTGTGGACACGATCATGAGGCGAGGATTTGCCGTGGTGATCTCGGATTTTTTTAGCGCGGAGGAGTCGGTCTTTGAACTTTTGCGACGGCTACACGCACGCGGGCAGGAGATTTTGGTTTTCCATGTGCTGGCGCCGGAGGAGTTAGAACTGCCGTATGAAGGGGAATTTTTGATGGAGGACGCGGAGACGGGGGAGGAGATCGTGGTGCATGGGGAGAGTTTTCGAGAGGAGTATCGGACGCGAGTGGAGGCGTTCTGTGATCGGGTGAGAGCAGAATGTGTGCGTTATGAAGTGGAGTATCGTCGGCTCCGGACGGATGAGCGATTGGACCTGGCATTGATGACCTATCTGGAGAGTCGAGCGGCTTACGGCTGACGCGCGCATGATCCCTGCATTCACCAACGCGGCGATGCTGATGGGCCTGGCGGGTTTGGCGGTGCCAGTGCTGATCCATTTGCTGTTTCGACGGAAGAGCCAAAGGATGCGATTTAGCACGGTACGATTCTTCGTGAAGAAGGACGAACGCAGCCACCAGAAGCGGAAGTTAAAGAACCTGATTTTGCTGAGTTTGAGACTGCTTGTGATGCTGTTAGTGGTGCTGGGATTTGTGCGGCCCTACCTGCCTGGGAGCGGAGGTGAGAGCAACGTGGCGGGGCGGCGGCATGTGGTTTTGGTGGTGGACACGAGCCTATCGATGCGCGCGGAGACGTCGCGGGGCAGCCAGTGGGCGCGGGTTCGGCAGGCGGCGTTGGGCATGGTTGAAGAGATGAGGAATGAGGATCGGGTTGCGGTGGTGGTTTCGGGAGGGGTGATCACGAACCTTTCGGGGTGGGTGGAGCCGAGAGTGGCGGGGGAGGCATTGCGCACCTTGGAGGTGGGGGGTGGGCGTGGAGATTTGTTGGAGGGTGTAGGTCGTGCGGGACGGTACTTTGACGATCTGAGAGCGGTTGGCACGCGGGAGGTACGCGTCTTTAGCGATTTGCAGCGACTGGAACCGGACGCGCTGGCGCATTGTGCGATTCCCGAGGACGTGAAGGTGAGTTGCTTTGATGTGGGGGAACGATTCATCCCCAACTTTGCGGTGAGCGATGTGAGCTTGGCGGGGGAGGAGGGAAGTGGTGCGGCGGTATCGGTGCGCAGTTACTCGGATGAGCCCGAGGCGCAGTCGACCTTGCGAGTACGCGTTGATGGGCGCGAGTTGCTGAGCCGCGACGTTCGGTTGGGGGCGGGAGCGACCAGTCAGGTTGCGTTGGGCCAACTACCGTTTGAACCGGGATGGCATTCGGTGGCGGTCGAGTTAGCTATCCGCGATGGGCTCTTGGCGGACAACACGCGGTATCAGACGGTGTATAGGCCCGAGCCTGTGCGGGTGTGGGCGGTGGAAACGCGGGCCGATGCACGGGTTTTTCAAGAGGCGACGTTTTTTTTAAGGACCGCTTTGGACCCTTCCGTGGACACGACGAACCGAAACACGGCGTCGGCGTTTCGGGTGACGAAAGTACCCTTAGCGCGTTTGGTGGGGGAGCTGGAGAGAGACTTGAGCGAGGTTCGGCGGCGGCCTGAGGTTTTGTTTGTGTCATCGATGCGGGACATTCCGAACGGGTTGGGGGCTATATTGATGCGACATGTGAGTGAGGGAGGAGGGCTGGTGATGTTTTTGGGGGAGGCGGTGCGATCGAGTATTTACAATCGGGAACTGGGTGGGTTGCTGCCGGCAGGGATTGGGGAGATGGAGGTCATTGCGGCGGGGGAGATGCCGTGGAGGGTGGGTGCGTTTGACAAGCGATCGGCGATGTTCGAGGCGTTTTTGAAGCCGAACAGTGGTGATGTTCGATTGGCGGAGTTCTATGGGCGGCGCGGGTTGGTGACAAGCCAGGAGGGCCGGACTGTGGCGGAGTTTGACGACGGGGCGCCTCTGATTGTGGAGAAAAGCGTGGGGGCAGGGCGTGTGGTTTTGGTAAATACATCCGAGGACCTCAGAATGGGGGATTGGCCGCGGCACAAGAGTTATGTGCCATGGGTGCACGGGCTCGCGAGCGGGCTGGTACGGCGTACCGGGGAGGAAGCGGCGCGTGTGGCACCGGGCTACGTCTTGGGGGAGGAGATCGATTTGGACTTGGGAGGACGATATGCGGGGCAGACGCTGCGATTGGAGCGGGAAGGAAAAGATGGAGGGGTAGAGGTCCAAGTGGCTTCCTCGGGATGGCTCAAGGATTTGGCGGTGGGGGAGGCGGGTTCATATCGCATCCGCACGACGAAGGGCGAGGACGCATTTCGGTTCAGCGTGAACGTGGACCCCAACGAATCCGACTTGAGCCTGATGTCGCCTGCGGAAGTGGAGACTCGGTTGGGGCGGGTTCCGGCGCAAGTAAACACGGGATTTGGGGTGTGGGTGGAGTCCACAGGACGTGGGCAAGAGTTTTGGCGGGCACTGCTGTGGGCGGCGCTCGCATTGCTGGTGTTGGAACCGTTGGTAGCGAACCGGATGACGGCATGAGCGAAGTTGCGTGATAAAAACTGGCCTATGAGCACTGAACCAAACCAAGTGAAGGCACAATTAGAGGCGGCTGCACGAGCCAAGCTGCGAGCCGGACGTTGGCGTCTGATGTTGATCGGGATGGCTGTGATCGGGGGGGCGCTGATGGTTTCGGCTGGGTTGGATTATGTTTTGGAACTCTCCTCGGGAGCCCGGTGGTTGGGAGTGGGATTGATGGGAGGGGTGGTGATGTGGATGGTATGGGGATGGGCGCGGTCGAGCGCGGAGCGTGAGGCTGGGCTTAAAGCGCCGGCCATGGAGGCGGAGTCGCGGCATCCTGAGATCGGATGTGAACTTTCGACAGCGGCGGAGTATCTTTCGGGAGATCGACAAGCGCGGGCCGAGTATGAGCCGGAGCTGGTACGAGCCTTGGAGGGGCGTGCGGTTATCCATCTGGCGCGGACGTCATTTGATTATGGTCGACTGTGGCGGAGGCCGGCGGTCGGGGTTGGGTTGTTGATGGCTCTGATTGGGATTCTGCTGGTTAGTGTTTCGGGTTCGTTGACTGCCGTTCAGCGCGTGGTTGCCCCGTGGTCGAGTGCGGCTTACACGCGCATGGAAATGAAGTCGGGCGATTTGGAGGTTCCGGTCGGTCGGGATGTGGAGTTGGTGGGGCGAGCTGAGGGGCGTCGACCGAAGTCAGTGTGGCTGGAGCGATCGGTGGATGGAGGCGTTACCTGGGAGAGTGCTCCGATGACGCTGACACCTCAGGGGGACTACAGCACGAAGGTTTCATCGGTGAAACATTCGTTTAGTTATCGGATGAGTGGTGGAGGGGTGGTCTCGCATGGGCGACGGGTGAATGTGTATGTGCCACCGGAGGTGAGTCAGTGGAGCCTGGAGATGACACCGCCGGCTTATACGCGTCGGGGGATGACGAGGCAGGCGCAGCCGGAGCTCAATGTGTTGCGAGCGACCCAGGTGAGATTCGAGGTTCGACCGAATGTGCCGCTGTCGAAGGCGCGGTTACGATTCAAGGACCAGGGAGTTGTCGAGATGACGGCGGACGCGGGAGGGGGATGGGTTGGAACGATGACGTTCGTGAAGCCCTCTGAGTATTGGGTGGAGCTGTATGATGCGAGCGGGCGGTTGGGGGTGAACAGCACACCGTATCAGGTACAGGTTTTGGCGGATGCGGTTCCGCGGGTGGAGATCTTGGAACCTGGAGAAGACATGAGAGCGGAGGCGACGAACCGGATCCCGGTCAAAGTCACGGCTTCGGACGATTATGGCGTGAGCGATCTGAAGCTGGTTTTTCATCGGCTGGGGGACCCTGAGCAATTTATCTCGGGGTTAGCGAGTGGTACGACGAATGCGGAGATGGCGGTGGAGCTGCCGTTAGCACTGATGGGGCTGAAGGAATATGAGATCGTCGCTTACCATGCGGAGGCGAGGGACAACAACACGTTGGACGGACCTGGGTTGGGGAAGTCGCAGGTTTACTTTGTTGAAATCACGAATGAAGAGGGGTGCCTGTGCAAAAAGCCGGGCAAGCCGGCGCAGAAGGTGAATTTGTTGGTGGTGCAGAAACAGATCATTGCGGACACGGTGGCTGAGGCGGGTAAGCCTTCGGGAGAGAAGCTGAAAGAATTGGCGCAGCGACAGAAGGACGCGGCGGACTTTGGTCGGATCTATCTGGAGAGCATGGGACAGGTGGGGACGTCGGCGGCTGCGATGCGGGAGATGGAGCTGGCATTGGCGGACATGACCGAGGCTCACGCACGTTTGGATGCGGGGGACGCGGTGAAGGCGGTTGGACCTGAGGAGAAGGCGTTGGGGCGACTGTACGGCCTATTGAAACGGGTGCCGGAACTGAAGGAGTTGCCTGCGACACCGAAGGAGGCGGCGCAAGCACAACCTGAGCCCGGAGCCAAGCCCCCCGAGAGCCCGTTGCTGAAGGTGGTCTTGGAGGCCATTAAGAAGAAGCCGAAGGAACAACCGGACACGAAGGAGCTGGAGCAGGCGTTAAACGAGGCGAGGGAGCTGGAGCAGCAGGCGAGCTCGTTATTGGGGGTTCAGAACACGGGGGGAGCGGCTGGGAAGAGTGGAGAGGTGAAACTGGATCGGTCGGGTAAATCGGACTTGGCGAAGTCGAATCCGAAAGCGGGTGAGGGTCAGTCGGAGGCTAAGAAACCGAGCCCAGGAAAAGGGGAATCGAAATCGAAAGGCCAGGGAGCAGGTCAGGGGCAGGGAGAGGGACAAGCGCAAAAGCCGGGGGCGAAGGGGAGCGGGGAAGGAAAGCCGGGAGAGGACAAACCTGGGGACGAGGCTGGGTCGGCCGAGCAGGTGGCCCAGAAGCAGGAGGAGATCAGCAAGGAAGCTGCGGCGTTGGCGGAGAAGCTCAGCCAGTTGGCGGGCAAGGGTTCGCGACTCGGGCATGGGGCGTCGAAGAAGATGAGTGAAGCCTCGAAGCAGATGGCGGAGGCGGCGCGAGCGTCGCGGAGGGGGGATGCGCAAGGGGCAGGGACGAAGGGATTTGAGGGGGATGCCTCGATGAACACGGCCATCGCGATGCTGGAGCGCGCCTTAGCGAACCGCCCTGAGCGCGGGAACGTGGCTCAGGAAGAAGCGCCGCGTGAATTTGAGCCCGTGATTTCGGAGTATCTGAAGCGACTATCGTATGCGGAGTGAACCGAGGATCACGATGCGAATGAGGGCGAAGGGGTGAGTCGGAGCTATGATCCAGTATAACTATACCCTGTCATGGCTTTGGATGAGCCTGGGCGCGGCCCTGGTGGTGGGGTTACTGGTGTGGAGCCATGCCCGTGCGAAGGGTAAGCCGGGGTGGGGGATCGGGGTTGGGCTTATTCTACTCCGAGCTGCGGCGTTAGCGGTGGTGGTGTTTTGCCTGATGGATCCGCAACGCGTTGAGGTGATCCGGCACCCGCCCAAGTCGAAGATCGCGTTGGTATTGGACACCTCTCGCAGCATGGGGATTACGGACGTTCCTGGAGGGAGGTTGGAGGCGGCTAAGCGTTGGGTGCAGGAGGAGTTTCGTCCGAGGCTTCCTAAGGGCGGGACCGTGGTGAACTACACGTTTGATGGCGCGTTGGCTTCGGTGGCACGGGTTGACAACACATCGGCAACTGGGGGTGTGACGGCGCTTTCGCTGGCCTTGGAGAACGTGTTGGAGGCGTCGGGCAACGAGTTGCCCAACGGAGTGGTGCTGGTCTCGGATGGGGTGGATACGGTGACTCCAATGCCGGAGACGGTGGCTCGGCTGTATCGACGCAAGGGGGTTCCCATCCACACTGTGACGGTGGGGACGACGAACGAGATGCGGGATGTGGTCTTGGAGAATGTGCAAGTGAAGCGAGCGGTGCCGAATGAAGCTCCGACCCGCATCGTGCTCAATCTGAGGTCGGTGGGGTTCAAGGACGAGCGGGTGCGGGTGGAGATACGGTCGGGGCAGAACGTGGAAGCGGTTCGGGAGGTGCGACTCAACGGCGGGGTGCAGACGATGGAGATGGAGTTTACGCCGCGGCAGAAGGGTTTTCGGGTTTACGAGGCGCAGGTGGGTTCGGTGGCTGGGGAGTGGCTAGCGACCAACAACCGTCGGGCCTTTGGCCTCGAGGTGACGGACCCGAAGCTGAGGGTGCTTTATATGGAAGGCACGCCTCAGCAGCAGGCGAGTCCTAAACCGGAGTGGAAATACCTGAAGGACGCGTTGGAATCGGATCCGAACATTGTGGTGACGACGCTTTACCGGCAGTTGGGGGCGAACGGTCAATTTCTGAACACGGTGGATTCGGATCCGGACACGGGTGAGAAGATCTATCCGGTGGAACATCCGACGCGAGGATTTCCGAAGGATTTGAAGGGATTGCTTGAGTATGACGTGGTGATTCACAGTGACATACGGAAGGAATCGTTTAGCTCGGAGCAACTGAAGAACGTGGCGCGATTTGTGGAGAACTATGGGGGTGGTTTTTTGATGATTGGCGGGAACTCTGCATTTGGGAAAGGCGGGTATCATCGGACCGTGTTGGATCGGATCATTCCGGTGGCGATGGAGCAGGCGCAGGACAGTCAGTCGCGGGAGTTTAAGCCCCGGATTCCGGCCTCGGCGATGAGCCATCCGATCATGAATTTGGGTGCGGATCGGGCGGAGACGCAGATGATTTGGACGCGAAAACTTCCGTCGTTGTATGGGTGCAACCGGGTGGACCGGGCGAAACCGGGCGCGGTGGTTTTGGCGGAGGATCCTGGGTATCGCAACTCGCATGGGGCTGGCGTGGTTTTGGCGGTACAGGATATCGGAAAGGGTAGGAGCATGGCGTTTACGTCGGACACGACGCGCTCTTGGGGGCGAGATTTTGAGACCCTGTGGGGGGAAACGCTGAGGCCTGGTGGGTTGACGGAGGACAACTGCGACTCGCGCTATTACCGGCAGTTTTGGGTGAACGCGATACGATGGTTGGCAGGTGGGAAGGCGGGTCTGACGAACGGTGCGGTGACGTTGGAGCTTGGCAAGGGTTATGCGGCAAAGGGCGAGACGGTGATGGCTCGGGCGGTGGTGCGTGATGCGGAGATGAGAGAGATCACGACGGGGCGGGTGCGATTTGATATGGTGGCTCGAGGGTGGACGAACAGCACTCTGTTGGGGCGGTATGATGCGGCAAGTCGGGCGTATGTAGGGGCTTTGGTGCCTGGCGAGGTTGGGGACTATACAGTGACGGCGATTGCGGAGGCTGGGGGGGTGAAGCGTGGGGAGGATCGCCAACTCCTGACGGTGGAATCCACGGATCCAGAGCTGAGCGAGCCGAGGGCGCGACCGGAATTGATGGCGCGTCTTGCTGCCGACTCTGGAGGGTTGGTGTTTGGAACTGGGCCTAGGAATATGAAGGAACTTGGAACGATCTTTGCGAACGTTCCACCCGAGCGCGCGGAGCGTCGACTCCACTCGTTATGGGACAAGCCAGGTTGGCTGCTGTTGATTTTGGGGCTGCTGGCTATGGAGTGGATTTTGAGGCGAGTGAAGGGTTTGGCATAGGGATGACTGAAGTATGAACGTACGAAACAAACTGCGGAATGGGTGGGCGATGTGGGTGTTGGGATCGGTGATGGGGTGGATGCTGCCGGTTGTGGGGGAAACCCCCGGCACGGCTGGCACGAACCGAGTGGTCACGGGGTTCTCGCACCGACGTGACACGGATGCAAGTGTTCCGTGGTCGATTCAGGTGGTCCAGATGGAGCGAGGGAATGCCGATTACGAATTACTGACGACGATTGGGAACGGGACACGATTTGGGTTGATCACCTTAACCGAGCAGATTCGAGCTATACCGGCGGCGTGGGGGCGACCTTTAGCTGGGGTGAACGGGGATTTTTATCAGAACGAGGCACCTTACGAAGGCGATCCGAAGGGGCTTCAGATTATTCGAGGAGAGTTGGTGAGTGGGCCTTCGGATTGGAGTTGTTTTTGGATGGACCCTGGGGGCGTGCCGCACATGGGCCGGGTCGTTTCGCAGTTTGCGGTGAGCTGGGGAGGTGGGGAGTGGATTCCGCTGGGGTTGAACGAAGATCGTGGGGGGAAGCCAGCGGTGCTGTATACGAGGGCGATTGGGGCGAGCACGCGGACTTCCGGGGGGCGTGAGTTTGTGCTGGAGCTGGACGGAGGAGCGGAGAAGGTGCTGCATCCCAGTGAGTCCTATGCCTTGCGGGTTCGGCAGGTGGCGAACCGCGGGGATACGGCTGTTCCGACGAATGGATGGGTATTGTCGTTAGGGCCGCAGGTGGTCTCGAAGGGTAAAACCCCGGAGGTGGGGGAGACGGTGAAGCTCACCTTTGCGACCACGCCAAACTTGAGAGGCGTGCAGACGGCCATCGGCGGTGGGCCGGCATTGATTCACGAGGGTAAGATTCTACAGAACTGGCGTACACCCCATATGCGGCATCCTCGGACTGCGATGGGCTGGGACAAGCGTTGGATCTATCTGGTGCAAGTGGATGGTCGACAGATCGGTTTTTCGGCGGGAATGACCTTTGGGGAGTTGGCGGACTATATGTTGAAGCTCGGCTGTGAGGAAGCGTTGAATCTGGACGGCGGTGGGTCTTCGAGTTGCTGGGTGTTGGGGGCGGTGCGAAACAACCCGAGCGAAGGGCGGGAGAGAGGGGTTGCCAACGGGCTGATTGTGATGCAGAAGCCGAAGCGAGAAGACTAATTCGGGGGAGTTTAACGCGGAGGCGCAAAGGGCCAGAGGCGCAGAGGAATTGAATCTATCTCGATGGAGTTAGGGGCACGGTTTGGCGTGTGGAGTCGCCCCTTCAACTGATGGAGAGTAGTCTGCCCCGCCCTCGCGTCATTCGGCGTTTCCGTCTTTACCTTGAATTCCCGCTCCATAGGAAAGGACAAGCCGGACCTTCGGAGGGGCTTAACGAACCTTTCCCGCCGCTCCCCTGTGGTCTGGGGAGGGCGAAGGTTCGTAAGAGGCTGGCCCTTGCGTGTGAGCCTCAGAGCTTCAGGTGCTGCCAGATGTCGGCGGGAGAGAGTCGGAGGTTGATGTAGAAGGTGCCGAACTCGCCGAATCGGGCGCTGACTTCGTCGAAGCGCATTTCGTAGATGATTTCCTTGATGGGATCGAGCTGATGAGCGACGAGCGTGACGCCCCATTCCCAGTCATCGAGTCCTGTGGAGCCGGAGATGAGCTGGGTGACGCGACCGGCGTATTTTCGGCCGACGCGGGCATGGCCGCCCATGAGTTTTTTACGGGTATCGAAATCGAGCATGTACCAATTATCGCCGAGCAACCGACGTTTGTTCATGGGGTAGAAGCACATGATCTCCCAGTCGGGTAGTTCGGGGTAGAGCCGGTAGTGCCGGTATTCATCCATCTTGGCTTGGAGTTCGGCGAGGCGTTTGGAGTGGGCCTCGGAGCCGGGCTCGAGTTTTTCATTGGCCACCATGCGCAAATTGTCCTCCTCGGTGGGCATGTATTCGGTCAGTTCGGTGACGCTGAGGTAGGAATAGACGGTGGAGAGAATTCCTGGGGGGAAGCAGGCTTCGAGGTCGCGGTGCATTTGGCCGAGTTCACCGAGTTCTTTGGCGAGCAGGAAGAAGGCGAGGTCGGCTTTTCCGCCGACGTTGGCGTAGGTGCAGAGTCGAGGGGTGGAATCGGCGGCATTGGCTTTGCAGAGCGCCTCGAGATTGGCGAGTGCTCGGGCCGATTCGCCGACGGGCAGGGCGGCCCAACGTGCGCGGTCGATTCGGTAGAATAGGTGCATCACGTGGATGCCAGCGTTCAGTTTAACGATAGGTAGTGACATAAAATGGGGGGCGTGAAGGGATTGAGTCAGGACTCTAGAGGGTGAGGTGATGTGGATGTCACTCCACTTCGAGCACACGATCGAGCAGACGTGGGAGTTGAGAGATAATGGCGGCCTCGCTGGCGATGAGAGTGACGCCGGCGGCGGTGGCGACTTCGGCGAGGTGAGTATCGTTGGACGGCGCGTAGGCGAGGATGGGGATATGCGCGGTGGTGGGGCTTTGGCGGAGCCGAGTGATGGGTGGGCCGGGGTCGGTGGAGGTGTAGACGAGATCCATCACCACGACGATAGCTTTTTCGCGTTCGGCGACATCGCTGAGCGGGGCGGGTTCGCTGAGTACATGCACCCTATAGCCCAGGTCTTGCAGGCGGTTGACCACCTGGGATCCTGGCATCATCTGCTCGTAGACCACGAGCGCCAGCGGCTTCGTCATGGTGGAAGCATTAGCTGGGCGGGCGGCGAGCTCAAGACTTGAGTTGGAGAATTCGAGGGGGACATGGGGGGGATTAGCGGGGAGGCGTGGGGAGTGAGGAGGAGGACATGGGCGGCCGGCAGGGGCGCCGGTGGTCATAAGGCTTGGGGGCTTCCCAAGGCCGGCAAGGGTGCCGGCGCTCCCAGGGCTTGGGGGCTGCCCAAGGCTGGCAAGGGTGCCGGCGCTCCCAGGGCTTGGGGGCTCTCCGAGCGCGGCAAGGGTGCCGGTGGTCCCGGGGCTTGGGGGCTTCCTGAGGCCGGCAAGGGTGCGGGCGCTCCCGGGGTTTGGGGGCTTGGGGCCGGAGGGAGAG
>Ga0172367_10005645_pt1 | contig 15043 bp, 36 predicted proteins | sample Lak10m_FD_114542 | JGI IMG/M metagenome (GOLD analysis project Ga0172367, IMG submission 114542) | Freshwater microbial communities from Kabuno Bay, South-Kivu, Congo - kab_022012_10m | ecosystem: Environmental > Aquatic > Freshwater > Lake | place: Democratic Republic of the Congo: South-Kivu... | reverse complement strand
AATAGACATTATTCTAGATTCATACTGAAAGTCTCTACCATATTCTTCATTATAATCGTTCCAAGTTTGATATAAGATATCTTCCCAATAGTCGTGAAGATAAATACTTGTTTCATTTTCTTTCCTGTAATTAACCTCAACACATTCATTTAAGAAATCAATAACACGTTCTCTATTTAATTGTGATGTATCACTATCGTAGAAATAATCAGGTGATATTTTATCAAAATTTTTATAACCCCCAATAGTCTTTATAGTTTTAAGAATACCCAATCTATCAATCACAGATTGTATTTTATTTTCACTTATTAGTAATTTCATATTAATAAATATTAGAACAAATAAAAAACCCCCAATTACTTGGGGGTTTAAGTTTCATCCTTTGGATTGAGGTCATCGACCTGAACCGCCTCACCCGATTCTTAGTGGTCAGATTGTAAGTTAGGAGTCCTGACATCCTGATGTTTTCACTTATTAAGTTGGGGTAATCAACCCGTATCACCTCACCTGATACTTAATGGTCAGATTGTAAGTTAGGAGTTCTGACATCCTGTGTGAATCACACACTACAAATATAAGCTAATTTTGATTATCCACAATACCTGTGATTATTTTTTTCCAAATTCAATATCATAATCACTATCGAAGTCCAAGAATTCTTGTTCTGTTATCTTTACTATTTGGATATTATTATCTATACACCAATTAACAATGTCGGTTTCGTTTTCTGAACCCACTTCCATAGCAGCAACCGCAGTTACCTCACCTTCACTAGTTATTAACTTAGCATAATTATATTCACCTTCAACCATCATAAAAAATGTATAAATTTTAAATGTTCTTCTAACATGGTGTTATAGTCTGAGAATGCTCCATGTTTCAATTCTTCAAATGTAACCCATTTAACAACACCTTCTTCATTAGTAGATATTTCACCTGTATATTCTGTTACAAGATAAACCACGGTTACATATACACCATCCTCACGGAAATATATCGGAACTGCGTTTAACACATCCAAACCTGTTTCCTCTTTGAATTCCCTAACTAAGGCTTCATACATCGTTTCACCTTCATCAACTTTACCACCCGGTAAACCAAAAAGTGTTTTATTGTCTTTACGTGACACACCTAAAACTAATGACCTATCTTCATTGAAGATTAGTCCTGTTGACGCAACTAAATTAACTCTACTCATACCTGTATAATTATACCAATTTATTTCTAAAATTCAAAGACCCCCAAATTTTAAATATTAACTATCTTCGTATTCATAACCATTAAACTTAGATACTATGAATGTGAAAGAACTTTTTAAATCAGCAATTATTTTAGTGTTGGGAATGTATTACCATTCTTATGTAGTTTATATGATGAACTTAGCCAAAGAATTAAATGATAGACATCATAAAACCAATGTGGTTAAAGTTGCAGAACCAAAACCCATTAACGTCTCAATGGAGTTTAAAACAATTAGAAAAGTTAAGAAAATCTTAAAGAATATTACCGCAACAATGTATTACCCTGTGGTTAATCAATGTGATAAGGACCCGTTGATAACTGCCGGTATGTATAAGATTAACCCTAAAAAAGCAAGTAATCATAAATGGATTGCTATGAGCCGTAACTTATTGAAAAGATGGGGTGGACCTTTTGACTATGGGGATTTAGTTTCAATATCTAAAGCGGGAAAGAAATCAGGTATATATAAAGTTACCGATACTATGAATGAAAGATATGTAAATAGAATTGACATCCTTGAAACGGAAGGGACACCAGGTTATAAATTTGATGATATTGTCCTATGTAAGTTATAACAAAAAACCCCCAATAATTAGGGGGTTTCTTTTTATCCATCAATAATCGACATACCTTCAACATTTATTTCAATACCGGTGTATGGTGTAATCATACTACCCAATTGACTATTAATATCCGAAACCAACATATCTTTAATTTCCCAACCACCTGTCATGTCTTCTTGAGAATACCAATCGTATAATGACATATTTTCAACAATGTCATATTCATCATTATCATCATTCCAAACTTGGACATTAGACACATCACCATAACAATCAACTAAGACAGGTAAATAACCATATTCAGCAATACTCCCTATTTCATAAAGTGAGAAATACAATTCACCCTCAAATTGAGAATCAATTATTCTAATTCTATCAGGTAATTGTTTTAACTTTTCTTTAGCTAGGTTAACTGCTTCATCGAACCCTAAATAATCAACAAGATAACCTAACATTGTATCCATATCAACCTTAAACAACTTTCCGGTCGTTCTAGTTATCTTAATTTCTTTACCTTGTTTTTTAAGAGTATCAAAATATTTGAATATAACCGATTTTAATTTATTCTCATTAATAAAAACTTTCATACAAATAAATATCCCCTAACTTTAATTAGGGGACTTTAAACCGATTACATTTATAAATTTGGGATATTCTTCGTCATATATCCTTATCATTTCATCATAGAAAATGATATCATAGAATTCACCTTTACCAGGTAGTGTTAAATCAGTTGTGATTTTGAAGTCCTTAAACTTTTCTTTTAGTGATTTCTCAAACTCTATAGCACCTTTGGCTTGTAACTTCTCTTCTCTAATTTTCTCAACAATTTCCAAACTATCTCTACCGGCGTATCTATGTTCTCCGAATCTACCATCAACTGAATTCTTGGTATAACCTATCTTCAACATATCCTCACCGTTAACTCTCATATTAACCAAGTAAACAATGTGAGTCCCATAACAGGAATCAATCTTAGTTTCAATATAATCCATTAACTTAGGATTTTGTCTGATGATATCGTTCATCACCGCAATTCTATCTTCAACTGAACCTGATGATTTAGTTGTAAGATATGTCTCGTATAAAGTCATAACTTATCCAATATTTTAACCAACGCTTTTATCGCCTTCAACTCACCATGAGTTAATGAAAAATGTTTATCATCAATAGTTATATCAAAACCATCAAGATTTGACCACTCAGTTACCTCAACGAATGAATGTTCCTTAGCCAAATAACAAAAATCATTTAAGTTTGCGTTAACAGATTTACGCTCTTTTATATTATGTTTGAAATTCTTTTTTTTCATATCCTTAATACTTTTTTACAATATTACGAATAATTTCCATATCCTCGTCACTAATACGATAATATAATCCACCTAATTTTGACACCAATCTTAAATGTTCCTCTTGACCCATTGATGAGTCAATAGGAATTAGAATTGAAACACCATCATTAATACCTGACGGTTCATCAGTCAAATAACCATCATCCCGAAGATAATCAATAATTGTGTTTTTATCCCACCTATCCATTTGGTCATAAACCTCATCTAAATCGACGTGAATTGAAATACCCATACTTTTTTATTTTAAAACATCAATAGAATATACCGTTTCTTCATCATTAATCTCGTGAACTTTAACCACTAATCCATAATTTTCCAATGTTTGCGATATTAGTTTAATCGCAGTTGCTTTATCAGCATTGTGACTTATTTTTACGAGTTCTAACATAATATTAATTTTGGTTAATTAAACAATTATCATAACACCAAATTGGTGTCTTATCACCGACATAAGACCCACTAACATTAAAATAAAAATATTCGTTAGCCTCTTCATATGTCATATTTTCTTTCATTAAAATTTCAATGGATTTAGTTACAGAATATATAATTCTCATACTATTTTCGTCAACACCAATAATGGCATCGTCAAAACCATCCGCAACCAAAAAATCTTCACCTTCAAAATTTTCAGTTAAATAATCAATTCTCATACTTTAGATTTTGTATGTTCCAAACTTTGGATTAGTTTATCATCACTATTGTTCAAGGTTACGGTGATACTACCATCACCATTGTAATCCCATCGAACAACGAACTCTTTTAATACGACAGCACCTGATTTAGGTCCGTCACTACATTCGGTAGTGTTATAACTAGGGAATTCAAATTCACTCATATTTAACTTTTTTTAATTTTTCAATATCAACAATATCTCTACTTAAAAAGAACGAATCATTATACTTATACAACTTATTGAAGTAGACAACCCAATCCCCTTTTTTTATTTCAGTATACTGTCGTTCCAACTGAATAGGATGGGGTAATTCTTTACCCTCAACACCGATTACCTCAACCATTTCCATATCAACAACGTAATATTTCTTTATCAGGATTTGGAAATGTTGACGGCCAATTACTTGGTGAATGAATTTCATTCAAAACTTGTTGATGTTTCTCATCACCCATCGCTGGGTCTATTTCGTGTTTAAATACTAACTGTAAATGCCTCTTAATCATTTCAGTTTCATCAACACCAATTCTTTCCGGTTTAGCGATTTCAAAATAACCCATAAGCCAGTAGGCAAAACTTTGTGAAGTCATATATTTCATTTTTTATTTTTTATTTAAATAAGTATTTACTAAACTAGTTAGGAATAAAGAAACACCAACGATACCTAATCCACCAGCCAACCATAATGAGTTGTTATATATAACTGCAAACATACCTGACAATGATACAATTCCCAATAGGAAAACCGCAAAACTTGGTGCTAAAATCTTAGATTTTGTGACTTTACCAACACGTTCATTCCATAACAATCTTTCAATTGCATCTTGCATATCTTTTCCATAAGCGGGAACAATGTGTTCCATCCCATCTTTTTCCCTGATTGTGATGTTATATCTGAAATAACCTGGATTATCTTTACTCTCTCTAACCAATTCAGCGTGAACTGCTCTACGTCTACCTTTCTTCATACTTTATGTTTTTCTAATTCTTCAATACAATTTCTTTTCCAATCTGAATGACCAACGTTCAATGGCATACAATTATCACCACTTTCCATTATTGCCGTTAATTCATACAAATCATCATCTAAATGAAAAATATAATCCTTACCTTTCAAATAATCAATCTTATCCGTAAAACTTGTAAACACAACTTTATCTTTTGGAATACCTACCCTCTCACAACTTTCCCATAGGTCTCTATTCCAATCAGGCGTTTTCCATGGTTGAAAACTTTTATCTAAGTCATCATCACCCACTCTTGATGTAACCACCCAAACATCATATCCTTGTTCAACTAATTCTTTCGCAAACTCCTCCACCGAAGGTAGTGCTAACGTTCCATCATAGTCAAAACTTACTCGTCCTTTATTCTCCATTTTCTTCTTTTTTTGCGTGTTCATCACAAAGTGTTTGATACCAACTAAATTTACGTATTTCACCGGGTTGTCCACAGACCTCACAAATATAATAACTTTCCTTTTCAGATTTAAAAATCCTGTCATATATTTCTTCCGAACCCCCATTTATATTGAAGTTTAACCCTCCAAACTTTTCTTTAACCTGAGTTACTTTCTTATTCCAACCGAGTTCAATTAAATCAACAATAAGGTCTTTAATCAATTGATACCACCCACTTTTAACACTAAAAAAATAGGGGTCAGTTATAGGTTCTCTATCTGTAAAAAAACCGTTTTCCAATCCACCAATGGATTCCAAAAACTCTTTCATTTCATCGTAAGTCATATAGAATATTTTATACGTTCAACAAATTTTGCACAGTCAACATAACCTTGAATAAGTTGTTGTAATGTTTCATCATTTTTAGATAACCTATCTATCTTGGTCCAACTTGTTATTGAAAAGTTATCATCGTATTTCCCCAATATATTACTAGGGAACCCATAACCTTTAGTTGGGTAATGTTCACAGATATAACGAGCAATTTCTTCTTCGGCATTAGCCAATGACATAGCATTACCATAGTTAATTCCGAAATCACCATTATTATATGATGTTACGAAATCTTTAATATATTCAAGATTACTCATTTTTTCCCCAATTTTCTGTTACTAAAATAATATCTACTGTAATAACCTAATGTTCCTGTGTCAGAATCTTCGTTATTAAGAAACATAAACCCTGAATAATTACCTGTTAAGTGTAATATATGTTCAATCATTGCACTAATACCAACTTTAAAGTCTTTAGTTGCAAATTCATCAGTTCTCGCTAATTGCATATTTGCATAATCTAACATTTCAACTACATTACACGTCTTTCTCATAAGTGATATATTTATAGAACAAAGATAAGTTTTTATTTTTAAAATCAAAACTATTTATTTGTATGTACAAAATTTTTAGAGACGAACCAACGGATAAAGAAAAGAAAGGTATTGATATGATATTAAAATCACTTCATAGAAAACACCCATTTATTATTGGTTGGGAATTTACAGATAATAACCCTAATAAATACTCAACAATGGTTGGTATTGATATTATTGTTGACGTTAATAAATTATCAGAATATTATAAGATACCTATAACATCAAGTTTTGACCAATATGAGTTTATGAAAAGAGGTTATAGTTTTTGTTCACCATTAAAAACATACGATTCAATGGATAATTATAATGATTTGTCCTGTGTAAAAGACTATATTAATTTTAGAAAATCTGTTAATAAATCTCACAAATATTTACCACAAGAATACAAATTCCACACCAGAATGAAAAACGATAATGGAGACACAATTGATTATATAGGTCACGTTGATATTGATGTAAATTCAATTATTTTTGTTAGAAATAACGAATAATTTACTTAAAGAAACTTTAAATTAAATTTAACCATATGGATTATGGTTATGTATATCTAATAGTTGAATGGGGTTCCGAACCTGAACGATATAAAATCGGAATCTCCAAAAATGACCCCCAATTAAGATTGAAAACACATCAGACTTCAAATCCTCACGAATTAGTCTTACTCCGTAAATACAACTCAGAATACTACACCCGAATTGAATCTGTAATGAAACGGGATTACTTTAAATATCTATTAGAAGGGGGAACTGAATGGTTCCAATTACCCCCTGAGATTGCTTCTAACTTCATTAATGAATGTAAACGTATCGAAGGTATCTTCATACATTTAAAAGAGTGTGGTAATCCTTATATTTAGAAATACCATTTTACAAAATCCATTCCATCTTTAGAGTAACTAACTTTTGTCATTCTAATGAATGGTATTTTTTTAACTAATGTCATTGGCATTTTTAAATTACTATAACCTGTAAACCCTTCTTGTTTTAAAGTTCTACCGTCTCCCGCCATAAACTGATAACAAGCACCATTATATAAAATATAATCACCACTCTTAACAGGATATGTTGTTCTACCTATCTTCACTTCACTCATTGTAATTGCCGCCATAATCTTAAAGTATAATTTGACTGATTCCTAATAATAACATTTCTACGAATAACAAATATACTAAAAAATTAATATACTTTTTATTATCAAACCCAAAACTTTTTAATCGTAGAAAATAATTCACCATTAACATCACAGTGAAAAAAATCATAAGACTTCCAAAACTAAACACTATCTCCTTCATCCAATAATACTTTTTTTAATTTTTCATTATATTCCTGTAAGTCTATTAATAGATTTTGTTTATCATCACCATTCAAATGTCTATACAGATGAACAAAACCCATATTAAGATGGTCTAACGCAGCCTCTAAACCAGAACTATATTTTTGAGCATCCTCAATTAAACGTTCCAACATTTTATCATAACTCTGGTTTTCCATTTTCTATCCACTCACTAAATTTTTTACTGAAGATTTTTGAAAACTCTTTCTTCATCTTCTTTTTTTTCTTACGAGGAACATTCCCTATTTCGTGTATTTCAGGACATAAGACCATCGCAACCTTAATTGGTATTTTAACTTTATTCATAATACATGTTTTAAATAAACGTCATTCAAGTTATATTGTTTGTTATCTTCACTAACTAAAAACACAAATAATTTATATCCTGTGTAGTCGTTTTTCATTGGTCGTTCATGTAAAGCAACAAACTGATTTTCCACATATTTCTTTCGTTCTTCGTCATATACAACATCGACGTTGAATCTGACTTCCTTAGCTTTTTTAGTTACCAACTTATCGTCTTCATAACACATGAAGTCAATTCCAACTAATGATTGGTATAACTTACCGATTTTGTATTGGTAGGTGTCTTCTAAATAATCATTATATGATTTGATTTCAGTATCAATATTTAAATCTAATTTGATGTTAGGTTTTCTCAAATCCCAAGCATCTTTATTTATCCAAACCATTGTCTTCCTTAATTAATTCGTAATCACTGTTCTGTGTTTTAAATTTAATATAATTATCGGACTCTTCCAAAATCTCAGTAACTAATGTTGTCATCCAAGTATAATACATATTGAATGGGGACATTATTAAACTTAACCCAACCGCTGGTTTATCATGAGTTTCTTTACCACGTCCAATCTCATCGAACTCAATCCATTTAACATCTTCAGATGTTCTAACCAAACCATCACCTCTTTTTAACGTATACATAACTTATGATTTTTTTCTAAATAAATAAATAATTCTTCATATGATTGACAAATTAATTTACCGTCTTCATCTGTCGCCCTCATCTTATTATCACCATAATTGTTCTCAAAGATGAACCATTCAACCCAATCCAACCCCTCTTCACCATAAACAAATCTAATTGAATTCTGTAGTTGTTCGTACAATATATTAGATAATTGATATCTACCCTCCATTAAATCAAAACCTAATGCGTGAAGGTCTGATATCATTTCAGACCCTCTCTTATAACAATCAATTATATTAAAAAAATTTTCAAACGTCATCTTATTTTGTATATGGGGATTTAATACTATTGTATAATGATTTTAAGTATTCTACAGTTTCTTCGTTAAATAAATCAACACAAACCTCATCAACTAACTCATCAAAATTTAAATTTATTTCTTTTAACATCTTCCTTACACCAATCACAGTTGCAGGTTTACCCACAAAAGTCACATCAGTATAATCAGCCAACTCAATATCAACATAAACACCCTCACTTGAGTCATTTACATATGCTTGATGAAGAACTTTCACTTTTACTGTACCATCAAGAATTGTAATTTCATTCTCAATATCAACCATTAATGTTTTTGAAACTATATTCATACCTTTTTATTTTAATTTAATTAATACTGTCAATCTGTAATAACCTTTCCAACTATTTCTAACTATGTCAACCTTGAAGTCTAACTCTGTCATCGGTATAAAAGTATCAATTATTTGTACACCTTCAACATCTTCGGTCATTTTTTTTATAACTCTTTCAAATAATCCTGTGTTCTTGTAGTAATTATAATAATCTTCAACAAATTTATTATACACCTCTACACTAATTTGGCTAGCCGAATGTCTTGACGCTATTTTAAAAAACGCCTCAGAATATAATGACCACTCATTTAAACCTGATTTACGATATTTTTTCACCTCACGTTTTTTACCCGTAATTGTATTGTAGATATCGTATTTGGACATTGATGAGGTTTCATCCAATATGAACAACTCAGGTTTATAATTAACTGATTTAATCTTATCTATGATAGTCCTACCATTACCTGACCATTTAAATTTTGGCGATGTCGATTGTCTTACCCAACCATCCCCTTGGAATGAATTTTCAAACACCACACCACTAACGGCTCTCTTTTGCATATTATTTTAATACCATATATTTGACACCATCAACTATCTTTACAGTATAGTTACCTTTCTTCTCAACTTTCTTAGTTGATTTCGCAGTTTTTGTGTTCTTCTCAGTCTCACCAAACTTTTGTTTCAAAACTTCTTTCATTGAGTATCTTTCCATAACCTAACCTTTTTTTAACAAATATAATACATATTCAAATATACACCAAATAAAAAACCCCCTATTTAATCTGGGGGTTTAAATTATTTAATTCCGTAAAAATGTTTAGCGTTTGATAAATAATCCGATAACATTTCGTTATAGTTACGTTCATCAACATTAGGATACCATCTATCATCAGGGACCCATTTAGGTTTTTCAATTTCACCCTCAGATAACATTACTTTAAATGTACATTCAACATCATCATCACATCTTTCAAGATACTCATCAAGATAATCAGGATGAACCTCATCAAAATATCTTTCAACATTAACGTGTAATATCACACCTGAATCATCCATTTTTTCAATTGTTCCGTATTCTTGTAAAGCATCTTTTAATAATCTATATAAATAATCAGAGTAGTCATTCGCTTCAGCATTACTTTGAGCATTACCTAACGCACTTCTAATTTCATGATTATCATCATATTCTTCAATAATATCTTCAATATCTTTTTGTTCAAAATCTTCTAATATAAATTCATCATCATCACGTTCCGCAACTTTTCTTAATATATCTTTAATTTCAGTCTCATTTTCATTATCAACATAATAGTTTAGACAGTCCTTCCAATCAGTATAGTCGTTATAATATAAATCCCAAGTTTCACCAGCCAATATTAATTCAAACATTGTCACCTCAACCGTTTTTTCGTATTCATAACCCGCAGGTGTTGTTTCCTTTTTCTTATATCTTCTATAAACGTAATCACCATCAACATATCTACCAACATCATCAGGGTCAATATTTAGTGTTATATTATAATTAATTGTTGGAGTATCAATTATACCCAATTCAACTAATTTTCGTTGTAGTGCTCTACCTTCAAATAATTCAGGTCTATTTTGATATAAATTTTTAAGAACTTCATTAGGTAAATCAGTTAATTTAAAATCCTGTTGTGATGCGTATTCGGTTCCAAATCCTTGAATAAGATAATCATCTTCTTCACCTTCACCACCTAAAACATAGAACAATGGTAGAATGTAATTATGGTATTCTTCTTTTGGTTTAGAGTTCTTAGGTCCTTTTAATTGATACATAATACCATCATTACCGATTGCTGCAGTTAAATGACTCTTATTTATTTTAAATTTATCATTGATTGGTCTTGTTTCTCTTAATGAATATATATAACCATATTTTGATTGACCACAATGTCCCATTCTCTCCTTTTCTTCAGGTGAATCCTTAGTACCCAAATCAGCCCAATAAAATCCATTACCATTTTCATCACGGAAGTCTTTAATTATATCATTTTTCTCAACATAATTAATATCACCGTCACCAATATTTAACGAATCGTGCCATTCTTTAGACTTATTAACTAATTCGTCAAACGATAAGTTTTTAAATGGTTTTACATTACCATCCAAACCAACTCTAACCCAATCCATAATACCAACAATTGATTGACGGTATTTGGTAACATAACTTCTATTATTAATCTCATCAATGATAATTTTATTTATTTCCGCATTTTCACCCGAATTTTTAAAAACATCCTGTAAATATTTTTTTATACGACCTAACATCCAAACCGCAAGACCACCACATAGTTCATCAAGTAATTCAGCCTGGTCTTGGTCCAAACCTTCTTTATCTGTTAATATTTTTAATTTCGACGCCTCAGTTAATAACTCATCTTGAATTCCCATCATAGATTGCATCTTACTAATTTGCTCGGCTAATATATTTCTCATTCTTTAATTTTATTAATAAATATTCAAGAAATAGTTTGAGTAAATGATTTTTGTTGTATTTTTATAAAACACAAACACATTATACCATGAAAACATTATTCTTGATATTGACAATCTTAGTAACTTTAAACGTTAACGCACAAGGTGTTACTAAATACAAATTATATTCTAACCTTTGGAAATTTGAAGGTCAATCAAAAAATCCTGTACCAAAAAATGGTGGTAGAATTGATTTATGGAAAGTTGATTCTTTAATTTCAGTTATCGACACAGTTAAAATCAAAAAATACTTGTCAGTTTCTTTCAATGAATTTAGAAAAGACTACGGTAAATCAACTGTTAAATTTTCAGATTCATTATCTAATGTGTGTGAGAAATTCTCAAGAACATTAACTAAAAAATATGCACACGCCGACAAAATTGGACCTGGTTCTATGGAATGTATCAACAAGTTATTGATGATATTTTTAACTTCAACCAAAAAAATTGACGGTGATATGAATAAAATAATTGCTGAAACAATATTTGATAGTTTTGTTTGTTCTGACGACCACATGGATTTATTACTTTCAGAAAACTATAAAACATTTGGGGTTGGTGTAACATTCTCAGGTTACGTAATCAATATCGTTATCAGAGGTATGAGAGAATAAAAAAAGGGGTGTATCTTAACACCCCTTTTTTTATAACAATAATTTCATTAAAAATATGGACAATCCAAACTTCTAGTACCTTTCCATCCTTTGTTCTTACCAAATTTAATATGAAATGGTGGTATCGTAATTTTAAACCCACCAGTATATTTACTCATTCTCACATCGTAATCAACATTTGTAATTACTGTTGGTTTTGTTGGTTCAGTTTTAGGTTCAGGTGTTGGTGTATACGTATTAAATTGTAAATCAAGATTCACAATCGCATATTTATACTGTTCATATTTAGGTCTTAAACTATTTTTTTCAGCTGAAGATAATGACGAATTCCAAGTTGGTCCTGAAGTACCAAGTAATTTACCTGTATTTGTACCGTTAGGATTTTGTGTTATTACAGTATTATCATCCATACCAACATTTAATTGTTTTAGTCTATCTATTATATATTGTTTAGCCGCATTATTTCTTTCAGTTGATAATTGAAGGAAACTAATACCTTTAGGATATTTATCCGCTCCAGGACTAGCTTTAGGAATACCATTAGGTAATGTCGAACATGATGTATCAATATTTAAACTTTTTAAATAAACATTAACTCTGTCTTTAGCTTCAGGTATTGTTTGAATAATTTTTTGTGTGTTACTTGTGATTATACTAACAATGTCATTTTCAACCATTTGTTTAAACACGTCAGTTAAAATCCATTCATTATTAACGAAGAAATCAGAATTTTTTGGAACAGACGCTGGTAAACTAAATGACTCAGTTGGGTATTTTTTAACCGGCTCATCTTTAACAGGTTCAGTAACCGTTTCACCTTTTTTATTAATTCGAATATATGTATAATCACCTTTAATAAAGGCTTCTAATATACCAACCGCAAATCTTTTATCGGACATCTTAATTTCACCCCAATTAGTTGCACTTTGTTTAGAACCATTTTTCTTAAAAATTGAGAGTATTTCATTTTCATTTTTAGCTATATACGCATCCCATTGATTTTCAGGTATCGTCACCGTGTATTTACCACCACTTTGGCTAAACTCTTGTTTTTCAGATTTACTTTTACCAAAATGTAATGTTTTTTTTCCCCACCCAATACTATTTGTTTGTTCATTTATATTTCCTAACAAAGCTTGATATTGAGATTCTGTAATTATTATTTTATGTTTCATATCAGATTTTTATTAATAAATACTCAAATCTTTCCTTTTGTCAATAATCCCCTATAATTATATTCTATGAGAGTATTAGTTCTTTTTTTATGGTTGTCATTGACTTCAATCACGAATAACTCTGATATTCATACTGCGACTTGGTATGACACTACGGGACACCCGAAAGTACACAGAGAACATTCAACGGCAGCTTACAATCACTTACCTTTACATTCTAAAGTTATCGTTATTAACTTATCAAACAATAAATCAGACACTGTTGAAATTACCGATAGAATGGGTAATAAATCATATAACAGAATTGATTTAAGTAAAAAGTCATTTGGCAAGTTAGATAACCATAAGGTAGGACGTATTAAGGTTAAAATAATACCTTTAACAAAAGAAAAGGGGTCGAATTAGACCCCTTTTTTATTTCTTAAACATCAACATTGATTTTACTTCGTCACAGAATAATTGTTTCTCAATTATTGGTGACCATTGACCTTTGTAAGTGATTCCCCTGATTGGAATATTATCAATCCAAACGTATTCATCGGCACTTTTAATCCTTGGCTTATCAGTTATTAACCCATGGTATTTAAACCCATTGTCATTCAACCATTTTTCAGTTACTTCTCTATCCTTAGATTCTCTTGCGGTAAAGAATGTGATGATATTACCCTCATCGTATAACTTATTCAATTCTTCTAAAGCACCTTCAAATACTTTTGCTTGGGGATATAGGTGACTATCTTCGTTTTTAATATCATCACAGATGGTTCCATCAATATCCACCAAATAAACTCTTTTCTTCATAAAATAATTTGATTTAAATAACACATTTCAGAAATGAATTTCTTTAAGTTCATCATAGCTTCTTTGAAATCAACTCTTGGTGTTTCATTGAATCTAACTGATTCTTCATCATCTTTTAATGTGTCGTTAATTCCTGTTTTAATGTCTTTCAACATATTACGTAGAACGTGTTCTTTATCATAGTTATCGTCAATCTTTCTATCCATAACTTGCCCTTCCAATTCACGGCAATATTCAATGAGTTCCTGAACTTCAGGTTCATCCATTAAATGTTTATTACTTCTAAAAATTTGACCTATTGATTTCATTCTTTTATAACCATATTTGTGTTAGACACCGGAACTCTTAATACAGGTAATTGTTTTTCAAACGCATCTCTTTGCATCACTTGGTAATAAGTGTCAAAAACTTTTACTGTTGGAACATCTTCTAATGAGTATAATACTTCAGATTGTTCTGCGGCATCCTTATATAATTTAGCCGTCTTGTTTGTTGTGTTAAATACTAATGTTTGCATATAATTTTCTTTTTAATAAAAGTAGTTAAATTTATCTTATTACTCAACTATTTATATACATAAATTTAATAATATGACATTATCAGATTACCCTAGTCAAATAAGACACTCAGTTGTTAAACGATTTTATAAAAAATCTAATTTAATCAAATATATAAATGACTCACCTTTTGATTATATTGAAAATGGTGATATATTAAATCAAGTTGACAAAATATTAAGATTATTCGGTATTAATTCACATGACCTTGGACTCGACGCTTCTTATGTTGTTAATTTCATTAAACTTAACAAAGATAAATTAGAATCTGATGAATCTGACTTTATCGAACCTGAATTAAATACTTATGAAGTTCCGTATTACGTTGTTGAAACAGAGGTT